>Ga0272445_1001537_pt1 | contig 17599 bp, 17 predicted proteins | sample YNPCB0031_FD_194404 | JGI IMG/M metagenome (GOLD analysis project Ga0272445, IMG submission 194404) | Hot spring sediment microbial communities from Yellowstone National Park, WY, United States - YNP-CB-003-1 | ecosystem: Environmental > Aquatic > Thermal springs > Hot (42-90C) > Sediment... | reverse complement strand
GAAACGTTCAGGTATTCGGCCAGCCGGGTGGTGCTCACCGCCCCCTCCCGCTCGGCCAGGATGTAGATCGCCCGCAGATAATCCTCCATCGAAGCGCTCAACCGGGGCATGCCCCGTTCGGCCCCCTCTCCGGATTCCTTCTCTCATCTTAACACAAAGATCTCATCCCGGGGAGCGCCGTTCGCGCCTCAACGATGGTCAGATCCCATCTATGAGGATGATGCCCTCCTTTGCCCAATCGCCATCCATGCTCCAGAAGGAGCCGCCTTCCGCTGCGTCTACGACGGCCTCTACCGCCTGGTTGCCGTCGCCGACCCTGAGGGCTTCGTCACCCGCTCCGAATACGACCCGAACGGCAACCGCACCACCCTCGTGGACGGCAACGGCCACCGCACGGCCTTCACCTACGATCCCCTGGACCGGCTGGAGACGGTGACCAACCCCGAAGGGGAGACCATCCGCCACGTCTACGACCCGGTGGGCAACCAGACCTTGCGGATCGAGCCCGACGGGGTGGTGACCCGCTACGACTACGACGGCGTCTACCGCCTGGCGGCCGTCACCCTGAACCACCGCCCCGGCGCGCCGGCGGACCGCCAGACCAACGTCGCCTATCGGTATCATTACGATCCGGTCGGCAACCGGGTGCAGGTGGACTTGCCGCCCAACGCCGCGGCCCTCACCCGCACGCTGCGCTACGAATACGACTCCCTCCACCGCCTGGTGGCCGAGACCGACCCCCTAGGGAACACCTGGCGCTACGCCTACGACCCCGCCGGGAACCGGGTCCGCCGGGTGGACCCCGCCGGCCGTGTCACCACCTACACCTACGACGCCGACAACCTCCTGGTCCGCATCGCCTACGACGACGGCGTCGTCATCGCCTTCGCCTACGATGAGAACCACAACCGCACGGCGATGACCGACACCCTGGGGGTGAGCCGCTGGGCTTACGATCCCCTCAACCGGGTGGTGGAGGCGACCGACAGCCTGGGCCGCCGCCTGCGTTATGCCTACGATCCGGCCGGCAACCGGGTGGCCCTGACCCTGCCCGAGGGCGGGATCCTTCGGTATGATTATGATGCCAGCAACCGGCTTCGGGAGGTGACGGATCCCGAGGGGCGGCGCACGCGTTTTGAACGGGACGGGGTGGGGAACCTGGTGCGCCAGGTCAACCCCAACGGCACCGTGACCGAAGCCTCTTACGATCGGGCGAACCGGCTGCGGAGCCTGACCACCCGCCGCTTGGATGGGACGGTCATCGCCGCCTTTGCCTACGAAGTGAACGAGGTGGGCCTGCGGACGGTGATGACCGCCACCTACGGCTGGCGCAACCCGCCCGTAGTGACCGAGCGCTACACCTACGACCCCCTGCGCCGTCTGACCGGCGTGACCGACAGCGAGGGCTTCCGGGCGGTCTACGAATACGATGCCGCCGGAAACCGCACCCGGTGGTGGGCCAACGACGACCGGACCACCCCGCGGCCGCGGGACGGCTTCGAGGTCACCTACACCTACGATGCGGCGGACCAACTGTTGCAGGCCCTGCGGGTGGGCGCTCAACCCAACGACCGTCAGGCCTTCGTCTACGCCTACGATGCGAATGGCAACCGGGTGAACCTGAACTGGCCGGGTCCGCCGGGGCCGGACACTCAGGGGATGGACTACGTCTACGACCGGGAGGGGCGGCTCATCGTAGCCCAGGCCTACCAGACCAACCACCGGGGCCAGCGGGTGGACCGGGAGGTGACCCGCCTCTTCTACGACGGCCTGGGCCGCCGGCTGGTGAAGGAATACGACCCCAAAACCGGCGCGGGCTGGGTGAAACGGACGGAGTATGTTCTGGACGATCGGGACCCGGTGGTGGAATACTTCATCTGGAACGGTCAGCGGGAGGAATTCTATCGGGGCGGGGTGGAGGCTTTCAGCCCGACGCCGATGCTGTTAACGATGCGCCACTTCCCGGAGGGCACCCAGGGTCAAAGTTACTGGTATCATCTGGACGGGCGGGGGAGCGTCGCGGGCATCACCCAGCACCTGGGCCAGAGCACGCACAACTACCGGTATGATGCTTACGGCCAGGTTCTGCCGGCCCAAGGCAACTGGACGGACCCGCACAACCATTACACCTTCCTGGGCAAAGAATGGGATGAGCACCTGGGCCTGTATGAATTTGGCGTTCGGCTGTATGACCCCTGGGCGGGGGTGTGGCGGACGCGGGAGTCGTTGCCGGGGGAGGCCTGGGAGCCCCGCACGTGGCATCGGTACCAGTATGCCTATGCCAGCCCCATCAGTTATTATGACCCGTATGGGTTGCAGACCTGCGGCTTCAATATCCTCACCGGTGAGCGAGAGTGCTTCGGGGAGCGAAGCGGGATGGGGTGGACGCCGACTTTGGCGGCTCTGCCTATCCCTGGGGGTGTTGCGGCGGTTCCGATCGGATCGCGACAGGCGTGTGCGGGGGCGTATCTTTCCCCATGGCGGGAGGTGTTGGTCAAACGGTATGCGGCGCGCTATGGTCTTCCCTGGCAGGTGGTGGCAGGGCTTTTGCAGAGCGAGATTGCGTTGGACACAAGCTGGATGGATACGGTGGAGAATGCGCTGTTGTTCAGTTTGTATGTGAATGCGCGTTCTCCGATAGGGCCTCGGTGGGTTAGTTGGCTGGCGCTGGAGGGGGTATTGCGGGTGCGGCCGAATCCGGGGCCTGGGGTGGGCAATGTGCATGTGGAGACAGCTCGGAGGGTGTCGGCGTATTGTGCGGTCTTTTATGCTCAGTATCCTGAGTTGCAATTGGGGCTTCATGGGCGATCTACGGCAGATGTGGCGTTTGAGTTGATTTTTGATGAGCGCAACATTCAGGTGGTGACTGCGTATGTCCGGATGCTGGCGGATTATCGGTTTGGCGCGGAGCGTCAGCCCCTTCTTCAGTCCCATGCCGATCTTTCTCAATGGACTTTAGAAGATGCTCTCGCGCTCTGGCATGGATATCGATATGGGGTTCAGAATGTAAGTCCACAAGCCCTAGAATATGGCTTTAGTCTTCAGAATTTCCAGACGCGGGGGACGGATTTGGAGGGACTGATTCGGCTGGCTCAGGGGCGCGGGAAGGAGGAGAGCATTCTCGGGGCGGTTCCATATTTTTAGGAGTTACGCAGTTGGCCGTGTCTTCCTTTCCGTGCCATCATGATAGCCGGTCGAACCCCCCTCCGGCCAGAGGAGGTCAGGCCAATGAATCCACCCAAGTGGGATGACCTGGACGACATTCACTTCCTGATCGCGGCCCAGAAGGTTTTCACCGGCACGGAGGCGGCCCGCTGTGCGCCGGAAGAGGAGAGGGCCCCCGCCCACGATGCCTTCACCCGCCTGCTTCCACGACAGCCTCCCGACACGGAGGCGTTGGGGCAGGAAGCGAAGGCCTTCGTGGACGTGGGGAAGGGGCTTCTGGTCCTAGAGGATCCGACATTGGACAAGCCCGATGCCCGGAAGATGGATCGGGTGACCGATCATTGGAGTGGCCAGCATCCACGGGTGGTCAAAGGGATCGCGCTTTGGACCTTGCTCTGGACGGAGGGGAAGGCCCTCATCCCCTGCGACTTTCGGGTGTATGACAAGCCCCAGGGCGGGAAGACCAAAAACGAGCACTTTCAAGAGATGCTGCGGAAAGCTCGGGAGCGGGGTTTTAGGCCGGAGTATGTGCTGATGGACAGCTGGTATGCGTCTTTGAAGAATCTGAAACTCATCGCCTCCTTCGGCTGGTTTTTCCTGACCCGGCTGAAGAGCAATCGTCTGGTGAATCCGGATCGGCAGGGGAATCGGCCGATTCGGGAGGTGGAAATCCCGCTGGCGGGGCGGGTGGCGCATCGGAAGGGCTTTGGGCTCGTCCGGGTATTTCGGACGGTTTCCCAAAACGGGGACGCGGAATACTGGGCAACCAATGACTTGAAGATGACGGAGGAGAAACGACAGGAGTTGGAGAAAAAGGGATGGGGGATTGAAGTCTATCATCGAGGGCTGAAGCAATGCTGTGGAGTAGAGCGGGCGCAAGTGCGCAAAGCCGTCTCCATTCTGGGTCATTTGCTTCTGGCCTTGCGGGCCTTTTTGCGGCTGGAGGTGGATCGGTTGCGGACAGGGGTGAGTGGGTATGAGGCCCAGGCGGCCATCCTCCGGGAGGCCATCCGCCGTTACTTGGCTCATCCCCGCTATGCCCTCCAGCCAACTGCGTAACTCCTAACTTCTACGCCGCGGAGGATTTCGTCGCCGTCGAGATCCTGCGGGAGGGGAGGCGACATGTCCTCAGCGGGCCCCGGGCGGAGGGAGAGCCCCTGGGGCTAACCTTTGCGCATCCGACCTTTGACATCGACATCCGGCGGTGCAACAACCTCTGCACCTTCTGTTTCGTGCTCCAGACGCCGAAGGGAATGCGCCGCACCCTTTACATCAAGGACGATGATTATCGCTACTCCTTCCTGTATGGGCACTTCGTCACGCTCACCAATCTCACGGCCCGCGACTGGCGGTGCATCGTGGAGCAGCGCCTCTCTCCTTATAGTCCATGCCACGGATCCGGAGGTCCGGCAGCGGGTGTTACGGAATCCCCGCGCCCCCGACATCATGGCCCAGCTGCGCTGGCTGGCGGATCACGGCATCGAAATGCACACCCAGATCGTGGTCACGCCGGGCCTCAACGATGGGGAACATCTGGAGCGCAGCGTATTTGATCTGGCGACCCTCTGGCCCCAGGTGCGCTCCGTCAGCGTGGTCCCTGTGGGGGTGACCCGCTTCCAGCGTTACGGCGTGCGTCCCCACACGGTGGAAGAAGCCCGTCAGGTGCTGCAAGCGGTGCATGCCTGGCAGCGGATTTTCCGCCGTCGCCTGGGGGTTCGTTTCGTCTACGCCACGGACGAATGGTATCTCCTCACCGGGCGGCCGGTTCCCTCGAAGGCGGCTTACGATGGGCTCCGGCTTCAGGAGAACGGCCTGGGGATGGTGCGGGATTTCCTGGAGGACTACCGGCGGGTGAAACGGATCCTGCGCCGGCGGAAGATCGAGGGCCTTGCCGGACGTCGGGCGACCCTGGCGACTGGCAACCTGTTTGCGCCGGTTCTGGCCTGGGCCGCCAGGGATTTCAACGCCTGCACCGGGGCGGCCCTGGACGTGATCCTGATTGTGAACACGCGGTTGGGGGAAACGATCACGGTGGCGGGCCTGCTGATGGCGGAGGACATCATCATCCAGTTCGCTGCCCGGCCGCTTGGAGATCTGGTGATCCTTCCCCGCATCATGTTCGATCATCCAGCAGGGGTCTCCCTCGATGACCGCACGCCCCTGGACATCGCCCGCGCGCTGGGTCGCCCGATCGCCCTGGCGGACACCATGGGCGACGTCCTGGATGCCCTGGAAGGGCGCGCCCGTCGTGTCTTCTATCCCGATCCAGAGGGAATTCCCGTGAGGTGATGAAAGCCAGCGGCTGGTCTCTTGAGAAAATTCCCCTTGTGGTCTCTCCATAAAGCCTGCCTTTCGTTCTCTGCTCTTCGGTGTTAGCGTTTTATGTATCTAATCTACTTGGCTTTTGGTTTTTGAATAAATATTCAATAGTTGACAAAGATTCTAATCGGGATATGATAAGCAGTGAGGGGAGGGACCAATGGCAAAGCGCGGACATGTAGACTATCAGTTGCTATCAAAAGTTAGTTATCTATATTATCAAGATGGTTTAACGCAAAAAGAAATTTCAAGACGTCTTCGAATATCACAACCAAGCGTCTCGCGTCTGCTCCAAAAAGCACGAAGATTGGGAATTGTTCGAGTAACATGTGTGCCACCAAGCGGTATTTTCACAGAGCTAGAGAGGGAATTAGAGAGCCGTTTTGGTTTGTTTGAGGCAATAGTGGTCCCGGTTACTCAAAGCGATAATCAAGAAGTAATTACAAAGGAATTGGGAATAGTTGGTGCCGAATATTTATTACGAGTTGTGCGCCCAGGCGATGTTATCGGTTTTTCGTGGGGGAAAACTTTAGCAAGTTTAGCATTGAACATAATTCCAAAGGAGGTTTCTGGATGTCAAGTTGTTCAATTAATTGGAGGGTTAGGACCGCCGCAATCAGAATCTCATGCAACGGATATTGCGCGTCATGTAGCTTTTGCGCTCAATGCGCGATTATGGCTTCTGTGGGCTCCAGGAATTGTAAAAGAAATTTCATTAAAACATGCTTTTTTGGAAGAAGAAAATAATAAAAAAGTTTTTGATATGTTCAGTAAAATAACTATCGCGTTTGTTGGAATTGGGTCATTGAGTCCTTCTTCTATTGTAATTGAATCAGGAATTTTGAGTTTAGAAGAATTAAATAAATTAAAAAATATGGGTGCTGTAGGAGATATTGCTCTTCGTTTTTTGATGAATATGGAAATAAAGTTGTTTCGGATATAGATGATCGGGTGATTGGTATAGATTTTGGTCAGTTGAAATCAATAAAGCGCGTAGTTGGAATAGCTGGTGGTAAGGATAAAATTCGGGCAATAAAGGGTGCACTTATTGGCAAATTAATTAATGTGTTGATAACGGATAATTTAACGGCCGAAGATTTATTGAATAATTAGGAGATTGGTAATGATTATTGAAAGTCACATCCAAAATATGATAAAAAGTTTAATATCAGGGGAAGCAAGAGCCATCGAGAGTATTTATGATCAAATTGATCAAAATTTTTGGTCAGCTGTTGATATTATTTTGCGCAATAATTATCCTATTATTGTAACTGGATCGGGAACCTCTCACTCTGTTGCATTGAGATTTGCGCATTTGTTGTCATGTTGTGGAACTCCTGCTTTCTATATCCATCCTGGGGATGCAATTCATGGTAGCGCTGGAGTTGTTATAAAGGGAATGATATTGATTGCAATTTCGAAGGGCGGAGAAACATACGAAATAAATAAATTTGTAGAAATAGCTAAAGAAAGAGGGGCGTTTGTTATAGGGATTACAGGGAACGAGAAATCAACCTTGGCTCAGCTTAGCAACTTGATAATAAAGATTAAAATACCGCAAGATATAGATCCTTTTGGTGCAATTGCTCTCGGAAGTTCGTTGGTAATTTCGGCAATGTGTGATGCTTTCTGTGTAGCACTTCTTAACTTGAGGGGGTATTCCTTTGAAAATTTTATTCGCACTCATCCTGGGGGTGAAATAGGGAGAAAATTCTATTCTGATCAAATTGGGTGATCCGACTATGAAAGCTGCTTTCTTGCGCGGAGTGCGATATATTGTTATAGAGGAAACATCCATTTCTAAAGTTCCTGATGATGGCGTTCTGCTTCGCATAGATGCTTGTGGAATATGTGGGTCAGATATAAGAAGGTGGAAGTTGGGACCAAATATCGGTATAAATGCTCAGATTCTTGGACATGAAATTGCTGGAACAATTGTTGAAAGAGGAAGCAAAGTGGAAAAATATGAGGTTGGTGATCGTGTGGCCCTGGGTGCTGATGTGAATTGTGGAAAATGTTTTTATTGTCGTTTAAATTTAAGAAATCTGTGCGATAACTTAAAGATATTTGGTGTTCATTATCCTGGCGGACTGTCGGAATACATGATATTAACATCCGATGTTATTGAAAACGGAATTATTCATTTGATTCCATCAGGACTTGGCGCTCCGGAAGCAGCTATGGCCGAACCGGCATCTTCGGTGATAAGCCTTTTCGAGCGTCTCAAAGATAACTATAATGAAGATTTGCAAAATATTGCGATTATTGGCGCTGGTCCGATAGGATATTTACACGTCGAAATCGGCCACTTTTTCGGATATAGAATAATTTTGATCGGTAGGGGACCGCGATTGAAATACGCTAGTATTTTTAATCCTGATTTTGTTATTAATGCTGAATTAGAGGATCCTGTTTCTTCGGTCAAGCGTTATACAGGTGGTACAGGTGTTGATGTGGTGGTTGTTGCTGCATCATCGCCAGATGCTGTTAATCAGGCCTTTTCTTTAGTTCGGAAACGAGGGTTGATTATAATATTTGGCGGATTTGCCAGTAATCGATCTTTTATAAGCGTTGACTTTAATTTAATTCATTATAACGAAATTTGTTTGTTTGGATCATTTGGATATCTCGAAAAACATCATTCGACCGCTCTAAATTTAATTGAAAACGGACATATAAATGCAAGTAAATATTTTGAGATTTTTCCTTTAAGTGAAACACAAAATGCATTTGAAATGATGGAAAAAGGAAAAATTTTGAAGGCTATGATCTTGCCATGGTAAAGGGGGATAAATGATTGGTCTAATAAAAGAGCATTTAGAAAAAATTCAAAAAAGCGGAAAAACAATTTGTGTTGGTTTAGTTGGTGTAGGTCAAATGGGGACAGATATTATTAGTCAAACAAAAATGATGAATGGTATTAAGGTTGTTGCAGCGGCTGATGTTGAAATAGAGCGTGTTTTTCGGGCATATCAGATTGCTGGTTACGATGTAAATGATGTAGAGTATGCTAGCAATCACCGCATGGCACATGTTATTTATAATTCTGGTAAGATAGTGGCTGCATCTGATTATCGAATTGTCACGGATCTTCCTGGCATTGATGCGATCATTGAGGCGACTGGGAATCCGGAGATTGGTGCATGTGTAGCACTTCGGAGTTTGTGGAAGGGCAAGCATGTTGTTATGGTGAATGCTGAGGCTGATGCGACGGTTGGTCCTATTTTAAAATTATATGCAGATACAAAAGGTAAGATTTATACACTTGGTGCTGGTGATGAACCTGCAGCTATAAAGGAGTTGGTTGATTTGGTTTCTGCTTTGGGTTTAGAAATAGTTGCGGTAGGAAAAGGGAAAAATAATCCTTTAGATCGAAGCGCAACTCCCGATCGAGTTAAAGAAGAGGCTCTTCAAAGAGGGCTTTCTCCTTATATGCTTACTGAATTCATCGACGGAACCAAAACAATGATAGAAATGGCTATTGTTTCGAATGCTACTGGCCTAATTCCTGATATTCGCGGAATGCATGGACCGTGTATATCTACATTTGAAATCAAAAATGTTTTTTCTTTAAAGAAAGATGGGGGGATTTTAAATCGATTGGGTGTTGTAGATTATATTATTGGAGATTTGGCTCCTGGCGTTTTTGTCGTAGCTACCACTTCTCATCCAAGAATTCGCCAGTGCTTGAAATTGCGAAGCATGGGCGAAGGACCTAATTATGTTTTTATACGCCCCTTCCATCTTGCTAGCATGGAAGTTCCGTTATCTGTTGCCTTGGCTGTGCTATATAATTATCCGACATTATCGCCAGGAAAACGATTAGTGTCCGAAGTAATGTGTGTTGCAAAATGCGATTTATTGCCAGGAATGTATCTAGATCGAATAGGAGGGTTTACTCATTACGGGATTATTGATAAATTTGATATTGCGACTTCTGAGAATGCTTTACCTATTGGTCTTGCTGAGGGTGCCATGGTAAAAAAGAAAATTGCAAAAGGGGAGATAATACGTTATGAGGACGTTGTCTTGCCAGATAAAAATATAGTTAAAATAAGGAAAATACAGGACAAGTTTATGAAGAAAGAGATGTCCGAACAAGAGGCTATGAATGAATTAGAAAATATTGCTGAATCTTTGTAACGAGAGGTCAACTATAGGGCTTGAACGTGTGTGGGTTATAAGTGTGGTAGTGGGCACGGGCGAAGTCAATGAGAGGAGAGGTGGAGGCGTTCCGGGTGAACAAAAGTGTTGCCAGCAGGGACGATCGTAGGCGAAGATCTCAACGTGGGTCTTAGGGGCTCTCAAGCTTAAGCTTCTTATCAGGGTTGGAGGGAGGCCGGAGCTGAACTCCTCGAAGGGTTCTTCTGTCCATATATGGCGTTTTTCTGGCCTTCTTCCTCAGACCAATCCAGGCAATCCTTTTAGGAGGAGAAACAATGGAACGGAAATATGCGGTTGGGTTATGGGCTTGGGGACGATTAGGGGATCGATTTAACTTAATTGGATATCGTCCCGGATGGGATGTGCTTTCAGCTATTCGTATGATTGCTAGTATACCTCATGTGAAAGGGATCGAGTTCACTTATCCTGATAATTTAAATGATGAAAACAAGGACTTGGTAAAGAAAGAGCTTGAAAATCATGGACTAAAAGTGGCTAGTATATATTGTAATATTTCTAGTGATCCAAAGTGGCAACGCGGTGCTTTCACTGCAAATCCGAAACTAAAGGAAGAGGCTATTAAGCAAGTTTGTCATGTGATGGATTTGGCCGCAGAATTTGGCTCGGATAAAATTACCTTCTCTTTGTTACAAGACGGCTGGGATTATCCCTTTCAGGTTGATTATTATCGAGCCAGGCGTGAAATCATCGAGGGATTGAAGATTTGTTGCGATCATCGTAATGATGTCTCGATCGGAGTTGAATTTAAAAGTCGCGAGCCGCGAACATTTTGTTTTATAGATTCAGCGGCCAATACATTGTTATTAATTAATGAAGTAAAGAGGGATAACATAGGGGTTGTTGTCGATATTGGTCACTCTCTTATGAATCGTGAAAACATGTCTTATAATATTGTTCTTCTCGCATCTTATGGAAAGTTGCTTCATCTTCATCTCAATGATAATTATAGGACATGGGATGATGATTTAATCGTTGGATCTATCCATTTTTTGGAGACATTGGAATTAATTTATTGGCTTAATCGTGTTGGGTACAAGGGATGGTATAGTTTAGATATTTTTCCATATAGGGAAGATCCTACGCAGGCAGCAACCGAGTCTATTGAATTTATTGAAACTTGTTTCAATATTCTAGAAAGGATAGGGATGGATAAATTGGAAGAATTAATAAATAGTGGAGATCCAGTCAAAACATTGCGAACTATTCGAAATATTGCCTTCAATGTCAATAAATAAGGAGGATTCATGATCATCGGTTTGGATGTAGGAACTACGGGGTGCAAAGCTGTTTTCTTTAACAACAATGGAGAGATTATTTGGAGGTCTTACCAGGAGTATCCGGTTGAGTTTCCATACCCGGGTTGGGCTGAGCAAGACCCCGAGCGGGTATGGGATGCTGTTTGCCAAGTTTTGATAGAAGGTATGACTCAAATTCATGGTGATAGCAAAGATGTGATTGCGATAGGTTTATCGGTTCAAGGCGAGGCAGTTATTCCAGTAGATTCGGAAGGAAAGCCTTTAAGGTATGCTATATTGGGAATGGATACTAGGACTTACAAAGAGAATGAATGGCTACGTCACAACTTAGGAGCATGGTTTTTATATGAAAAAACTGGTATGCCGATTCATACAATTAATTCGTTGCCTAAAATAATGTGGATTAAAAATAATGAACCAGAAATATGGAAAAAGACTTGGAAATTTATGTTATATGAAGATTTCATTGCTTATCGTATGACTGGTAATCCCGTGATTAGTAGGTGTTTGGCCTCACGCACTCAATTATATGATATACATATACGGGAATGGTGTTCTGAAATTTTAAATATGATTAACTTGAGCAAGGATAAATTGAGCGAAATGGTTTTTTCGGGACATGGAATAGGTGAAATGAAAAAACAGTTAGCGGAAAGATTGGGCTTTGGTGTTCCACCGCTGGTTGTATCTGGCGGTCATGATCAGGCTTGTGGAGCTTTGGGGGCAGGTTTGATTTATCCATATATGGCTATGATTTCAACTGGAACTGCCGAGGTGATGGAAGTAGTTTTGGATTCTCCCGCCATTAATATGAAATTATTTGAGGCCAACATTTCTTGTTATGAACACGTTTTACCTGGAAAATATTTAATTATGACTTTGAATCATAGCGGCGGTCTTGTGTTACGATGGTTTAAGGAAGTATTTGCAAAAGAAGAAATAAACTTATCTAAGGAAACTGGATTAGATGTATATGACCTTATTCTTAGTCAAGCGCCATCGCGTCCTACAAGGATTTTGTTCATGCCACATCTTGGTGGTAGTGGAACTCCATGGTTAGATACACGATCAAGCGGAGTTATAATGGGTTTGGAATTCACGACTCAAAAGGGAGATATTGTCCGGTCTATTTTAGAGGGATTAACCTATGAATTGTTAATTAATTTTGACATATTAAGCGATTGTGGAATACATATTAAGGAAATAAGAGCTATTGGAGGGGGTTCTCGTTCTCCTCTTTGGTTGCAAATCAAGGCGGATGTATTGGGAGTTCCTATTTATGTGCCTCAAGTGGTGGATGCGCCATGTGTTGGGGCTGCTTTGATAGCTGGAATTGGCTTGGGTCTATGGGATTGGAGGGAAATCCCACAGATTATCGAAAGGTGGATTCGTATTAAGGCGACTTTTTATCCAAACAAAGAGAACAATGTATTTTATCAAAAAATTTATCAAATATACAAATCAATATATCCAACATGCAAGGAAATACTACATAAATTAAAGGAGGTGTAACATGAAAAAGATAAGCGTAATTGCGTTTTGTGTTTTGGCTCTGTTGGCTGCGGCATGTGTATCTACTCCTTCTGTCTCACCAACTCCTCAGGTCATTGAGCGAACAGTCGTTGTCACTGCACCATCTGTGTCTGGCGAGAAACGCGTAGTGACTATCGGATATGGAGCGCCAGAACTATATGGAGGACAATTAACTATTCAACAGGGATTAGTTGATCATGCTAAAGAGCTTGGCTGGGCTGTAATTACAACAAATGCTAATGGTGATGCACAAAAACAAAATGATCAGGTTGATTATTTTATATCGCTGGGTGTAGATGCTATTGTGGTTGTTCCAGTCGACAGCTCGGCTATTTGTGCGGCGGTTAAAAAGGCAAAAGATGCCAAAATTCCATTTTATACTATTGATAGGGCTCCAATAGGATGTGAAGTAAATATGACGGTTCTGGCTGATAACTATCTGGCAGGCAAGCAGGCAGGTGAAGCAATGGTCAAGCTCTTGACACAGCGATATGGAGAACCGAAAGGGACTGTTTTGGAGTTACAAGGAGATCTTGCAACAAATGTGGCTCAACTTCGAGGAGGCGGTTTTAATGATGTGTTAAGGAAATATCCAAATATCAAGATTATTCAAAAACCAACAAATTGGTAGGCAGATAAGTTTGCTAGTATTACTCGAGATGTGGTAAGCACCGAGAAGATTGATGGTATATATTTGCATTCCGATAATATTGGGATACCTGCTGTTCTTCCTGTTTTGCAACAGCTGGGCAAATTGAAGCCTAGGAACGATCCTGAACATATTTTCATTGTGGGTGTTGATGGTGGACCCGCCATCTTGGATGCTATTCGAAAGGGTTACGCTGATGCCGCAGCTTCTCAACCTCTACCTGATTTTGGGATTATTGTAAATTGGATAAAACGCGAATTGGAGGGTCAGCCTATTCGTGAAGAGACCGTAACTAAAGAGGGAGCTCTTTGGTCGCCAGCCCAGGTCAAGAAAGGATCTGCGGGGTGGGAACTTCTTCTGGCTACTACTTTAGTAACCCCTGACAATGTAGATGATCCTCGGCTTTGGGGAAATGCTCCAGGTGCGACTGGTCGTTAGGTGAAATGTAAGAGTTCAATTGCAGAAAGTCATAGAGGGCTGGAAAAATTCCAGCCCTCTATGACAAAATGGTTTCAAAGATGCTTGGTATGCGAGCAATCATACGCGGATGGTACGGCAGTTGCAATGCTAGGGCATCTGAGCACGAATCTGGGGCACGTACCTGGCAATGCTGGACAAGGGGGACTGGCTTGGAATAGTTCCGTGTTTCTAGATGGCGCCTTTGGGTCGGCGAAAAGGATGACGAAACTGTTGGAGTTGCTAAACAGGGTAAGGGCAACAAGTTGATATCGGTGACCGATGCGAGGCGTGTCAATAGAGGCATCGGTGCACAGCACTTAGCTGGCCGCGATTTGCTTGGCCAAAGCGACGCTCTGGACAGTGTGAGTGCTGTGTTGCTAGGGGTGTCGGCGTAACTGGATTTCACCTTTGTTCCGGTAACCCAGCAAGATTTGCGATAGCGATGCCTTCCGTCAGCTCCTGTGCTGTCGAGGTATTTAGCCCTGTATCTCGGCTCTCCAATCAAAGACGCCGAGGCCGGAAGCTCGATCTCATCCTTACTACTCGGGTTAGGTCATGAAACGCATCTTCGGATGTCTAGGTACTTTTCGTCGCCTCATGGTGTGCTGTGAGTAATCATTGTGGAAATCTACTGGACTTTTGTTGTCAGGGAGGATAATTTTATGAAATATTTAATTCGAGCTAGGGGAATAACAAAAATTTTCCCTGGAGTACGAGCTCTGAAATCTGTCGATTTCGATTTAATCGAGGGAGAAATACATGGTATAGTTGGAAAGAACGGCGCAGGGAAATCAACTCTTGTTAAAATTCTTGCAGGATTTTTGCCCCCCGACTCAGGAGTTCTTGAGATAAATGGCCAAATAAAATATGCGTTGACTCCGGAGATGGCCATTAAGGAGGGCATAGCTTATGTTCCTCAACAAGTCCCACTCGTTCCATATCTCAGTGTGGCAGAGAATTTATTGTTTGGGACGTGGGTCAAGAATCGAATTGGAATGATATCCTGGAAATCAATATATCAAATAGCCAAGGAAAGGCTGAATAATTTAAATATTAATGTAGAACCAAAACAAATTGTATCGGATTTATCTCTTCAGCAGCGCCAAATGATTTATATTGCTCGAGCCCTTTTCTCTAACCCACGCGTTATTATTCTGGATGAACCAACAGCTCCGTTATCTCGAATTGAGACCGATATTCTTTTTAAGTTTATTCGTGATTTGAATTACATGGGAATTTCTTTTATTTATATATCGCACTACTTAAATGAAGTGCTTGATCTGTGTCATCGAATTACAATTTTGCGGGATGGAGTGCGAATTGGAACATTTCGAACAGATGAAATAGATTTTGATACTCTGATCCGGTTAATTAGCGGCGAAAATATTAATATTTTTAAAAGAAAAAAAACGAGAAATAAATGGAGAAGAGATAATTCGCGTAGAGAATTTAACTAAGTTTCCACATTACCAAGATGTTTCTTTCTCTGTTAAGAGGGGTGAGATTGTAGGCCTAACTGGGCTTGAAGGATGTGGAAAGGAGGTTTTAGGAAAGACATTGTTTGGATTAGAAAAAGCTGATTGCGGGAAAATTATATTCATGGGCCGTGCAATTTCTCCTGGTCGGCCTAGTGATGCCTTGGCTCTTGGAATTGGTTATGTGCCTCGTGACCGTCATCGGTGGGGCATTATTGGAATTAGGTCTGTTCTCGAGAATATTTCTTTGGCAATAATTAATAATTTAAAATCTAAATTTGGTGTAATTGATAGGAAAAAAGAGGTTCAAATTGTTTATAATTTGGTTAAAATCTTAAACATTGTTACCCCAACATTAAGTCAGCCAGTGGAGTACTTGAGTGGGGGGAATCAACAAAAAGTTGTCATCGCTAAATTAATCGCCAAAAAGCCAAAATTCTTAATATTAAATGAGCCGACTCAAGGAATTGATGTTGCGTCAAAAAATGAAATAATGAAAATTATAGACGATTTGAGTCGGGAAGGGATCGCTTTGTTGTATATTTCAGAAGAAATAGATGAACTCTTGGAGATATGCGACCGAATTATTGTAATGTTTAATGGGAAAATTTGTGCGCAATTTGTATGCGGAGAACCAGAGACAAATAAAGAAAATATTTTATCTGCAATAGAAGGAGGATTTCGAAATGTATAAACTTTTGGGAAATTTATTAGACAATTTAATATGGATTATTTTATTGCTAACTATTTGCTTGTTTTCAGTTTTGACTGATAAGTTTTTAACGATAAATAATATCATAAACATCTTTGTTCATGCGTCTGTTTTGGGCATTCTTGTTATTGCACAATCATTTGTTCTAATAACAGGGAATTTTGATTTATCCATTGAATCCATCCTAGGCTTCACTGCTATGCTCGCCGCCTGGCTCATGGTAGAACCTCAATACGGTGGGAGTGGGTTGAGACTTCATCCTATTTTTGCAATAATTATCATGCTTGCGACAGGCGTTATGGTGGGAGCTTTGAATGGATTTTTGATTACCAAGATGAATATGAATAATTTTATAGTAACTCTGTCTATGCTTATTATTCTGCGGGGTTTAACTTATGTCTTGACTTACGGAAAGACGCTTATCAACACACCCAAACTTTTCAATTTTCTGGGCGGCGGAAACATTGGTCAAATTCCTGTATCTGTCATTATTTTGATTTTATCTTTCCTTGTAGCGCATTTAATTATCAATTATTATCCATTTGGCCGTGCATTGTATGCTATAGGAGGCAACAAAGAGGCTGCCTTTGCGTCTGGTATTGATCCAGATAAAGTTATAAGAAAAGTTTACATGATCAGTGGGGGATTGGCGGCTTTTGCTGCGTGGATCCAGGCAGGTCGACTGGAGTCTGTTACCGCTAAACTTGGAGAAGGAATGGTCTTTGAGGTATTTGCTGCAGCAGTTATTGGAGGGATCAGCCTTCAGGGGGGGCGAGGACATATGCTTGGTGCCTTTGGTGGAGTTTTATTGCTATCAACAATTGATGCGGGATTGAATTTAATGCAAGTTTCTCCATTTTGGATTAATGTTATTCGTGGTTTTATTATACTTATTGCTATGTTAATAGATGCCCAGAAAACTCGTTATAGGATCGCTGCTTATAGGAGCTTGTCTGTATCTCCATCAGTACTATATGTGAGTAAAGAAAATATAAGATAAGATTTGACATTCAAAATATTAACGTCCGAGCTTCAACTTTACCCGTCCTTATCATGAACTCATCATCCTATCTGCGCCGGCGATCCTTGCTCGACTATGCAAGGGAAGAGACCGTTTTGGACTAGCTGGGGCGAGCAGCCAGGCAGATGGAGGCCGTGGAAGCTCTCCGGTGGGCCAATTGCCAAGTGATGGTCGAGACCTGGGGGCAGGTGCCTGAATACGCTGGCGAGGTTCCCGGATCGCCCATCCCGGGACTCAAGGGCCTTGGATCACGGCTGGCTTACCTTGATTTATATTTGGGGGTCCGAAGGGCCGACATGGAGGATGTAGAGATCCACAAAATCGCTGTCGACTGATCACTACCTTCATCCCACATACTTTTGAACAATCACAAATTGCCTTCGCACATGCACCACAGTGCCTTTCGTCATCCAAAGGGTGGCAGCGATGTCCTGATCGGAGTACCGCATAGTCGCTCTGCAAAGGTGGGCTACTTCCTTCACTGGTTTCAGACAGCGCAACAGCTCGCCGGTCGAAGGCAAAAGGCGTCCTAGATACTGGCGGAATAAAAATAAAAAATAAATTTAAATCTTAATGAAGGGCCCTGCTTTCCTCCTAGCTTTCCCCACCGGAGTTTGAGTAGTCACAGTAAAGATCACCGAACCACCCAGATCCGGCGGAAGCCCACCGACAGCGCGCGCGTATCTCCCGTAGATGGGGGCGCCGCGTAGGCGAACCGGAAGCGCACCTCGTTGACGCCCTGCCGGATCGCCCCCGCCGGGATCTCCCAGCGGATCCGCCGCTCCCCACAATCGGGGAACGATTCCTCCCCCAGACGCCGTCCGT
>Ga0272445_1001536_pt1 | contig 17603 bp, 11 predicted proteins | sample YNPCB0031_FD_194404 | JGI IMG/M metagenome (GOLD analysis project Ga0272445, IMG submission 194404) | Hot spring sediment microbial communities from Yellowstone National Park, WY, United States - YNP-CB-003-1 | ecosystem: Environmental > Aquatic > Thermal springs > Hot (42-90C) > Sediment... | reverse complement strand
AGCATCGGGTCCTAAAGGATGACCTAGAGGAGTTCCGTAATGAGTATAAGCCAAATGATAAATCCGATGATAATAAGTGTAAGGCAGGATTTTTGTGAATTCTAATTTTAAAGAAAGATTAAAAGGCAAAAGGGCTTGCCAACCCAAATTATCGGCATAACAATTGGGAAGTTTTTCTTTTCTTTCTTTTTTTAATTCAATATTATCTAAGAAGATTTCGTAATAGAATTTAAATCTTTTTAAGAAAAATAAAGCAATATCAAAACCAGCAAGGAAATTATCATCGTGACCCGAATTGGCGACTTCAAAATATAAAGGAATAAAAGGATTTAAATAACCAAAGAAAGATTTTGTTTGGGAAGAGTCGGGAGAAGAGACAACAGCGATATTGAAGCCAATATTAAAATGTTTATTAGTATATTCGGCTCTTTGAAAAGTAAGAAATCTTAAATATTCTTTATGTCTTGATAGGGCTTGAGTAAAATAGATAATCCTTAATTTATTAAAATCACCAAGGATTAAAAACAAATCTTTTGGTGGCGAAAAATCAGCTAAAGTAACACTATAAAAGGGTGAGGGCGAAAAGGAAAGAGAAGTTCTACCCAAAAGAAGATAAAAATAGGCAATTTTGAAGCTGATATTACTTTCATCAATTACTAAACTCATATGTTTATTACCACTCCGACAGACACCATAATTGGGAATATGTCGATTACCACCCTCATCAATGATATCAATAAGGGTATCTTTATAGAAATTTACTTTATATCTGACAAAGATATCCCTTTTATTTTTATAAATACCAAAAAGATTGGCACCAAGCATAATTTTAAAATTAGCGGTATCAACCAAAGGCTCAGAAATAAACTCAAAACCAAAAGAAAAATCTTTTTCTAAAGGGATAGAAAAACTTATTGGCGGTGGTGAAAAATTTCTTTCCTTCTCTTCTTTTAATAAAGAATAACTTCTTTTAATAATTATGGGCAAATCTCTTTTTTTTTCGATCTCTTTTTCAATCTTTTGGAAATTTTCTAAAAAGAAATCTTCCGAAATAAGTCGGGAATAGAAATAATTAAAATTAAAACCATAAATCTTTAAGTAATCAAAAGATTGATAAATCAAAGAATTGGTTGGGTAAAAATAATGGAAAAGAAAAAATAAAATACCCATCAATTTATAATATTAAAAAAATTGAAAAAATCAAGAATCTTTTTATAATTATTTTATGAGGAAAATTGGTTATTTTATTTTCTTTTTGTTAATTAATTCTTTATTTGCGGCTCGTCTTATTTGGCTTGGTTCTTTACAAACACCTTACGCTGAACCTCACGGTGTTTCCGCTGACGGCAATGTAGTTGCTGGATGGGCTGGAGTTTCGGAAACCCATCGGGCTTGGCGCTGGACACCAGATAGTGGTATGGTGGATATTGGTTCTCTTGCGCCAGGAAGAGCGGCCGAAGCTTGGGGATTATCAGCCGATGGTCGAACAGTTGTGGGTTATGCCTTTATAAATAATACTTACTATCGAGGATTTTATTGGCGAGAAGGCAATATGTATCAATTGGGAACATTTGGTGGCGATAATAGTTGGGCTTATGGTGCCTCTTTTGACGGTTCCGTTATTGTTGGTAGTGCGGAAACAATCACCGGTTTTAATCGGGCTTTTCGGTGGCAAGCCGATTCGGGAATGCGAAGTCTGGGGACTTTACAAGGAGCAATAAGAAGTGTTGCCCGAGCAGTTTCTTTTGACGGAAGGGTGGTGGTAGGTTGGTCAGGATTTGCCAATCAAATACACCATGCCTTTAGATGGGAAAATGGTCAAATGGTGGATATCCACAACCCAGCTTTTGGTCAAAGTGAGGCCATCGGTATTTCGGGTAATGGGGAAGTGGTTGTTGGTGCTTGGGGACCGCCTGATTTCGTTCCCGCCCGAGCTTTTCGGTGGACAAGAAATACCGGAATGTATGATTTAGGAACCTTAGGCGGAGAATGGAGTGAAGCTTGGGGAGCAGATTTTTACGGAAGAAAAATTGTTGGTTGGGCAGAATCTTCCCAAGGTAATTGGCGGGCCTTTTTATGGACAGTAGAAAATGGTATGCAAAATCTTAATGCTCTTTATGGTTATCTCTTAAGACCAGGCTCAATCCTTAAAGCAGCTTATGCTATCTCGGCTGATGGACGTTATCTGGTGGGGGTTGGCTATAATAGCGAAACTGGACGGGATGAAGCCTTTTGGCTTGATACTGAATGTAGTGAAATTGAAGAACAAACAAATTCTTTTCCTAACAATAACTTTGATATCTTTCTAAAATCTTTTGGTTTAAATACCAAAATAATCTACAAGATACCTTTCAAAACAAAAGTAGAAATAAATCTTTATGACTTTTTCGGTCGGAAAGTAGCCAGTTTAACCAATAAAATCTTAGAACCTGGAGAATACGAAACTAAATTAAATATTAATAACTTACCTGCTGGTATATATTTTTGTGAATTAAAAATTGGTTATAAAGCTAAAATGAAGAAATTTCCTTTATTAAAATAATTTTATAACTTTATACCATTTATTTTCTTTCTTCTCTTTAAGGAAATAGATACCCTTTGGCAGTTGGGAAATTCCTTTTTTGTTAATAAGAACCTTAATTGTCAAAAAACAAAAATCCATACCCCGGATGATGCAAAGAAGGGTTCCTTACTTTTTCTTGTTATTCTCCCAATCTTGCACCAGAAGCATCCCCAATACTACTATTGTTAGCCTTATTAAGCCTACTTTTACACAAAAAAATATTAAAAGTATTATATTAAACAATTTTTCAATCTAAAACAAATATCTGAAGTAAGACAATCTTATTCTGCAAGAATAATCTTTTTGATTATCTTATAACCTTTAGTCTCGTCTTGGGTTAAAATTAAGAAATAGGCTCCAGGAGAAAGTTTTTTGTTGAAATTATCAGTTCCATCCCAGGTAAGACAATAATTCTTATCCGAGCATTGAGGAGTAAAGAAAAAAGATTTAACAAGTTTGCCCAAAATATTATAAATTTTAAGCGAACCTTTATTTTTATTAGGTAATGAAAAATGAATCACAGTGGGTGATTTAAAAACATTTGAACGAATTTTAAACGTAAAGTAGAAGGGAATTTCGGATTTCAATTCATCAATTCCAACCGCTCTGATTCTAAAAACGCCGTCTGATTCGTCATACTGCCATCCTGGACCATAAGCAATAATTTTTATTTTACAAGAATCAGAAGAAATATTGGGCACTTGCCATAAATAAGAAGTATCAGTTCCTGGAATGCCAGTAGCAATAACTTCATAATTCCTCCCATTATCTTGAGAGAAAAATAACGATAAAGAGTCACATCTTGGTGGATAGAATTTCTGCCATCTGATAAGTTCCTGACTATTGCCGGAAAAATTCTCACCGCCATTCGGTCTTAATAACTTAACCGCCTCAACTTCAAAAATTGAAGTCTTATTCCAACCACTCACAACAACCTCCTTATAACCATTTTTGTTCATATCATAGATATTAACCAAACTATGAGGGTAATTACCACCGTGGTCATTACGCCAACTCCAGACCAATTGGAATTGATTATTACCTGTTGCCTTATAGATCCGAACCTGCCCACCGATTGACCAGACCAGTTCTTCAATTCCGTCGCCATCAATATCACCACATTTACTCCGTTGATCTAACCAGTCTACATCCCTTACCCTATCAATAAAAGTTCTTTCATAAGTATTATTTCCCGTTGCCTCCCACATATAAAGATAAAAATCCCAAATATTCCCGCCAACCCATTGGGCAAAGCCAACAAAAAATTCTGGCTTGCCATCGCAATCCAAATCTTCACCAGAAAAGACATCAGAACCATTTGGAAGACGAACAGTATCTTGATAAACCATTTCGTATTGGTCATTCCCAGTATTTTCATAAACTGAAACTCTTCCTAAACTCCCTAAATTGGCGGTTACAAATTCTTTTCTACCATCTAAATCAAAATCACCAAAAGCAAACGACCAAGCACCTATTTGGAATCTACTCCAAACTAATTCGTTTTGATTGTTTCCTCTATTTTCAAAAATATGTGTTCTACCTATACCTTCGGCTACGAAGATGAATTCCTGTTGATTATCTTGGTCAAGGTCTGGCGTAAAATAGAAAGGCGCCGTTTGCACTGCATAAATGGAATACCGATACCACCAGGATAAACTTTCCGGATAAGAATGATATTCAGGACTTTCTTGAATAGTTACTACATTGTAGTAATCAGCATTAGCTTCTACATTCGGTCCTAATAAATCAGTCAAACCATCCTGGTCAATATCGCCGACATCCTTTGGCTCAAAATTACCCGTTTCTATACCAGGAGGATAGGGATAAGCACCAGTATCAACATAAACTAATTGATATTGATTTATTGGAAAATGCTCCCAAATTTCCCATTTGTAAGAAACATGGAAAATTATTTCGTTTAAACCATTATGGTCAGAGTCGACGCAGATTGGATAAGTTCCGGCAGCCATCGAGCCAGCAGGTAAAAACGCCACCCGCTTTATCCTTAAAGACTGACCAAATAGAAATAAGAAGAAAAGGGAAAGAAGAATTTTTTTCATAATGTGCTCCTTTTATCTCATAAGAAGAATCTTCTTTGTTTCCGAAATTTCTTCGGTCTCTAAGCGAATAAAGTAAACTCCGGGGGAAAGCCCTTTTCCATTAAAATTAACCATATAAACCCCTGACTCCCTTTTCCCATTCATTAAGGTCCTTACTTCTTGGCCAGCAATATCATAGAGTTTAAGAGAAACCCGACTCGCTTTTGACAACCGATACTTGATTCTTAGATTCTTTAGAAAGGGATTGGGATAAGGAGAAAAAAGTAAGGTCTTTAATGGAATTTCCTTTACTTCTCTATCCTGTGGACCACCTATCTTATTATCAATAATCTCAAACTCATATAATCTTAAATTGGCAACCGCTGCATATTCACCAAGAAGTTTTTTTACTTTAATATTTGTTGTTGTATTATTATAAGTTCCTTTGGGAATTATAACCCTTAAAGTCTCAGGCTCTGCGGGATAGAATTCAATCGTGTCTTCGCTTCCATCTTCAAAAATAAACACCTCTCTTTGTAGTCCTTCTGCTTCATGGTATACCACCGCTTCTAAAAGATAATATTTCTCTGGATTAAGATAAGGAATCTTATATAAAAGATTAGATGAGGCATAATCAATAGAAATCTCACCAAAGCTTAGGAAACTGTCACGGCTAACACAATAAGGAGAAGGAAGATTTTTACCACAAAGAACTTCAACCGCCGGTTCTACCGAAGACGGGGGTTGAAAGTAATAAGAAGAGAAATTGACTTTGAAGATTCCTGAAACTTCTTCTTCTGTCCAGATGCTAAAAAGTTCCCATTCATAAGGAATATGGGGAGGTGCCGGAAGAAGGTTGGTGTGAGGATAGAAGGAGTTATTTGGTGTTCTACTTATATTTACAGTTTCTTGGGGAATAGGAAGGTTGGCATATATTTCAAAGTTACTGTCAGGCAATAATTCCTGCCAGACAACAGCATTTCCCGTTGACATTGTTGGATAATTAGATTCCCGAAGTGGGCTTTTACTTATATTTCTTGGAGGATACCAATAAGGCAATGAATCTCGCCTAATCCGTCCTTTTCTTTGCCAGATTTCACCATAATTGGGATTGCCCTCTTCATTTGGACCTCGCCAGACACAATAAACCCATTCTCCACTTGCTTCAACAAATGGATTAGAAGCAGGCTCAGTCATAGGTTCTTGAGTGGAAATTAGCACTTTCCTTGACCATACTGGTTGAATTCCTGCTCTTATTAGGTCGGGATGTACAGGTTGAAGGGTTGTTTTATACCAAACTTTTCCTTCTTTACACCACACAACATGTAGATAATCACCGGGCGTAATTGCAATGGAAGGTGTATAAATTGCTCCGCCATTTTGAATCTCCCCGGTATCAAGCGCTATTTTATAATAACATGCGGTATCTATCTGGTCATCAAAGGCGGCAAAATAGAGATAATTGGAATTGCTAAAAGGCGGTCTTGCAGTATAAACAACATACACCATTGGATAAGTCTCTTTAATTTGAGATAGAACTACAGTAGGAAACTCTCTTGTAGTTTCGGAAACGAAACTTTGAGGATATATTCTATCTCTAACCCAATTAACAAAAGTTAACAATCTCTCTTCTTCTGGAGCAAGAATAACACGCTCGGTCACCCGAGCAATACCATTACCTATCCGAAAGGTATCAGATAGGGTCTCTGGATTACAAGAGAAATTTTTCACTTTAGCATTAATAAAAGGTAAGGTGTCTTTGTTATTAAAATTTACCCCCGGAGGTGCTACGATTTTAACGACACAAACATCACCGGCTTCCACTGTTTGAAAAAATAAAAAAATTAACATTACAAGAAAAAATAATTTAATACATTTACACATTTCTTTCTTCTTTTTGTTGTATATATTAATATAGGAAATTTTCCATTATTTGTCAATTCAAAAAAATTCTTCTACTGCCTCTGCTATTAAGGGGATATCTACCTTATAAGCTTTTCCAGACTCTTTTTAACTTACCATCAGATTTGCCTTCAGAAAGGATATTAATTTAAACTTTATGAATAAAGGTTTAATACTTTATCACTTTATACCATTTGTTTTCTTTCTTCTCTTTAAGGAAATAGATACCCTTTGGCAGTTGGGAAATTCCTTTTTTGTTAATAAGAACTCCAAATTGATTATAAAGAGAAATATCGTTATTTAAAAACAATTTTTCATTAAAGAGAATACTGCGACCTTCAAAACCTTTTAAAGTAATAAATCTTTCCTCGGCTATCGGAACAAACTCATAAAACCCTCGATATTTTATCACATAATTATAAGGACCACCAGCCTGCAATTCCATAAGCGTTACCCAGTAAGAATAATCCCGTGGGTCAAATTCAATTCCTCTTACATTATAAAGTTCTGGAATTAAAAATCGCTGGTAAATGGAAAGGTTTTGGGGATTTAATTCATAAACACCACAAGAATCAATTGCGGTACCACCACTATTAAAAGAGGTATAAACATTTAATAAGGTAGGTCGGTTAGGATTGGTATTGCTTCTATCTAAAGTAAGACAGCGAGGACCAGCATTTCCCCTTAAAGGATGGGTCATTTGTCTGATAACCGTTCCAAGGGTATCGCAACAATAGATATATTGGGGTAAAGTATTTAATGCTCTGCGGTCGGCAATATAAAGTAATCGGTTCTCTTCGTCCCAAGCAAGACCAGTTGGATAATCTTGGGCTGGTGAATTGAAATATCTTAAGACCGTTCCCGTGGGAGAAATCTTGTATACCCTTTTTGTCTGATTGGAATGAACCCAAAAAGTATTATCATAGGCGCAGTATTTAATATCAACAATTGCGGTCTCATTATTGGGCGTGGGAATTGTTCCCAAAGGAGTTAAAAGGGAATCGGAAGAATAAATGTAAATATTTCTTGCGCCAAAATGGGTGATATAAACCCGGTCAAGCGTAGGTACATAACAGATTCCATAAAGTCCAGCTGTAGAAGGAACATTGGTTAATTGTCTTGGTCCCCAAATCCTTGTGCCTGGTGGCTGGGGTGCTTCGCCAACCGTGATGGTAAATCTTCTTACAAAAGTAGTTTCATTAGTAATTAAAACCAAATTGAAATCGGCGGAAAAACCCCGTGGGGTATTCACACTGGCTTGTAAAACAAAGGGGTCATTAAGATTGTTTATTGAATCTAATGGCGAACAATTGCCATAATAGGCATTAGAATCCAAAATAGTGATGTAAGATTGGGAAGAGGCAGATCTTAAAATTCCCCTAATATTGGTTGCGCCAACATTGGAACTATTTTTTAAATAGGTTATCAAGTTTCCTGTTTCTCCTGGGTCAAGGCGGTTATTACCATTCTCACCGGTAATGGCGATCCTTTGCAGTATTAAATTAGGCATATTGGCTGGAGCAATCGCATCAAGCACCTTTTTACAATTTAATCTTCCCCAACCATAATTGTTGTTAGGATAGGGACTACCTTGTGAAGGATAATCACAATTATTGGTAATGAGATTAAAAACTTCATCAGGAGTTAGGGTTGAACGTTTCTGAAGCATTAAGGCAACACAACCAGCCACATGGGGACAAGCCATTGATGTACCATCCAAATTCTCATAACCACCACCAGGAATACAAGAACGGACATTTACTCCGGGGGCAGAAACGGCTGGATTTATTAAATTCCAATCGCTCCTTGGCCAATAGGCGGTATTACTCCAGGGAGTGTCACTTGGTGCTGGACCACGAGAAGAAAAACTGGCAATATTGTCACTGGCATCAGTAGCACCAACACCAATTACTGTGGGATAAGAACCGGGCGGTTGGGAGGTATTGGGCGAACTACCAGTATTACCAATGGCAGCAATCACTACTATTCCTAAACTTCTTAGATTATTTACATAGGAAAACCAATAGGTGGTGGTTCGGGAAGAACCCCAAGAATTGGAAACTAAATTTGGTCTTCCAGTTTGGGCAAGCCAATCAAAACAGGCAGCAATCCAACTTGTCTGTCCTTGCCCATATTGATTAAATCCTTTAGCAGCAATAAAAGTAGCGCCAGGAGCTACCCCAATATCATCTTCAAAAGGTCCTAAACCATCACCACCACAAATTGTTCCCATCGTATGGGTTCCGTGACCATTATCATCGTAAGGAGAAGTTCGACCATTGACACCATCAAACCAACCATTTTGACTGCGCCATTTACCACTTAATGCGGGATGGGTAACATCAACACCAGTATCTAAATTGGCAACCACTATCCCTTCGCCAGTATAACCATCATACCAACAAGAATCGGCTTTCACCTTACTTATATTCCAACCAGGAGTATCTAAAGCATCGGCAGAAACTTTTTTTCTTACTGGTTGGATTATATAATTGACAAAATCGTCAATAATAAATAAAATATCATCCCTTTCATTAAGTTTATAAATTACTTTAGGTTTGGCTTCCAAAGCAATTTCCGAAACCAAAGTAAATCTTCTAATATTTCTCACATCGGCAGGATAATTTTTTAGAAATTCAAGAATAGGCATTTGGGCAATATTAGCAATATATTTTAAATAGGCAAGCTTTTCATTATAAGAGGCATTTTCATAAGTCGAAAGGTCAGCCTGAAGTTTGGTCCTGATAATTATCGGAATAAAACTATCAGCCGGTGCCTTTTTTAGAATTTCTGCTAATTCGGGAAGGATTACCGAACTAAAAGAAAGGCTAAAAATTCCTAATAATAAAAAAGTAAGTATTTTTCTCATCTTACCTCCTGTTTTTGGGTTTCATTATATAATTATACTAAATTTTTTAAAATTAGACAATAAATAAAAGAATTTTATGCCGCCCTTCGCAAGCAGGAGGTGTGTGTTTCTACGGTGGGTAGGAACCACAGAATGATGGACTTGCGGAAGGGCGGCATTCTTTTTTCCATTACTAAAGATATAACAAAATTTTTAAAAAAGTCAATAATTAAAATACTTCTTTTATTTTTTCCAATGCCCAGTCAAGCTCTTCTTTTTTGATAATCAATGGCGGAGCAAACCTAATCACATTTTCCCGCGTATCTTTTGCTAATATTCCTTTTGCCATTAGTTTTTCGCAATAAGGTCTGGCCTTTTCTTTTAGTTCCACACCAATGAGGAGCCCTTTACCGCGCACTTCTTTTATCACCGGAGATTTAATTTCCCGCAATCTTTTTAAGAAATATTCACCCATCAGAAAGGCATTTTCAGCTAAATTTTCTTCAATAATTACCTTTAAAGCTTCCTGACCAACAGCACATGCCAAGGGATTGCCCCCAAAGGTAGAACCGTGGTCACCCGGGGTGAAAACTTCCATAATATCATCATTGGCACAGATTGCCGAAACTGGATAGACCCCACCACCAAGAGCTTTTCCTAAAATTAAAATATCCGGCTCGGCATCTTCGTATTGATAAGCAAATAATTTGCCGGTTCTCCCTAAACCAGTTTGAATTTCATCTAAAATGAATAAGACATTATTTTTCTTACAAATTTCTCTTGCCTTTTTAAGATAACCTTCCTGGGGAACAATTACGCCACCTTCGCCTTGGATCGGCTCCACTAAAAAACCAACCGTATTTTCGTTTATCGCTTTTTCTAAGCTCACCAAATCATCATAGGGGATAATTTTAAAACCGGGGGTGTAAGGTCCAAAACCAAAACGATATTGTTCTTCGGTAGAAAAACTGATAATCGTTGTTGTCCGGCCGTGAAAATTATTTTCGCAGACAATAATCTCGGCAGAATTTGCTTTTACTTTCTTTTTTAAATAGCCCCATTTGCGTGCCGCCTTGATTGCTGTCTCCACCGCTTCCGCCCCAGTATTCATCAAAAGTACTTTATCCTTCTTGGTAATTTCACAAAGTAATTGGCAGAAAGGACCAAATTGGTCATTATGAAATGCTCGGGATGTCAAGGTTAATCTGTCAGCCTGGGCTTTTAAGGCTTTAATAATCCGCGGATGGCGATGACCCTGATTGAGCGCGGAATAAGAAGAAAGCATGTCAAGATATTTTTTTCCTTCCACATCGTAAAGATAAACCCCTTCGCCGTAAGTCAAAACTACCGGCAAAGGAGCATAATTTCGGGCACTATATTTAAAAGCCAAATCAAGGTATTCTTCTTTTCTCATAATTTTAATAAATTAACAAAGGGCAATTTAATTCTTTCAAAAAATCCTCATATTCTTCGCCCAAAAGAAGAAATTTGCTTTTTGGTAAAATAACCATTTCGCAGGCGATGGTTTTTGCTAAATCTAAAAGGGAAAAGAGGGAACCCCTCTCTAAACTGAGAGAAAAAGGAATGTTTGCTTTTTGGAGTTCTTCCCCCAAGGAAAATAAAAAATGCCAATATTCTTTTATTTCTTCTTCTTTGGGAAAGGCTAAAAGAATCATTTTTTTCTTATCTTTTTTGAAGTAATCAATAAATCTTTTATAAAAATCATTTTCTTTATCAATTACCAAAATGATATTAGCCATTATTTTAATATTTTAATTAAAAATAAGATATTAGCAAAAAGGAGCGTTAAGAAAGTAACAGTGATGCCCGCTTTTAACCAATCAGAAAATTTAAATCTTTTTCGAAAAGTCCTTTCGTAAACACCGATGGCGCAAAGATTAGCCGTTGAACCAATCATTGTTAAATTACCCCCAAAACAACCACCAATTAATAAGGACCAATATAAAAGATCCGCATGGGGAATTCCCTTTATTGCCAAACTTTTTACTACTGGCACTAAGGCGGCCACAATTGGTAAATTATCCACAAAACCGGAAAGGATGCCGCTTCCCCATAAAAGAATGGTTAAACTGCCAAAGGTTTCTTTTAAATCGGTTCTAAAAAAGGGAATTCTTTTGGCAGCTTCGCCCAAAAGATAGGCAATTTTTTCAGTAACCCCAGTATATTCTAAACAGGCAGCATTGGCGAAAAGAAACATAAAATATAGAATTGTCCACCAATCGGGTCCCCTTTCAACAAAAAATCGGGAATGTTCTTTTTCGTAAAAGAGAATGAAACCAACAATCAAAAACCCAGCACCTAATAACATTGTCCGCTCTTCCAGTTTTAGCAGGTATTCAATAAAAGAATGGCTAACAATTAAAATGACAAAAGTTAAAAAGACAATTAAAGAAACCTTTAATTCTTTTTTATCAATCTTTTCTTCCACCAATTCTTCAACTATTTTGGTTTTTGAACCAATTTCTTTATGATAGATTAACAAGATAAGAAATATGGTAAGAATAAGGGATAAGAAAGAAAGCCCAGTGGCATTCTTCAAAAAATCAAAGAAGGTAAATTTAGCCGCAAAGGCTAAATAGATACCGATGGGATTGCCAACTAAAGTCAAGGCACTACCAATATTGGTTGCTATCACTAAACCAATAAGATAAGGAATAATATTACCTTTTGTTAAACGGACAATCTCTATGGCAATACTTAAGGTTATCAAAATAGCTGGAACTTCACCAATAAAACCACTAAGCAGCGAAGAAAAAAACATTAAGGAAGTAAAAAGTAAGAGTGGCGAATTAGAAAGATGTCTAATGGCTTTTATTACCAGATATTTAAAAAGTCCTTTTTCACTGAGCCATTTTACCATAATCATGGTGGCGATAATAAAAAGAATGGTGGGAATGGACATAAATTTTACTGTTGATTCAATATCAGCAACACCCGTTAATAAAAGCAGGGTTAAAGCAATTCCGCCAAAGGCAACCCGATAATGGAAAAAAAGCAATGTTCCCAAAACCATTGAGAAAAATAAGGTGGTGGCGATATACTCTTTCCTTATCCACAAATCACTATTAAAAGGGCTTGAAGGAATTTTTAAATTTTGGAATAAAAGTTTACTGGAAATATATATCAGAAAAAGGGCTAACAGATAGGTAAAGAGATTTTGGTATTTTTTAAAGATACTTATTTTTTCCTGAAAGACTAAATATTGAAAAACTTCTTTTTCGGTTTTGGCTTTTAAAAGAAGAGAAAGGGTTTTTTCGTTATGTAATAAATCGGCTATGTGGGAAAGTAATTTTAGATAAAATTCCTGTTGATTTTCCGGAGAAAAAATAAAAACAACAATTTTTACCGGCTTTTTATCAACGGCTTCCCATTCTAAAGGTTTTTTCAAACGGAAAAAGAGGACCACCGGTTCGGAAAGGGTTTTTAAGGCTAAATGGGGTAAAGCAATACCGTGACCCACACCGGTAGAACCGAGGATTTCTCTTTCTTTTAACAAAGGGTAAACCGCCTCTTCTTTTACATATCCCTTTTCCTTTAACAGTTTCTCCACAAAAGAAAAGAGCTCGTCTTGATTTTGAAATTCTAAATTTAAAAAGATAAAATCTTTTTTAAAAATTGCCGCCGCTTCTTTCATATAATTTTAAAATTATAAGCTTTTTTTTCTTTATGTCAAAATTTGACTTTTTTAAAAATTTAAATATAATTATGCATATATGCGCAAATTTGCAAATATAGCTTTTGAAGATTGTGCCTTTTGTTTAAAGACCTTAGGTTTGGGTATGCGGTTAAAAATCCTTTGGTTATTAAAAAGAAACAAAGGGGAACTTTGTGTCTGTGAATTGACCCGACTACTTAAGGAGAATCCTTATAATGTCTCGCGGAATTTGAAGGAATTAAAGATGATTGGCTTAATTAAAGAAAGACGCGAAGGAAAATATGTATTTTATTCTTTGGCCAAAGAAAAGAATAACTTTTTAAAATACCTTTTTAAAATGATTGAGACGCATCCCTTAATATAAGGAGGTAAAATGATTAAGGAATTAATTTTAGCTGGTCTTTATTCTTTAAAAGAGTATATTTTCTTACATGTTTTAACCTGTCTTATCCCGGCTTTTTTATTAGCCGGCGCAATGGTTACTTTTATCAAAAAAGAGGCAATTATTCAGCTCTTAGGGGAAACGGCAAATAAATTAAAATCTTTCTCTTTAGCGAGTTTTGGCAGTTTTTTTGTGGCTGCTTGTAGTTGTACGGTTATTCCCGTGAGTAGTGGTTTATATTACAGTGGAGCAGGAATTGGGGTTGCTTTTATCATCCTTTGGGTGGCACCAGCGGCGAATGTGCTTTCTTTAATCTATACGGGAAGTATCTTAGGAAGTAAGATGGTAATTTTAAGAATAATCGCGGCTTTACTGATGGCATTCGTTGTTGGCTTCATAATGACATTATTTTTTGGGAAGGAACGACCAGCAATTGCTTTTGAAAAGCAAGAAAAAAAGGAAATCTTTGAAAGAAAAGAACTTATCTTTTTAATCCTTATTCTTCTTTCTCTCCTTATGCCCAACTACTTAGGAAGAAGTGGACCTTATTTAAAGAAAGTTTTTATTTGGCTTATTTTTACTTTTCTTATGATTATCTACGGATTAATCTTTATTGAAAAAGAGCGATTAAAAGAATGGTTAAGAGAAAGTTATTGGTTTTTCAAAATTATTATTCCCTTACTTTTACTCGGTGTTTTCCTTGTTGGTATTATTGGTAAAATTTTGCCCAGCAATTTTATAACCAATTGGTTAGGTAAAAAGGGGATACTTTCTTCATTTTTAGCCACATTAATTGGTGCGATAAGTTATTTCGCTACCATGACCGAAGCACCTTTTACCCATACTTTAATAAAATTAGGTATGGGTAAGGGACCGGCTTTGGCCTTACTTTTAACTGGACCGGGCTTAAGTCTACCTAATTGGTTAGCAATTGGTCGGGTCTTTGGTTTTAAAAAAACATTGGTTTATGTACCAACAATTGTCATTTTAGGAACAATTATTGGTTTTTTAACTGATAAATTTATATTTTAAAAAGGAGGAAAAATGAAAAAGATAATCATTGCTGGACCTGGCTGTCCAAAATGTATAACTACCGAAAAAATTGTGAAAGATGCCTGCGCGGAATTACAAATTGCTTGCGAAATTGAACATCTTTATGATGTGAAAGAATATGCCAAATTGGGAGTGATGTTTACTCCAGCAGTAATTATTGACGGCCAACCAGTAATTGCGGGAAAGGTACCAACAAAAGAAGAACTGATTAAAATCTTAAAAGAGAAAATTAAATCGGAATAAATTAAAAAATTATTACTTTTTTAAAGATGGCTTTTTCTCTTAAATAATAGACCCCCTTTTTAACTTTTTTTGATTCCACTTTTTGACCAAAAATATTATAAATAGTTTCCTTTTCTTGGCGATTTACCTTGATTTTACTTTTTTCTTTTAAAAACACCAAACCGAAGGTGTCACTTCTTATTAGATAAACATCACCGGTATCCGGGGCTGGACCGTTATAATTCCAAGAATAACCACAAACGAGATAGCCGGATTTAGTTTTTGTGATACTGTTACCTTGATGAAAATCAAAATTGGTTGGCCCATATTCTCTAACCCAAGATATTTGACTGCCTCCTTCATTGGTCTTTAAAATAAATAAATCTAAATTAGAATTGGAACCAGTAATAACAAACCGATTGTCCTCTTCAATTATTGCGTGGGCACCACTGGTATAAAAAATATTATTCTCAAAAAGAATGTTACCATTATTATCAACTTTAATAATATTAAAATAACCAGCCGCGCGCCCACCGACACTTACAAAACAATTATCGGCTGTCTTTGTTCCGGATTTAGTTAACTGCGGAGAGTTAGAAACCCTTTGCCAAACAGGATTACCATTATTATCCAATTTAATAAAGATAGCATAAAAATCACTTACCGCACTACCACCATAATTACCGATGATTAAAAAATTGTTATCATTGGTTTCACAACAATATTTTCCGTGGTCATCGTAACTCGGCTGCGGATGACCAAAAATCCTTTCCCATTGACGATTACCTAAGGAATCGGTTTTTATTACATAAATATCATAAATGTAATTACCACTATAACTTCTGGTTGAACCGGTTACTAAATAACCACCATCAGCAGTGGGACAAACATATTCGCCCCAATCTTCATATTGATAACCATAAGTTCTTAACCATTGAAGACGAAAATTAGTATCTACCTTACAAAGAAAAAGGTCAAAATTTTCAATATATTTACCGGTAAGGATATAGCCACCGTCTTGGCATTTATTAACACAATAGGCTTCGCCAAAAAATGGTAATGTCTCTTCTTTTAGCAAATTTCCTAAACTATCAATTTTTAATAAATAAGGCTTAGGGGTTATCTGACCAGAGGTAAAGGAATTGGTAGCGCCAGCAACAATAAAATATTTTCCTTCACCAGTTGGATCAATAGCAAAATAACCTTTATCATCACCATCATGACCGTACCACCTTTCAAAAGTTTGAGAAAAAATTAGGGTAAACCAAATTATTATAAAAAAGCTTTTCTTCATCATTACCTCCTTTTAAAAATTATAAGTTAAAAAAATAAAAAAGTCAATAATAATTGAATTTTTATTTAAGATTATTATTATTTTTATTTATGAAACTAAAAAATTAAAAGGAGGTTATTATGTTGCCACCTTTTAAAAATGAAACCTATTTAGATTTTTCAATTGAAAAAAATAAAAAAGAAATGGAAAATGCCTTAAAAAAAGTAAAAGAAAAGTTAGCCCAGGAATATCCCTTAATTATTAACGGAAAAAGGATTTTTAAAAAAGAGAAGTTTAAATCAATAAATCCTGCTAATCCCGATGAGATTTTGGGTCTCTTTTCCAAAGCGGAAAAGGAAGATATTGACAAGGCAATTGAAAGTGGTTGGCAAGTGTTTGAAAAATTCTCTTCTTTACCCAAAGAAGAAAGAGCCAGTATTTTATTAAGAGCGGCCAACATAATGAGAAGAAAAAGATTGGAACTGGTAGCGACCATCATTTTAGAAGTTGGTAAAAATTGGCTGGAAGCCGATGCTGATGTCTGTGAAGCAATTGATTTTTTAGAATTTTATGCCCGTGAGATTTTAAGGTATCAGGGAGAACAAGAATTAACACCTTTAGCAGGCGAACTGAACGAACTTCGTTATCTACCCTTAGGTGTTGGAGCGGTTATTCCGCCTTGGAATTTTCCCTTAGCAATTTTAACCGGGATGACCAGTGCCGCCATTGTTTGCGGCAATCCGGTGGTTTTGAAACCAGCTTCTGATGCTCCTTTAATTGCCTATAAATTTTGTGAAATAATGATGGAAGCCGGTTTGCCGGAAGGTGTTCTTAATCTTATTACCGGTAGCGGTGGCGAAATTGGTGATTATTTAGTTTCCCATCCAAGGATTAGATTTATTGCCTTTACCGGCTCTAAGGATGTTGGTTTAAGAATTAATGAACTGGCCAGTAAAATTCAAAAAGGTCAAATCTGGATAAAAAGGGTGATTGCCGAAATGGGTGGCAAAGATGCGATTATTGTGGATAACGAAATTGATGAATTATGGGAAGAAGCCTTAAACGGCGTTTTGGCTTCCGCTTATGGTTTTCAGGGACAAAAATGTTCGGCTTGTTCAAGGTTGATTTTACATAAAGATATTTATGAAAGATTCTTGGAAGATTTGAAAGAAAAGGTAAAGAATATAAAAATTGGACCACCAGAAAAATACGAAAATTATTTAGGACCAGTAATTAACGAAAATGCCTATAACAAAATTTTAAACTACATTGAAATCGGGAAAAAAGAAGGAAAATTATTTTATGGTGGTAAGGGATTAAAAGCAGAACTTTTTGGTTATTTTATTGAACCAACAATCTTTATTGATGTCCCCTATGATGCGAAAATTGCCCAAGAAGAAATTTTTGGTCCAGTTTTAAGTGTCATCAAGGCTAATAGCTTTGAAGAAGCCCTTCATTTTGCCAACGCCACTGAATACGGATTAACTGGTTCTCTCTATACCAAAAATAGATATAAAATAAAAGAAGCCAAAGATAAATTCTTTGTGGGCAATCTTTATATCAACAGAAAATGTACCGGTGCCTTAGTTGGGGTTCATCCTTTTGGTGGTTTCAATATGTCCGGAACTGACTCCAAAGCCGGTGG
>Ga0272445_1001534_pt1 | contig 17614 bp, 17 predicted proteins | sample YNPCB0031_FD_194404 | JGI IMG/M metagenome (GOLD analysis project Ga0272445, IMG submission 194404) | Hot spring sediment microbial communities from Yellowstone National Park, WY, United States - YNP-CB-003-1 | ecosystem: Environmental > Aquatic > Thermal springs > Hot (42-90C) > Sediment... | reverse complement strand
GTCGATAAAAAGATTATATATAATTTAAATTTTTCCCTCTTTTATTTTTTAAGAAAAGCTTTATTTAAACCACAATTTTTTAATTAATGAAAAATGAGGAAAAGAATATTAGCATTAACAATAATATTATCTATATTAATTGGTTTTATATTTAGCTTTTATTATTATGAAATAAAGCTTTTCTTAAATGAAATTATTTTTCCAGATGAATATAAAAAAGAATCTGAAAAAATTTTTCATAATGTTTTATCTAATATTGAAGAAGTTAGAGGTTTAAAACCTCCTAATGATTCTAGAATTGAAATAGTTACATTAGATTGGGTTAAAGAAAATTGGGGTAAAAGACAAGTTGAAATTTCTTTAAAAGAAATTGAAATTAAAGAAGAAATATACAAAGCTCTTTTTATAATTCCTGAAAATGCAAGTTTAAAAGAAACTACAATTAAACAATCAGGATATATTCTAGCTGCTACAAGTGGAGGAGTAATATACATAGTTAGAGAATATTTCAATCCTTATGATATTGAAAAAGCTTATGAAATTCTATCTCATGAACTTACTCATATTATTCAAGGTAAATATTTTAAAACTCCATTTCTTAAAACTCATGATGAAATGCAAGCATGGTCAGCACTTATCGAAGGAGATGCAGGATTAACCTCTAAAAAATTTATTGAAAAAATGAAAGAAAAGAAAATTGGTTTAAGTTTATTATTTTTAGAAAATTATAAAAGTAATGCATTAGATGAAATATTATTTTTCCCTTATAAATATGGTGAAAATTTTGTTTTATTTTTATATAATATTGGAGGATGGAATAAAGTTAATCAAGCATATGAAAATATTCCAAAATCAACTGAACAAATATTACATCCAGAAAAATATTTAATGTATGAAGAACCAATAAAAGTTAATGGAATATTATTAAATATTTCGGATTGGTCTATTGTAAAGACAGATACGTATGGAGAATATTTTTTAAGAATTATGTTATCTAATTGGATTGATGAAAATTTATCAGAAAAAGCAGCTGAAGGATGGGGTGGAGATAATTTCACATTTTATATAAGAGAAAATTTAAGCAATTATATTTTTTTCTGGAAAATTGTTTGGGATAAAGAAGAAGATGCATTAGAATTTTATAATTGTTTTAAAAAAATGATGGATAAAACAAATAGTTCAATGATTATTAAAGATGTTTGGAAGAATAAAAATAGATTTTTATCTATCAAAATTTTAAAAAATGAAATTCTTTTAATAGGTTCAAATAATGAAGATATTTTTAAAGAAATATTAAAAATATAAATATGATTCTTATTTTTTTATTTTATTTAATAAATTTTCTTCTAATATTTTTACATATTAAGCATATTTTATTACTTAAGTCTTTTTCTGAAATTTTTCCTTCAGCAATACCTTTTGATATTTCTTTTATTAATGATTTAATTTCTGGTAATTCTTTTATTTTTCTTAATTTTTTCCCCCCTCTTTTTAAAGATATATATTGACTTATAGCTGCTTGTGTAATTCCTAATTTTTTAGCAGCTTCAATTTGTGTAAAACCATATTTAGAGCATAAATCCTTAGCTATTAATGCTCTTATAGTTGGAATTATTTCTTTAATTATGTCTTCGCATGGTGTTTTCATATCTATAACGATGTTATTCTTCCTTATATAATTTTATTTTTTAAAAAATAATTATTTAAATATTAGAATGTTTTTATTATTTTATATGAAATTTAATATTATAGCTACAACTGATAGAGGATTGGAAATACAAGCATGTAATGAACTTAAATCTTTATTAAAAGATTTAGGAGATAGTAATGCTATTGTTAATACTACAAATATTTTAGGTTTAATAATTGCAGAAACATCATTAGATCCATTTAAAATAATTGAAGATCTTAAGAAAATATATATTGAAAATCCTGATAAAATTTTTTATTTAAAAAGAGTTATTCCAATACAAGTTGTGACTGAAACAAATATTGAAAAAATATTAGAAGCTACTTTACCTTTAATAAATTCTATAAAAGAGAATGAAACATTCAGAATTACTATTGAAAAAAGGAGGACAAATATTTCAAGCATGGATATAATTAAAGCTATTGCAAATTTAGTGAATAGAAAAGTTGATTTAGAAAAACCTGATAAAATAATTCTTATAGAGATTATTGGTAAATATACTGGAATTTCAATAATTAAAAGTGATCAAATTTTCAATATACATAAATTATAAAACAAAATTGTTATAAATAAAGTTTATATATTGGTTTATTTTCACAAATATTTCAAGAAAAAAGAATGAAGAAAACTTATAAGTTATTAATAGTATTATTGATTATCATTGCTTTTGCCATTGGTATAATTCTAAGCTACAACATACTTATAAAAAAGGAAAGAACTCTTAAGATCTATAATTGGAGCTATTATATTGATGAGAGTGTAATAAAAAGCTTTGAAGAAAAATATGGCGTAAAAGTAATCTATGATACATATGAAGAATCTGGAGAAGCATTTGCTAAGCTTAAGATTGGTGGTGGAGGGTACGATGTTATTTATATTTCAGATTCGTTTTTAAAACAGGCAATAAAAGAAGGATATGTTCAAAAAATTGACCATAGTAAAATACCTAATTTTAAAAATATTGATGAGGAACTTATTAATAATCCATATGATAATGGTTTAAGCTATAGTATACCATATATGTGGGGAAGCGTAGGAATAGGTGTAAATACTAAATATGTTAAAGAAGAAATTAAAGGTTGGAAACAATTATTTGATGAAGAATTTCTAAAGAAATATAATGGAAAAATTTCAATGCTTGAAGATTTTATAGATACAATCAATGCTGTAAAATTCTATTTAAAAATTCCATTAAATGATTGGAGTAAGGAAAGTGTTGAGAAAATTAAAGAATTATTAAAGAAACAAAGAGAATACCTTGCAGGATATTGGGGGGCAAGTCAATATATTCCAGGACTTGTTAAAGGTGAAGTATACATAGCACAAGCATGGAGTGGAGATATTCTTATAGCAAAAGATGAAGAAGAAGCTATAAAATATATTTTACCTGAAGAAGGGACTGTAAGATTCATAGATTTTATGGTAATACCTAAAGGGTCTGAAAATGTTGATTTAGCATATAAATGGATAAACTTCCTTCTCGAACCAGAAATTGCTGAGAAAAATACTAGAGCAGTACATTATACAAATTCTTTAAAAAGAGAATTAATGCCTAATGATTTATTACAAGAAAGTGCATTATATCCAAGTGAAGAATTAATGAAAAAACTTCAATTCGAACCAATATTAACTGAAGAAGAAATTAAAATAGTTGAAGAAATTACAATTGAAGTAAAAGGTGCTTAAATTCCTTTTATTTTTTTATTTAACATTTAGAACAAGAAGATCAATAGATAAGCTTTCTATTCATAATAAATTAGCAAATCTTATTCGAGATTTGCTTGGAAAGAGTTTTCTAAGCTAATTTTTCAATGAAATAGCAATAAGATAAGTTGAATATTGCAAAAGCTACTATTTTAGTGTGTCTCCTGATAAGAGTGCTTTTTTTCATTTAACATAAATGCAAATTAGTTCCAGAAGGAGAAACTAAAACTATAATGGTAAGTTAAACAGTCCTAACGTTTATACATATAATATGTATATAATGATGCTAAGCATAAAGATATTGCTATCATTATTGTTGCTAAAGCATTTAAGTCTGGAGTTGCACGTGCACGTGCAGCTCTAGTCCATATAAGTATTGGAAGTAATGGAAAGCCAGGTTCAGTAGTAAAAACACTTTTAATAAGATCATCAAAAGATAAAGTAAATGTTATAATCATTGAAGCAAATATTGCTGGCATAGCGATTGGAAGCAATATTGAAAATAAAACTTTTATTGGCTTTGCTCCCAAAATTAAAGCAGCATCTTCAACATTCTTACTTATAAGAGATAATTGAGCTTTTAAAGTAAAATATGCAAAAGCAATATTGAATGCTGTATGTCCTATAAAAACTGTATACCATCCAAAATTAATATTTGAAAGATAGAAAAATAAAGCTAATGAAACTGCTTCAGCTATTTCAGGAATAATTATCGGTGTATACATTGCAATATCTAAAAAATCATATATTTTACCTTTACTTCTAATATAAGTATAAGCTAATGTAATACCTAAAAATGTTGAAGTTAAAGCTGATGCTAAAGCTATTGTGAAACTATTCATAAAAGAAGCCCATACTTCATTACTTTCAAACAATTTAATATACCATTTTAATGTAAATCCTTTCCATTCTGTTAAATATTTTGAATCATTAAAAGATTGTATTACCATCATAAAAATTGGAAGATATAAAAAAGAAAGTAAAGCAATTGTATAAATTGTCCAAATTATTCTTGTTTTCATATTAAAACCACTTTAGCTTTTCTAGAATAAAATAATGAGATTATTAAAGCTATTGAAATTATAATAATAGATAAAGCAGATCCTTTAAACCAATTTCTATATTTTAAGAATAAATCCCATATTAAATATCCTACAGTATATCCTTCAACTCCTCCAAGCATTGATGGAACAACGAATTCAGTCATTGTTGTAAGAGAAACAAATATTGAACCAGCAATTATCCCAGGCATACTTAATGGTAAAATAATTTTAGTAAATCTTTGAAATGGAGTTGCTCCAAAAAGATAAGAAGCATCAAGAATAGATTTACTAATTTTTGATAATGCAGCATATATTGATAATAGCATATATGGATAATAATCATAAACCATTCCTATTAATAATGCTATAAAATTGTTTATAATACCAATCATATATAAAACATTGTATAATGCATATGTTCTAAGAAGGAAATTAACCCAAAAAGGAGCAATAAAAGCTATTAAAATTATTGATTTGAATTTTTCATTTATAATAAAAGCTAAATAATATGCTATAGGATAAGAAATTATTAAGCTTATAATAGTTGTTAAAAAAGATATTAATAAAGAATATCCTATTATTCTAATATAAAGAGGATTTTTTAAAATACTTACATAATTTTCTATTGGATTTTCACTTTTTAAACTATAAATAAACATTTCAATTAATGGAATATAGAAAAAAACAAATAGAAAAGTAATAGATATAATAGTAAGTATTTTTAATGAAGAAAGCAATTTATTCTAATCTCCTGGAAATATTTTCATATCATTCAAAGACCAATTAATGCTAACTTCTTTTCCAATATTTATTTCTTTACATATATCACGAGGTGTTAATGCTTTAAGGTATTGTTTATCATTTATTTTAATATCTATTTTTACAAAAGGTCCTAAGAAAATCATATCTTCAATTTTACCTTTAGCAATATAGTTATTTTTATTAGCATTTCCAATTTTTACTTTTTCAGGTCTTAAAATAATATGTACATGATCTGATCCATTATTATTTATTTTAATATTTCTAAGTTTAATTGGTTTACATCCATCAACTATTATAAATCCATTATTAAGTTTTCCCTCTATTATATTTACTTCTCCAAAAAATGTTGCAACAAAAGTATTTATTGGATTATCATAAACCTCGCTTGGTTTTCCAACTTGGAAAACTTTACCATTATGCATTATTGCTACTCTATCAGACATAAACATAGCTTCTGTTTGATCATGAGTTACATATATTGTTGTAATATTTAAGCTTCTTTGAATTCTCTTAAGTTCAACCATAAGTTCTTGTCTTATTTTATAATCCAAATGACTAAATGGCTCATCTAATAGAAGTACTTTTGGCTCTAATACTAAAGCTCTTGCTAATGCAACTCTTTGTTGTTGTCCCCCACTAAGTTGTGTAACTTTCCTATTTCCATATTCTTCAATTGGAAGTTTTACTAATTCAAGAATTTTTGAAACTTTTTCTTTAATTTCATTTTCTTGAAGCTTCTTAATTTTAAGTCCAAATGCAATATTTTCTATTACATTTAAATGCGGGAAGAGAGCTAAATCTTGAAAAACCATTCCAATATTTCGCTTATAAGGAGGCACATCATTAATTCTAAATCCATCTATGAAAATATCTCCAGTATCTGGTTTTTCAAGACCAGCAATTATTTTCAATAAAGTTGTTTTTCCACATCCACTTGGTCCAAGGATTGTTAGAAGTTCTCCATTATTAATCGATAAATTGATGTTATCAAGTGCTTTGACGTTTCCAAAGCTTTTACTTAAATTTATAATATTAATATAATCTTTTTCTCCCATCCTATTTTTTTCTAATAAAAATTTCAAATACTAAGATTTAAATCTTACTATTCTAAAATAGTTCAAATGAGTTCCAAACTAATCAAAACTTATTTCTTCATTAAGAAGAGCAAGATATAAAAGAAATTTATGTTAAATTATAAAAAAAAGTATAAGTTTAAGTTTCTAAAAAGTTAGAAAGAAAATAATGAAAATGGTTGAAATAAAATGGATATTCGAATATTAGTTCTTATAATATTATTACTTTTTCATATTTTAATTTCCCTAATTTTATGGAAGAAAAGTTTTCTTAAAGGAAATAAAAGCATATCTTTTTCAGGTCCATTTATATTTTTTCGTACAATACATGGTAAAAAATTTATAGAATCTATTGCTAAATATAAAAAATTTTGGTTATTATATGGAAATGCTGCTATAGCATTATCTCCAATATTAGTTTTAATGGTTACTTTTATAATTGTTAGATCAACAATTATTTCATTTAATATTCCTCCAGAAATTGCTCCTAAACCTGAAATGTTTATAGGTTTGCCTGTAATTAATCCTATCATACCATTATGGTATGGAATTATAAGCATTCCAATCGCAATAATTATTCATGAATTATGTCATGGAATAGAATCTAGAGTAAATAATATCAATATTAATTCTCTTGGAATAGTTTATTTCATTCTTCCTTTAGGTGCTTTTGTTGAACCTAATGAAGAGGAATTAAAGAATACTTCAAGAATTAAAAGAGCTAGAATATATGCAGCTGGGCCTCTTGCAAATATTTCTTTAGCTATTATTTTCTTATTATTATTTTCTTATGTTTTAATACCATTTGTAAGTCCTATTTCAGAAGGAGTTGGGATAGGATATGTTTTAGATAATTCTCCAGCTTCTTTAGCTGGTTTAAAACCTGGAATGATTATTACAATGATTAATGATGAAAAAATTATTGACATAAGCACTTTTCTAAATTCTTTATCAAAAAGAAAAGCATATGAAAAAATATTCATACATACAGCAAATGGTGAAATTTTTGAAGTAATTTTAGGAAATAGATATGATTTTACTAAAAATATTGAAGATTTTGGAAAAGGATTTTTAGGAGTAGGCGTAAAAGATATTAATTATCTTTTAGATAATTTAAAGAAACCATTATCAAATATACCTGATTCATTACTTCTTTTTATAAGTCTTCCATTTCATGGAATGTCTCCAGTAGAATTTCCAGAAACAGAATTTTATATTACTCCTATTCCAAACAATTTATTTTGGATTTTAGCTAATATAGTTTATTGGATTTTTTGGATAAATTTAGCACTTGGTTTAACAAATATATTACCAGCAATACCTTTAGATGGAGGATATATATTAAAAGATTTTTTAGATTTCTTAATAATTAAAATATCTAAGAATATTTCCATTAAAAAAAGAGAATATTATGTTAATTTTATTTCTTATACTATTTCTATAATATTTTTAATTCTTATTTTAATGCAAATAATTGTTCCTTGGTTTCGATCTTTATTGAGCGTGTAATTTCTTACCATAGTTAGCTTCTCTTTCTGAAAGTTGCTCATACTCTTTATTTGGAAGAGATAAGCTTCCTAATCTTCCCATTGGGAAGATCCATCAAGTAGTAGCAAAATATTAAAAATTTAAAAGAAAAATTTATTTTATTTTATTTCAATATATTTTACTATGACCATTGCAATAATTTTTAATGAGAAAATTATAAAATATGATTTTGGAGAAGGTCATCCATTTAGAGGAGATAGATTTATAAATTTTATGAATCTCTTTAAAAATCTAGGATTACATAAAGATCCAAGATTCACTATTATTAAAGGAATTGATGCTTCTGATGAAGATATTCTTTTAGTTCATGATCAAGAATATATAAATGAAGTATATACTCTTGCAAAATATAGAAGCTTTTTAACACCAGATACACCATTAAATATGGAAATAATTGAAGGTGCAAAAGCAATAGTTGGTTCTTCAATGCTTGCTGGAAAAATTGTTATGGAAAATTCTAAAATAAAAATTGCTGAAGGAATAGGTGGAGGATTACATCATGCAGCAATTGATAGAGGAGGAGGTTTTTGTATTTTTAATGATGTAGCAATATGTGCAAAAATGCTTATTAAAAAATATGGTTTAAAGAAAATTTTAATAATAGATACCGATGCTCATGCTGCGGATGGAACTATGGATATTTTTTATGATGATCCAAAAGTTTTATTAATCTCAATTCATCAAGATCCTAGAACTCTTTATCCAGGAAGAGGTTTTATTTATGAATTTGGAATTGGGGAAGGGGAAGGATATAAAATAAATATTCCTATTCCTCCATATGCAGGAGATGAATGCTACAAAATTGTTCTTGAAGAAATTTTTAAACCTATTGCTGAAGAATATCGTCCAGAAATAATTATTCGTAATGGTGGTTCTGATCCACATTGGGCAGATCAATTAACTAATTTATGCTTAACTCTTAAAGGTTTTAGAATGATTGGCGAGACTATTAAAGAAGTTTCTGAGAAAGTTTGTAATGGTAAAGTAGTAGATTTATGTGGAAGTGGATATAATCCAAAAGTTTTACCATATGCATGGCTTTCAATAATACTTGGATTATCTGGAATAGAAATTCCTATTGAAGAACCATTAGAAATTCCAAATTGGGTTCATGAAAAATCTATTTTAAAAATTGAAGAAACAAAAAATGTTATTAAAGAAGTTAAGAATACTTTTAAAAAATATTGGAAATGTTTCAAATGAATATAAAATTCTTTATTATTTTTTCTATATTTTTTTTAACATTTTTTAAAGTTTATTCTTTTTGTTTAATTTTTAAGAAAAATAAAAAACTTAAATAGAATAATAAAAAATAAATAATTTAGGCTTATGCTATTTAAAGATAGGATTCAAGCAGGACAGAAACTTGCTGAAAAATTATTAGAATATAAAGATAAAGATGTAATAATATTAGCTATTCCGCGTGGAGGAGTTGTAGTTGCTTATGAAATAGCTAAAGTATTAAATGCTCCTTTAGATTTAATTATACCACGTAAAATAGGAGCGCCTTATCAACCTGAGCTTGCTATAGGAGCTGTTACACAAGATGGAACAATCATTTTAAATGAAGATATAATTAGTTATTTGCCAATTCCTGAAAATTATATAAAAGCTGAAGCTGAAAGACAGAAAAAAGAAATTGAAAGAAGGCTTATAAAATATAGAGGAAGTGCTATTGAGCCAAATTTAGAAAATAAAATTGTTATAATAGTTGATGATGGTATAGCTACTGGAGCAACAATGCTTGCTGCAATAGCTTCTATTCGAAAAAAGAAACCTTTAAAAATTGTTGTTGCAATTCCTGTAGCTCCTCCTGAAAGTTTAGAAAAAATTAAAGAATATGCTGATGAAATTGTTTGTTTACAAACTCCTGAACCATTCTTTGCTATAGGGCAATTCTATGAAAGGTTTGAGCAATTGGAAGATGAAGAAGTAATTGATATATTAAATAAAAGTAAGAAAATTAAGGGGAATATCCAAAATCTATTGCCATAGTTTTTCTCTTTTAGAATTATATTCGTCTTCCAATCATAAATCCTTCATATATTGCATTGAAAATTCTTCTAGGCTTTAAAGCATCTCCAATGAGGTATATTTCATCTACTTCTATTTCTTTTGCAAGCTTGTTAGAGGGCATTAGTTCCCGTGTTAACACAATTTTGTCAAAGTAAACCTTATTTAGTTCTTTACTATTATTTTTAATTAGAACATGGTTTTGTTCAATTTCCATTATCGTGACTTCAGAAATGATTTTAACTCCTTGTTTTTGTAGAATTGAAAGTAAATGTGGTGCATATACTGGGTCAATATCTTTAGAAATTGTTTTATACCGTTTAAGAACAGTAACATCATTTCCAAACGACGCAAGAAATAAAGCAGTTTCTAGCCCTATTAATCCACCACCTAAGACCACAACTTTTTCTCTTTCAATTTTAACTTCACCCTTGAGAACTTCTTTGAAAGACAAACAACTTATATTTTTTATTCCCTGTATTTGCGGCATTATTAGCTCTGAACCAGTAGCTATTATTACGACGTCTGGACTAAAAGCTTCAATTTTTTGTTTATCTATGAATTCTTTCAGTTGTATGTGCACCCCTAACTTTGGAAGCGCATAGGCGTAATATTCAATTATCCATCTTAACTTGTCTTTTCCAGGAACAACAGCTGCAATGTTTAATGTTCCACCAATTTGATCTTCTTTATCAAAAAGGTATACATCATGTCCCCTTAAAGCGGCAACTCTGGCAGCTTCCATACCCGCTGGACCAGCGCCAACTATCATAACCTTCTTTTTATGTTTTGCTTTCTTTATAGAAGCAAACTTCTTATCAATTCCAATTGTAGGGTTAAAAGAACAGCGGATAGGTAAATCTTCGAAGTGTCTCGCTCTAACACATTCGTTACATGAAAAACATCTTCTTATAATTTTTTCCTCTTCCATTAAAGCTTTTTTAGGCCATTGTGGATCAGCAATTAGTGCTCTTCCCAAAGCTATGAAGTCAGCTTTTCCTTCTTGTAGAATTTTTTCAGCGAACCATGGTTCTCGAATTACTCCCACAGCAATAACTGGGACATCTACTACTTTTTTAATTCCCTCAGCTAAGTATACTCGCCATCCTTGTGGATAGGGCATGGGTTCAAGACGTTTTTCTATAGTGGCCCCTCCTAAAGTTACATGAATAGCATCAACTCCCACATCTGAAAGTTTCTTTGCGATGCATTTTCCCTCTTCAATATTAATTCCTCCTTCCTCAAATTCTTCAACACCTAGTCTAATGCTAATGGGGAAACTTTTTCCATTATAGTCTTTTATTTTCTCAACAATCATTTTTAGAAAACGAATTCTTCCATCTAAAGATCCACCAAATTCATCCCTCCTCTTATTATATAATGGTGAAAGGAATTGATTTATTAAAAGCCCATGACCAGCTTGAATTTCCACCATATCAAAACCAGCTTTTTTTGCTCTCAGCGCTGCTTTTCCAAACATGTCAACTATCTCTTCTATTTCTTCCTTAGTTAAAGCTCTCGGAATAACTGCTCCAGATTTTATTTGTATTGAAGATGGTGCAACAGGTTGAGTCTTGATGAGTCGGATGTCGGCAACTCCACCTGGATGTGCAAGTTCAATGCCAACTTTTACACCATATTGATGGATGGCTTGAACCAAGCGATGTAATCCTGGAATAAACTCGTCTGCATCAATTCTAGGCTGGGTTGTTCCATGTCTCCTTCTGGAAAATGCACGCATGTGTTCTCTATGATTATTAAACCAACTCCGCCTTTTGCAATTCTTGAATAATGATCAATAAGTTGTTGTGTAACTTCTCCTCCAGCACTAGCTAAATTTGTGGAAATTGGAGCCATTACTATTCTATTTTCAATTTCAAGACAACCAATGAAACCATGTTCAAAAAGCTTTGGAAATTTATGTGCTGTCTTAAAAATAGGAAACATATTTTATTTCTTCAATACAAATTCTAAGGGTAGAATTTAAACTTTTAAGTGCCATTTATTTCATTACTTTTTCCCAGTATTTTTGGTTAATGCTGCAGCCTGGGTCTGGACCCTGTAAATCGTTAAAGTAAGCATAGGCTCTTGCCCTGCAACCACCACATATGTATTTATATTCACATTCTCCACATCCCTTGAAAGCATCTCTATTCCTTATCTTTTTTAGGACTATTGATTCTCTCCAGATTTTGACTAGGCTTTGCTCTCTAATGTTTCCGACTTTTATAGGTATGAAGACGCATGGTTCAATGTCTCCATTTGGTTCCATGCCACAATAGAGGCGCCCAGCTCCGCATCCACCAATGAATTCCGTCAGGGACTTCGTTCTTCCCTTGAGCATTTCTGAGGCAGCTCTATTCGTGAAATGTGTTGCGACTATTGGACCGAAAGCAAACTTGTATGAAGTAACAGCATATTGTGGAGCTGTTGAAAAAGTATCCAATTTTCTGTTGCTGTCAATGAGTTTCGAATAAAGAAAATCCAAGAGTTCTTCTCTCTCTTTTGGAGTTAAATCTTGATTAACTATTTCTTTACCTCTGCTTACGGGAATAAAATTGAATGCTATAAACCTTTTTACATGGAGATCTTTCTCGATAAACTCCACGAGTTCTGGTATTTCTTTCAGATTATAATGGGTTACTGTTGTTGCAACACCTGTATCTAAACCAGCTTCTATACAGTTTTCTATTCCTTTCACAGCTTGTTTCCAAGCTCCAGGTATTCCTCTAAATTCATCATGTGTTTTCTCAAATCCATCTAAAGAGATTTCCACATATTGAATACCTACTTCCTTCATTTTTTGTGCAACTTCTTTAGTAATCAACGTCCCATTAGAAGCAACAGAAACATAAAATTCTTTTTCAGCAGCATATTTGGCTATTTCAAAAAAGTCTTTCCTTGCTAATGGTTCTCCACCAGAGAATGAGAGAGCAACAACTCCTGCATTTGCAAATTCATCTATAGCATGTTTTGCTTCTTCTGTTGTCAATTCATCTGGTGCAGGTTTTGGCCCAGCATTTTCATAGCAATGCTTACATCTTAAGTTGCATTGTTTTGTAAAGTTCCATACTATGAGAAATGGGGCAGCTGTTGTTTGCGGCCTTTGCACGCCATAATAGCCTATGCCCTCAAGAACATTTGCAATTCCTCGCCTTACTATAGGATTTCTTAAAGATTCCACCAGCTGCTCCCTTGAGATGCCAAAGGACTCTGAACCTTTATTAAGGGCTAACTTAACTATAGCGTAAGCTATTTTTTCTTGGAAGCTTAACTTTTCCTGCTCACCTATGTATTTCTTTAGGGCAGACTCCAGTTTGCTGCCTTTTTCTGTTCTTTTTGAAACCCACTTCAATAAGATTCTTGATACTGGGTTACCTAGCCATGTCTTAACAGTGTTTGCAACTAAATCTGCTTCATGCATTTCATCATTTCCCTCCTAAATAGTTTATTGCTGCCTTTATTCCACTTTTTATGAAGCTGAACTGTTTGTTTTTCAACCATTTTAGAGCTATTCTTGGCCTAAGATAAAAATCGATGTAGGCTTTTTTGAAAAATCTCTTAAGCTGTTTTTCTGGTATGCCATCTATTTTTATGATTGGCTCAGTAGCTGTATATTTACTCCAGTCCTTAGTAAGCAGAAGATTATTCTTTTCAACATATTCGTAGATTGGAGTTCCTGGATATGGGGTAAGTATGGAGAATTCTGCATAATCCAGGTTTAGGCTTTTAGCGAATTTTATTGTTTCCTTGATTGTTTCTTTGGTATCTTGTATGAAACCTATTATAAAAGAGCCTAAAACTTGGATTCCAGCATCTTTGATTATTTTTACAGCTTCCTTTGCTTGTTCAATTGTAATTCTTTTTCCTATCGCATCAAGTATTTTTTGGCTTCCAGACTCTATGCCTAGAAACAGTATCCAACAGCCAGCTTTCTTCATTTTCTCAACAAGCTTCTTTGATAAAGTATCTACTCTTGAGGATGCTCCCCAGCTTATGTCCCAGCCTTGCTTAATTATTCCGTCACATATTTTTTCAGCTCTTTCTTGATCAAGCGTAAAGGTATCATCTATAAATTCGATGTTTTTAATATTATATTCTTCATATATGATTTTCATTTCTTCAAGTACGTTTTCAGGGCTTCTCCCTCTCCAGTATCCACCAAAAAGTCTTGATGATGAGCAGAATGAGCATTTGAAGGGACATCCTCTGCTTGTAAGCATTGTCGTATATTTTACTCCGTTAAATTTGTAAAGATGCATAGGCAGCAAATCTCTGCTTGGGAATGGTATATCATCTATATTCTTTATGAATGGCCTAGGTTCAGAATCAATTATTTCATTTTTCTCCCTAAAAGTTATTCCCCTTACTTTATTTAATGGGGCTCCTTTTTCAATGCTTTCGATCAATTCTTTAATTGTTTCTTCTCCTTCACCCTTAACAATTATGTCAATGTATTTGCATTCTTCTAGAGTTTGCCTTGACATGAAGGTTGCATGCGGTCCACCAAAAACTACTATGCAATCTTCTCTAACCTTTTTGGCAATTTTTGCAACTTTATATGCCTCATAAATAGAAGGTGTCACTGAAGCAATTCCAACAACATCTGGATTGAAAGTTTGTAATTCCTTTTCAATATCTCTTAGTGTATAATTAAGAATTATCGAATCTATAATTTTTACTTCATGATTCTGCCTGAGCATTGAAGCAATATATGCTAAGCCTAATGGAGGCGATGTAATGCCAACTACCGATTCGGCTGCTGAATTGTATGGAGGCGAAATTAAGCATACTTTCATACTTCCACCTCCATTCTTAAGATTTTCGTTTTAAGCGGGATGTTGTAAATGCTTTTCGCTTTTCTTTCTATAATTTTCACAAAGAGCCAGTAGAGAAGAGATAGGATTCTGCTATACCATTTCCCTTTAAAGTATGATTTCATTATCACCTTTGCCCAGTAGATATCATGTCTTAAACATTTTATCAGTAATTCCATTTGCAGATCGTTCATCTGCTCCATTGTAAACCAATCTTTATCCTTTAATTTTCCAAGCGGAACGAAAAATAAGGGCACAATTAAACTTTTGAAGTCTTTTAAGTCGTCTATTAACTCTATGGTCTTTACTACATCATCTTCTTTTTCTTGAGGTAAACCAGTTATTAGGGTGCATGCGGGAACAAGATTGTTATCAGTCATTATACCAGCAGCAGTTTTGACAACTTCAGGCCACTTCTCTGGCTGGAATGGGAGAACTTTAGCTGGCATAACCTTCTTTACAAGTTCTGGTGAACCTGTTTCTATTCCTATTTCAGCCCCCCACCATTCTTGCTTGTCATTTATTATTAATTCTGCAATTTCCTCTATAAGTTTTGGGGCAGCTGCAACAGCAGCCATTGATGTGTGACTCCAGCTTAATGTTTCAATATAATGCTTGCATAGTTCATGCAGTTTCAGTACTTTTTCTCTATTTGGTATTACAGTTTTTGAGCCATAAAGCAGTACATCTTCAGCATGTATTATGACAGATTTTATTCCTGAATTTACATTTACTTGGAGTTCCTTTTCTATCTTTTCGTATGGATACCAGCGTAAAGGTCTTAATGTGACACTACAGAATTGGCATCCACGACAGCAGCCTCGTCCTATTTCGATTAAACCATTTATTGAAGGGTTTCTAATTTCAGGTATTTCATTCAAACTTGGCGATTCTTTGATATCAACTTCATAGAATTTTGGAAGTTCACCACCTTCAATTGCAGCCTTAAATATTTTGCTAACAACCTTTTCAGCTTCACCATCTATTATGCAATCAATTCCATGATCATCCACAAATTTTGGTCTAAGCATGAGTTGCCATGCTCCAGGTCCACCAACAATTATTTTTAGGCCGCGTTTCTTTGCTTCAACTAATTCTGGTTTTTCAAGCAATAAATGGAAATGCTTTGCAACATATGGCTCTCCAGTTTTCAAGATACGGGAAAATGTGGATGAGGCTGGACCTAAACCAAATGGATCCATAACATGTATTCCAAGTGCTTTAGCGTCATCTAAATATTTGCAGAGATGGTCTGGATCAACTGTTAAAACATCGAATCCCTCATTTAATAATTGAGCCTCGATCTTTCTTAGCCCATAAGGCGCTTGTATTGGAATACCATTAATTGTTTTTATTGATGGAAAGAATAGTAATTGGAAAAACCAGTCTGGAACAACATTTGGAGGCGCTGTTGTTCCAAAACCCAAAAACTCGTTATTATGATAGTTGCTCATCAATGTTCGATCAGCTGTCAATAAAATTTTTGCGCCCATTAACTTTACCTCTAAAAATTTAATTTTCATCTTTATTTAGCATATTTTGAGTTAAGTGAGTTTCATAAGAGCCTCTTTTCCCGTCATTCCTTCTACAATACCTAATGCTTTAGCCTTTGATGTGCAAGATTCTATTTTTGCTTCTAAGGCATCTTCAATTTTTGTTAAACCTTTTACTCTAGCTGCTGTAATACCACGTTCATCAAGAGCACTTATATCAAAATTTCTACAAACGATTAAGCCTTTTTTGCCTATCAAAACAATAATGGCTGGTTTCTCAGGAGATTCTGGATTTCCAATTTCCACTCCAAGAATAGCTTTTCCATTTACATTAATTTCTTTTATTATAATTTCTTTCATATTCAAACACTTTTATTTACATAAGTTACAAGTAAAAGGTTATATATACGTATTTCGTTACAAATTGTAAGTGAAAAAGTCTATGGATGAAATGGATAAAAAAATTATATCGATTTTACAAAAAGATGGCCGAGCATCTTTATCGTCGATAGGTAAAGAACTTGGTATATCGCATGTAGCCGTAAGTAAAAGGTTGGAGAATCTTTATGAAAAAATTGTCAAAATTTCAGCTGGTCTCAATGCAGAATATCTTGGCTATCGAATAGCTATCGTTAATGCGGAAGTTGAAACATCTGAACGTTTACGAGAACTTATAGAAATATTTTCTAAATGTCCAAGAATTGTATTTCTAGCTACAATAACCGGCGCTTACAATTTAATGACTATTATGGTAGCAGAAGATGCTGATACTTTAAATGCTATAATAGAAGTATGTTCTGTAAGAGCACATAAAGGCGTTAGGCGCTCAGAAGCTATAATAGGCGATGCGCCAATAATTCCAAAATATTTACCGATCAAAATTATTGTAACTAAAAAAGATGAAGATGCACCATGTGGAATAAACTGTGGTAAATGCTTACGCTATAAAGAAAAGAAATGTTTAGGCTGTCCAGCAACAAAATACTACAGAGGCTCTCTCTAAGATAAAAGTAAGTTAAAAAAATTTATGACTCAAGGAATGACCCTAAATATATTAATACTTTATCTTCGATGAAAAACTTATGAGAGAATGAAATAGAATTTGTATTAAATGAGAATATATGGATTACATTAAGTATTCTATTTAATTTTTTTATTATTTAGAAATATTATAAATATTTTATATAGAAGCATCAGATTTAATAATATAACTTAAAATTTTTGGTATTATCTATTTTATAACAAAGCTAATTCTTAGATAACATTCTTTTATTAGGATAAAATATAATAATTTAAAGTTTCTTTTGAATACACTTATATATTCTATAATTAAATTTAAATTTTTTCTAAATTATTTGCTTAATTATATGTTTTGAAATACTATCAATTATTTCTGGAGAAAGAGCATCAATTACTTTAAATATTCTTTTATCTGTAATTGAGTATATCCTTCTATTCCCTTCTTTTCTAC
>Ga0272445_1001532_pt1 | contig 17639 bp, 17 predicted proteins | sample YNPCB0031_FD_194404 | JGI IMG/M metagenome (GOLD analysis project Ga0272445, IMG submission 194404) | Hot spring sediment microbial communities from Yellowstone National Park, WY, United States - YNP-CB-003-1 | ecosystem: Environmental > Aquatic > Thermal springs > Hot (42-90C) > Sediment... | reverse complement strand
ATTAGATTACAATGTCAGGATTATATATATTGAGGGCGGTCTTCAAGATGCTAACAAAGGCACTTCTTAACTTCGAGGAGGCTGAAATCCATTTTTTAGGTGACACCCTTGCGTAATTTGAGTTTAAGCAATTTAAAGTTAAGTAATTTAGCGGATAATATATGGGTTTATATAGGGTGGTTTATGTTAATTGCAATAGGTGCGTTTGTAGGTCACAAAATCGGCAAAAGGAAAGTCAATGCCTATAAACAAAAAGTGGAAATATGGAAGAGAAAAATGGTTATCTGGGAGCGACTTTATTATTGCTACAGGAATGATTGCGTATTTGACCCTGTCACAAATGCCGTAGTCCCAGCTGATAGGATGAGTGAGTTATTATTTTTATAAAGACCACAAATAAGAAACTTGCACAGGTTTTTGGAAAATAAAACAGCACCGAATTTGCAAACCTTTTTGAAAAGAAGTTTGTTAATGGAGATACTAAATCTATCTCAAGGAGGTAGCTATGAGGGGTATGTTGATTATTCTGATTTTAATACTTAGCATGGGTTGTGCCACTAAAGGTAAGTCTTTGCAGGTGGAGGGTTATCCAAAGTTTACCATTGAGACATTGAAGAGGAGTGAGTATCAGATTCTTGAGACAACATCAGGTAAGGGATGTGTAACAAGGATTCTGGGTATAATTAAGATTTCTCGGCCTGATAGTTATTATGTTGAGTCGAGGAAGGCAGAAGGTGCTATTTATATTTCATTATTTGGCTGGCTCTTTGGTAAAAGCAGTTTGGACCAAGCACGGGAGATTGCCCTTTATACTGCCCTTGAGTCGGTTCCTGAGGCAGATTTTATATTTGAGCCAAGGTATTATGATGAAGAATCGGGATTCCCACTAATTTACAGTAAGGTCTGTTCAACTGTCAAAGGGAAGGCCGTCAGAATAAGGCCTGATGTAGTCAAAGGACCTTAAGTATCCTGACGTTCAGGTTTAAATAGATTATGTGAGGGTTTGACTAACCCTTTTGTTAAAAGGCGTGAGTAGTGTCGCTTTGTAAAACTGACTCGACAAAAATCTTTACGATATCAGGGTCAAAGTGTTTTCCAGCATATCTAAGAAGTTCATTAATGGCTACTTCTTTTGGTAGGCCCTTTCTATAGGGTCTGTCTGTTGTCATGGCATCATAGGCATCAGCAACAGCAATTATCCTTGCAAAGAGGGGAATCTCTTTACCTTTAAGACCATCAGGGTATCCTGAGCCGTCGTACCTTTCATGATGCCCTCTCATCCCTGGTATTACATCTTTAAGCTGTTTTATGTGTTCAAGGATCTCAGCCCCATACTTTGGATGCATATTCATCTCTAATGCCTCTTCATCAGTGAGTTTACCTTCTTTAAGAAGAACTCTGTCTTTTATGCCGATCTTCCCTATATCATGAAGGATTGCTGCGAGTTTTAAGTTTTCGAGCTCCTTAGGAGAAAGTCCCATTGCCTTTCCGATTAGCAGTGAATAATTCATCACCCTTTTTGTATGGCCTCCTGTATAAGGGTCTCTTTTTTCTATGGTCTCTGCAAGGGCCTCTATTGTGCCATAAAAGGTCTCCTTCAGCTCTTCGTAAAGATTGGCATTTTCTATGGCAATGGCGAGCTGGTTTGCAAAGGCCTGAAGGATTTCAAGGTCATCATTATCAAAATAGCCGTTTTTCTTATTAATAGCCTCGAGGACTCCCATATTCTTATCCTTTGTCCTTACAGGAACAGCAAGGATGTTTCTGGTTGTAAAATTACTCTTCTGGTCAACACCACTGAAGAATCGGGGGTCTTTTTTTACGTCATGGACAATAACAGCCTCACCTTTTTCAGCAACCCATCCAGCAATCCCTTCTCCCATTTTGAGTCTTACCTCTTTCACCTTATCGCCTTTTTCGCCAGTAGCAACTTCGAAATAAAGCTCTCCTGTCTCTTGATCTACCAGGAGGAGGCTTCCTGCCTCAGCCTCAACAAGTTCCTGAGCTGCCTCTATTGCCCTCTTTCTGATCTCCTTTGTATCGAGGGTTGAATTGACAAGGGAGCTCATTTTTATGAGGGCTTCGAGCTGTCTCAGCTTTTTAGTGGTTTGAATTATCATTAATGAATCTCCTTATACCAGCAAGTCTCTTGATAAAGTAAGACTCCTCGAGGCTCGATACAACAACCTTTCTAAGACTTCTCGAGGCATGGACAAAGAGGCTATTACCTACATAAATGCCCACATGGCCTGGAAGGGATGTCCTTTGTGTAAAGAAAAAGAGGAGGTCCCCTGGCTTTAATTCTTCCATTTCGACGGGTTCACCCATGAGGAATTGCTCTCTTGCTGTCCTTGGCACGTCAATGCCAAAGGATTTGAAAATCAGAGATACAAGACCTGAACAGTCAATACCATTAAAGGACATACCCCCTCTTTTATATGGAATTCCCTGAAATGACAATGCGAGCTCAACTATCTGATCTCTTAGATTGGGTAAAAACTCATTGTTCTCATGGGGTGGTGAGGGTAACATTTCGTTAACACTCTCGTCAGAACTGCTACTTAAGGTTCGAAGGGGGAGCGAGGTATATGTTTCTGTATCCTCTTTTAAGACCAGTATTTGTCCTGCCTTTATATGATTTCCTTTAAGGTTATTCAGTTTTTTGATATCTTCCACACTTATGTTATATCTCCTGGCAATTCTAAAAAGGGTATCCCCTTTTTTCACTTTGTATGTGAAATTGTCAGCGAAAATAACAGTAGAATGAAATGTAACAAGAATGAATATTATGATTGCTTTTTTGAGCATGGATATATTATACCAAAACCCATTGACATCTTCATGAATTCCATGATACCTTTGAACATGCTCTCATTTATCGGCGGAGGAAATATGGCAGAGGCCCTTATAAAGGGTATCCTCAGAGGGATGGCTACTCTTAAGCCTGAAGATATAATAGTGGCTGAACCAAGAGAGGAGAGGAGGAGGTATCTTTCTGAAAATTATCATGTCCAGACAACACCCTTTAATAGAGAGGCTGCTGGTTCATCGAAGATAATTTTCCTTTCTGTTAAGCCTCAGAATATGGAGGAGGTTCTCGAAGAGATAAAAGACCTGATAGATCAAGAAAAGGTTATTGTATCGATAGCAGCTGGCATAACTATATCCTATATTCGTTCGAAACTGAAGACAGACAGGATAATCCGTGTAATGCCTAACACTCCTGCCCTTGTTGGTGAAGGCATGTCTGTCATGTCTCTTTGTGAATGTTTTGGTGGACCTGAGGTGAATATTGTTAGAGAGATTTTAATGTCTGCTGGAAAGGTTACAACCCTTCCAGAACATTATATGGATGCTGTAACAGCCCTCTCAGGAAGTGGACCTGGATTTATTGCCTTCTTTGTAGAATGCCTTATTGAGGCAGGCATAAAGGCAGGTCTTTCCGAGGAGATTTCAAAGGAACTCTGCCTTGAGACATTCAAAGGCACAGCGCGGCTCCTTGAGACAGGGATACCCCCTGATAGATTAAGGGAGATGGTGACATCACCAGGAGGAACAACTCAGGCTGGTCTTAAGATATTAGGCGAAAGAGATTTTAAGGGCATTGTGATTGAGGCCATCCTTTCGGCAAAGAAAAGGGCAGAAGAATTAAAGAAGGTTTAGGAGGCAGGATGTTCATCCTTGGTAATCTTATAATAGCTATTGGTGATATACTTGATATAGCCCTTACAGTTTATATGTGGATCCTCATAATCTCTGCAATTATAAGCTGGGTTAATCCTGATCCCTATAATCCAATAGTAAGAACCCTTTATCTTCTCACAGAACCTGTTCTAAGGCCTATAAGAAGGATTATAGGTTATCGATTGGGACCTCTGGACATCTCTCCCATGATAGCAATACTTGCAATTTATTTCATAAAGAAATTTCTTATTGTATCCATTATCGAGCTTGGATACAGGATAAAAAGATAAAGGAGGTAGATAGAATTGAGAATTACACCCCTTGAGATTCAGCAAAAACAATTTCCTATAAGATTTAGAGGATTCGATGTGGAAGAGGTCTATGCATTCCTTGAGATTGTAAGGGAAGAGATGGAAAACCTTTTAAGGGAAAATGCCTCATTAAAAGAACAGATCCAGAGACTCGAAAGCCAGCTTAAAGAATATAGAGACATGGAGACGACACTCAGGGAAACTCTTATGACAGCCCAGCAGATGGTGGAGGAGTATAAGAATAATGCGAGAAAGCAGGCAGAACTCATTATTAAAGAGGCAGAGCTCAAGGCAGAACAGATGGTGAAAGAGGCTCAGGAAAAGGTAATAAAGATTCATGAGGACATCATGGACCTTAAAGGCATAAGACAGCATATAAGAGAGGAATTGCGAAGGCTTCTTGAGAGCCACATGAGGATGCTTGAATTTGACAAAGAAAGGGAAGAACCTGAAGAGAGATGAGATTCACAAGGGTAAAGGGTGTTCATGATATTTATGAGCCTGAGGTCCAGCTATATCAGAAGGTGGAAGAAATTTCAAGAGAGGTCTTCAGGGTTTATGGGTTCAAAGAGATAAGACTGCCTATTATTGAATATACTGAACTATTTCAGAGGTCTATCGGCTCCACCACTGATATTGTTGAAAAAGAGATGTATACCTTTAATGACAGGGCAGGAAGGAGCATCACCCTCAGGCCTGAAGGGACTGCAGGTGCTGTCAGGGCTTATATAGAAAATGGATTTTATGCCCTACCCTCACCCCAGAAGTTTTATTACATGGGACCAATGTTTAGATATGAAAGGCCACAGGCGGGTAGATACAGGCAATTCCACCAGATAGGTGTAGAAGCCTTTGGTGTTGCTGAACCCATAATGGATGCTGAAGTGATTCTTTTGTTGAGGCATCTCCTTTATGAATTAGGGTTTAACAAACTCCAGATAGAGCTCAATTCCCTTGGATGTCCTGAATGCAGACCTTTCTATAGAGATAAATTGCTCGATTTCTTTTCTTTAAAGATAAAGGCCTTTTGTTCCGACTGCCAGAGGAGATTCGAAAAAAATCCATTAAGACTTCTTGACTGCAAGGTCCCTCAGTGTATAAAGGCAAGAGAAGATGCACCCTCTATCCTTGATTCACTCTGTGAGAATTGCAAGGCTCATTTTAATAGAGTCATATCTTATCTTGATTATATGGGTATATCCTTTTCTGTAACCCCTACCCTTGTGAGGGGTCTTGATTATTACACAAGGACTATCTTCGAGATCAAGAGTGAGTCCCTCGGCGGCCAGAATGCTATAGCAGCAGGCGGAAGATACGACAATCTCGTTGAAGAATTCGGAGGCCCTCCAACACCTGCCATCGGATTTGCAATAGGTGTGGAAAGACTCGTGAGCCTTTTAAAGATAGAAAAGGCGGTAGAATTATTACCAGACTGTTACATCGCCTTCATTGGAGAAGAGGCGGAAAGACTCTCCCTCAGGATGGGTGAGGGTTTAAGACAGAAAGGTTTCTGGATAGAAATCGGGACAGGTGGTTCTTTAAAGAGTCAGCTCAGAAAGGCTGACAGATTAAAGGCAAGGTATGCCATAATAATAGGTGAAGAGGAGATAAAGAGGTCTGTTATCAGATGGAAGAGGCTTTCTGATGGTCAGGAAGGGGAATGCAGTGAAGAAGAGATAGAGAAGATAATAAACAGTAATCAGAAGTCAGAGTCTAAAGTGAGAAATTAATGGCAGGTATCTTTCTTTCTATTTTCATAGCCCTGATCAGTATGGGGCTTTCATCCCTCCATCCAAGCCTTGATAGCCTTGTGCTCTCAATAATACTCGGGATGCTTACTGGAAATTTTTTTGAAAAAAGGGCCTTTCTCGAAGGGGGCCTCAATATATGCATAAGGTTCTGTCTTCCGGCAGGGATTATCCTTTATGGAAGCCAGCTTATGATTAATGTAAAAGATATCTCCCACCTTGTCCTTGTGCCTGCTGTATTTATCTTTACCTTTGCTATTACCTTTCTGGTATCAAGGACACTCAGGATAAACAGAGAGCTCGCACTCCTTCTCTCAACAGGTCTTTCTATCTGCGGTGCCTCAGCAATCGCAGTGGTTTCAGCCCTCATAGGTTCAAAAAAAGAGGAGACATCTCTATCCATAATCTCTATAATGGTTGTTGGATTGATAGGTCTCATTATCTATCCCCTCTTCTCATCTAATTCTGGCCTCAGCAACGAGGGCTTTGCCTTTCTTACAGGCACTACCCTTCCCATGCTTGGTCAGGTAAAGGTTGTAGGAAAAACAGCTGGCCCTTCTGTTTTTATTTCAGCAGTGAATTACAAACTCATCAGGATATCTCTTCTTATATTTCTGATTATATGGTTCGGCCTCCTGAGGAAGGAAACTAAACCAGAAGTTGGATTTATATCCTTTCCCTATGTTGCACGGAGCATCCTTGTTGCCGGATTCATACTCCTCGTTATACTCACAAATACACTTAAGACACCAGATCTTCAGAAGCTCCTCGAGCCCTTTAGCAGATTCTTTCTCACAGTTACCCTTTCTGCCATAGGATTGAGTATTGATTTCGATTCCATTGCCGAGATAGGTCCCCGACCTCTTTATTCAGCCCTTATCTCCTGGTTCATAATAGTCCTTATTGTTTATATGATTGGTCTTTACTATGTATAAACTGAGATTTATTTACATACTCTTTTTGATCCTTTTTGGAGTTGTCATACTAACTGTAGCACCTCTCATATTACTGCTGAAAACCCAGGGACTTGAGCCAGAACTCATAACCGAAAGGGTTCTGATAATAACCTTCTATAGCCTGATTTTCGCCTTTCTTATATCCCTGTTCTTCTCAAGGAGCATCACCCAGCCACTGAATATCTTAAAAAAGGCATCAGCAAGGGTAAGGGCTGGAGAACTGGACTTCGAAATTCCTCAAAGGGACAGGATTGATGAATTCAGTGACCTCATAAAGACCTTCAACCTGATGCTCAAAGGATTAAAGGAAAAGACAGAAGAGCTCAAAAAGAAAGAAGCCTATATTGAATTGATGACAGATCCCTTAGTGGTTACAGACGAGGCTGGTAAGATAATTGATATAAACCCTGCCTTTACAAGACTCCTCGGGTATGAGAGGTCAGAGGCTATAGGACTGGATATTAACAGGATACTTTCTGGTCCCTTTAAAGGTCCTGGCAATTCTACTGAAAAGGGAGAGGTCGGCTCAGAGGAGAAAAAGGCAGTATCAAAGAATGGAGAGGAGATACCAGTCCTTATATCTTTAACTCCTGTTAAGTTTAACGGCTCCCAGAGATTTGTTATCACAATGAAGGACTTCAGGGAAGGCCTCAACCTTAGAGAGGAGATAAGGTTCTCAAGGGACTATCTCGAAAGCGTGATGAACAGCATTCAGGATGAGCTCCTTGTTATAGATAAGGACTTCAGGGTTATAAAGGCAAACCAGGCTGTGATAAAAAGGATCGGCTCAAATCCTGAGGGGAGATTCTGTTATATGATATCCCATCTCCTTGAAAGACCCTGCGAGGATATTCAAAATCTCAACTGTCCTGTACGAGTAGTCTTTAACACAAAAAGGCCCTTTGTAATAGAGCATGAACATTTTGACTTCAAGGGCATATCCCGTACCTATGAAGTAATAGCCTATCCAGTAATTGAGGATGGAGATGTGATAAATGTAATAGAATTTGCAAGGGATGTGACAGATAAGAAAGAGATGGAAAAGGAGCTTATAAAGAGGAACAAAAATCTAAGCCTTCTCAATGAGATATCAGCTATCCTTGCAAAATCCCTTAGAGGGGATGAGATATTCTATTCTGTCCTTGATAAACTTAAAGAGACCTTTGGGATGGATGGCGGTGGTATCTTTATAATTGATAGAGAGACCCTTATCTGCAAATACCACTCAGGTGTATCAGAGGAGTTTGTGAGACAGGCAGGAAGGATTCCCCTTGGTCATGACATACCTGGAAGGGTCGCCCAGTCAGGAATGGTTATTACATCTATGGATGTCTCAAGAGACCCAAGGCTTGAAAGGTCAATGCTCAAACACTCAGGCATTAGAGGTTACTGCTGTATCCCTGTAAAGGGAAAGGAGAGGATTCACGGTGTCTTCTGCCTTTTTAGCTTCAAACCCTTTCACTGGAGTAGGGATGACGAAGAGGTTTTGAGGGCTGCTGGAGAGGTCATGGGTCTTGCCTTTGAAAACATCTCTCTTTATGAAAAGGTCCAGGGCCTCTACAGGGCTTTAAGGGATAAGAGGCAGAAGGAACTTGAAAATCTCTCTATAATGGTGGATATGCTTTCTGGCACAAGGGGACTCAATGAACTTCTTGAAGCCTCCCTTATCTTCATTAAAGAGAGGCTTAACCCTGACCTTGTAGGTTTGATAAAGATTGACCAGACGGGAAACCTTATCCTCAGAAAGGTCATACCTCAATTAAAAGAACTCCATGAGCCCTATCTCCTTTATAAGGAGAATGTGAGCACTCAGGAATCCCTCTCAATAAAAGAGAGCGTAATAATACAGGTGAAGGATATAAGACAGGAACCGAGATTTTATTACAATGAAATTTTTAAGAAAGATTTCAGCTCCTGCCTCACAATTCCTCTTACAACAGGTGAGAAAAACACAGGTTGTCTGAGCCTCTATTCAAGGACCCCAAGGGATTTTACAGAAGAGGAGATCCACTTTCTCAAGATATTCTCAACCGTCCTTGCCCTCTCTATTGAGAGGTCTGAGTTTTATGAAAACATATTAAAACAGGAGGCCCTTTCAACAACAATCCTTGATAGTATCGAAGATGGTGTATATACCGTTGACAGGAATGGTTATATTACATCCATAAATAAGGCAGCAGAAGAGATATTCTATATCAGAAGGGAGAGGATTCTGGGAAGAAAGTGCAGAGATATTATACTCCATGGTGCAGAGAGAAAACTCTGTGGAACAGATGAATGTCCGTTGAGTATTGCCTTAAGTGGAGGGGTCTCATCAACGGAGATAGAGTATTTAAATCCTAAAGGAAGGAGATTTATTCTCCAGATAAATTGTTTGCCTTTGAGGGACCCTGTTACAGGAGAAGTCACAGGGGCCCTTCAGGTATTCAGAGATATAACGAGCCAGAAAGAACTTGATAGAATGAAGACAGAGATAATAAGGTCTGTGTCCCATGAATTCAGGACACCCCTTACTGCAATAATCGGTATGACAGAGATGATTCTCAATGGCGATGTCACCGGTGAAAGGGCAAGGGAGTATCTTGGCATAATGTACAGAGAAGGACTGAGGTTGTCAAAGATGATAAGTGAGCTCCTTGATATCTCGAAGCTCGAAAAGAGGGAATTTTTCAAGGTCGGACCAGTAGACATTAAAAAGCTCATTGAGTTCATTAAAGAAGGATTTTCTGATATAATAGAGAAAAAGAAAGGGTTATTAGCTGTTAAGGTAGAAGGAGACCTTTCAGGTTTCAGAGGTGATCAGGACAAGATAGAACAGATGCTCAGAAACCTTATTGATAATTCATTAACTTATTCTGACCCGGGAGTTAGAATAAGTCTCATAATTAAAAAGGTCGATGATATGCTCGAAATAACAGTAAAAGATACGGGTTGGGGTATTCCTGAAGAAGACATACCCCATCTTGGCGAGAAATTCTATCGAGGAACCCATGGTGAGAGGACTAAGGGAACAGGCCTCGGTCTATCCCTTGTAAAAGAGATAGTGAAACTCCATGGAGGTACCCTTTCAATAGAGAGTAAGGTAGGAAGAGGTACATCCATCCAGATAAGGTTGCCCTTTCAGAGACAGGTGGAATAATGAAGAAGATAATGGTAATAGATGATGAGCCCTTTATCTCAATGATGATTGAGGATAAGTTTAAGGATAATTTTCAGGTCCTATCCATCAGGGATAGTACCATTGCCCTTGATGCTATTAAAAAGGAGAGGCCTGATTTGATAATCCTCGACTGGATGATGCCCCGTGTAAGTGGCCTTGATATCTTGAAATCCCTAAAGGCTGACCCTGAATTAAAGGGAATACCTGTATTTATGCTTACAGCAAAGGGACAGGAGGATGACGAGCTCGCAGGACTTAAATATGGAGCTGAAAGGTACATAACAAAACCTTTTAGCCCGAGGGAACTCCTTGAGCTTGTCATAGAGAGGATTGGAAGAGATTAATTCTATAAAAAGAGATTTAGAACTTACGATCAAAGAACTTTCAGAGTCTTATGAGGAGCTTTCCCTCCTTTACAACATAACCTCTGAGCTTCTTGGACTTAATCCTGATGAAATATGTGAAAAGGTCCTTCTCATGGCTGAGAGGATATTTGGTTATAGGAAATCCGCTATACTGTTTCTTGACAAAGAAAAGAACCTGTATACGAAGGCCTTGAGGGGTGAGTTAAATCCAGAGGATCTGTTAAGAGACAGGACCTTGATATTTAAGGCCATAAAGGATAAAAAGACAAGGGCCTTCTGCAAACACCTCAATGGAGGAGGTGAGGAGGTTTCTATACTCATAAGTCCTATTACAGGAAAAAGCTCAGAGATTGGAGCTTTCTTAGTTCTCCAGAGCCCTCCAAAGGAGTTTTTTGCCAATGAGATAAAGCTCATAAATACCCTTACGAGCCAGGCAGGGCTTTTTATTGAAAATTCCATTCTTTATTCAGAATTCGAAACCCTCCTTACAGGAAGTATAAACTGCCTTATAAAGGCCCTTGAGGCCTCCTCTCCCTGGACAGCTGGCCATACAGAAAGGGTTGTCCATTATGCCATGGCAATAGGAAGGGAGATGGGGCTTTCAAGGGATGAACTTGAGAGATTAAAGATCGCCTCTCTACTTCATGATATAGGAAAGATTGGCGTACCTGAATATATCCTTGATAAGCCAGGAAAGCTTGACGAAGAAGAAAGGCTTATTATAAAAGGCCATACCCAGAAGGCAGAAGAGATACTTCTTCCACTGAAACACTGTAGTTCTATAATAGAAGAGATAAAATACCACCACGAAAGATGGGATGGAAAAGGCTTCTTCGGTCTAACAGGTGAGGCTATACCACTGATAGCAAGGATAATTGCTGTTGCTGATGCCTTTGATGCCATGACAACTGATAGACCCTATAGAAAAAGGCTATCTTTTGACAAGGCAGCAGAAGAGATAGAAAAATCAGGAGGAACTCAGTTCGATCCTGAGGTTGTAAAGGCCTTTCTCAGATGGTTCAGCCGACAACATCAAGCCTCCTTATTCTGAGCTTAACACCAAGCTGATCAGCAAGCCTTTTGCAGGCATCAATATCAAGTCCTTCCATCTGAACAACTGTTACCACCACATCAGGGATATATTTCTTTGCCTCCTTTATAAACTCAATGACAGCCTGAAAGGCTCCTTTAAAGGAAGGTCTGCAGATTCTCTCATAGGTCTCATCGTCCGGGGCGTTGAGGCTTATGGATAGGGAATCAACAATGCCCTTGAGTTCTGGAAGGATATTTCTTTTATTTATCAGATTTCCATGCCCATTTGTATTTATCCTCACCCTGCCCCCTTTTTCTTTTATCCACTTAGAAACCTCTTTAATAACCTCGAGTCTTATAGTGGGCTCTCCATATCCGCAGAAGACAATCTCCTTATACCGTGTAGGGTCTCCAATGGCCTTTATCAGGTCCAGAGAAGTGGGTTCTTCTGGTAGCCTCAGGTTGTGACCCTTCACATAATCTGTATGAAATCTTACGCAGAAGGAACAGGCATTTGTGCATCTGTTTGTTATATTTAGATAAAGATTATCCCTTATCTTATAAGCAATGGTGGGCTCAGGAAGGGGGCTAATCTTAAAGAGCCTCTTTGCATTAAGGCTTGTGAGTCTGTCTATGTCCTCCAGGCTTATTCCCCTTAGCTCAGCAATTTTTTTTGCAGTATATAAGAGAAAGGATGGTTCATTCCTCTTTCCTCTCATAGGTACTGGTGCGAGATAGGGTGCATCTGTCTCGATGAGGAGGTTTTCATCAGGTATCTCTCTTGCTATTTCCGTTAGTTTTTTTGAGTTTTCAAATGTTACGGGGCCAGCAATGGATATAAAAAGTCCCCTTTTAACTGCCCACAAGGCTGTTTCGAGACTTCCTGAGAAACAGTGAAGGACAGCAGTCCTGATATTGAACTCCTCAATAATCTTTATTGTATCCTCTGTTGCATCCCTTGAATGGATTATAAGGGGAAGGTCTAAGTATAGACTCAACTCTATATGCCTCTTAAATACATCCCTCTGGAGTTCCCTTGGAGAACGGTCTCTGTAATAATCTAAGCCTGTCTCACCAACAGCTACTGCCTTTGGATGTTTAAGGATCTCGAGAAGGGTTCTGTAAGTATCTTCATTAAAGGTCTTTGCCTCATGGGGATGGATACCAGCAGAAAAATATACAGAGGGATATCTTTCTGCAATCTCTTTTGCCCTGTAGGCATCTTTAAGTTCTGTTGCAACAGTAACAATCGCCTCAATACCCGCCCTCAGGGCCCTCTCAACAACAGAGTCCCTGTCTTTATCAAAATCTTTCATTTCAAGATGGCAGTGGGTGTCTATCATGGAGATAGAGGCCTTTTATGCACCAAATTTTTTGAGTCTCAGGCTATTTGCAAGGACAAGGGTCATTAGATGGGTTGTCTGGAATATACCGAGCTCTCCCCTTGCACACTCCCTTTCAGAAAACCCTGTTACCAGTCCTCCAAGGACATAAGGCGAATTAATAAGCACTGGAACAGGATGCCAGCTATGGGACTTAAGGAGGCTTGGTGTGGAGTGGTCACCTGTTATGACAAGGACATCAGGCTTTAGGGCAAGGATGCGGGGAAGATAGCTATCAAATTCCTCTATCTTTTTAACCTTTCCATCAAAATTCCCATCCTCTCCCATGGAGTCCACCTTTTTTATGTGTACAAAAAAGAAGTCATAGGTATTTCCAGGGAATGTCCTTTCAAGGCTATCAATCTCCTCAGAAATATCTCCTTTAATATCAAGGAGCTCCATACCAAGAAGCCTTGCAAGGCCCCTGTACATTGGATAGGCTGCTATACAGAGGGGCCTCAAACCATAGATTTCTCCAAAGGAGGGTATGCGGGGAACCATTGATACACCCCTCAGGAGCACATAATTTGCCTTTTTGTCCTTTATGAGGTAATGGATCCTTTCGAGAAGCCTTTTTAAGATATCTGCAACCTTTTCAGCCTGTGGAGATAAAGCCCTTACAGGTAAGGGTTCTTTCCCTTCTTTTTGAGGGTCTGTATCTGGTATCATGTATGAGCCTTCTGGAAGGTTCTGGGGAAATCTGAGGACAATTGAAAAGCGGTGTTCCATCCCCTGCCTGAAAAAGACCTTTACATCTTCGATTTTCCTTATATTTTCCTGAAGATATTCTGTAATCCTCGAACTCTCCTCCGTTGGGATTCTTCCAGCCCTCCTATCAGTAATAACACCCTCTTTGAGGGTAGCATAATTTGCCCTTATGGCAATGTCTTTGTCTGTTAATTCAAGGCCAAGGCCAAGGGCCTCAAGAACGCCCCTTCCAATCTGCCATTTAAGTGGGTCATATCCAAAGAGGCTTAGATGGCCTGGACCACTTCCAGGTGTAATTCCAGGAAGCACTGGAATATGAAGGCCGCAGGCAGAGCTCTTTGCAAGTTTATCAAGGTTTGGCTTGTGGGCTACCTCGAGCTCTGTCCTTCCATTGACAGGAAGACCCCCGAGTCCATCAAGGACAACGAAGATTATCTTCTTTTCGTTTTTCTGGATGAGAGGTTTCAAAAGATCAGTCATGCTGATTCAAGGGTATGTCTGTAGATCAGGATAGGTTTTTCCCTCTTGAGGACTGTATCTTCGTTAACAATACACTCAGCTACATCCTTTTGAGAAGGTATCTCATACATTACATCAAGCATGAGCTCCTCAAGGATTGCCCTCAGTCCCCTTGCACCGGTCTTTCTCTGGAGGGCAAGCCTTGCTATGGCTGATATAGCACCATCAGTAAATCTGAGTTTTACATTGTCAAGGCTCAGGAGTTTCTGATACTGCTTTATCAGGGCATTCTTTGGTTCGGTAAGGATCTTCACAAGGGCGGTTTCATCAAGTTCATCAAGGGTTGCCACAACTGGAAGCCTTCCAACAAACTCAGGTATAAGGCCATATTTTATCAGATCCTGAGGTTCAACCTGTTTTAATAATGAACCAATACGCTTATCCTTAAGGCTCACAACATCTGCACCAAAGCCAACAGACTTTTTTCCTACCCTTCTTGCTATTATCTCCTCAAGACCTACAAAGGCACCTCCACAGATAAATAGTATGTTTGTCGTATCAATCTGGATGTATTCTTGCTGGGGATGTTTTCTTCCACCCTGAGGAGGAACATTAGCGACTGTCCCCTCAAGAATCTTCAGAAGGGCCTGCTGAACTCCCTCACCCGAGACATCCCTTGTTATGGATGGGTTTTCAGACTTTCTGCTTATCTTATCTATCTCATCTATGTAAACAATACCCCTCTGACACCTTTCAATGTCATAATCAGCTGCCTGAAGGAGTTTAAGAAGGATATTCTCCACATCCTCACCAACATACCCTGCCTCTGTAAGGGTTGTAGCATCAGCAATAGCAAAAGGAACATCAAGCATCTTTGCAAGGGTCTGGGCAAGGAGGGTCTTGCCTGTACCTGTTGGTCCTATCAAAAGGATATTACTCTTCTGGAGCTCCACATCACTTGAACGGGGCATAAAGATTCTCTTGTAGTGATTATGAACAGCAACAGAAAGGATCTTTTTTGCCCGCTCCTGACCCACGACATATTCATCAAGGAATTGGTGGATCTCCCGCGGAGTTGGAAGTCTCATGTGGGGAGAAGGAACAGGCTCATAGGCTTCTTCAGTAATTATCTCTCTGCAGAGCTCTACACATTCATCACATATAAAAACAGATGGCCCTGCAATGAGCTTTTTTACCTCTTCCTGAGACTTTCCACAGAAGGAACATCTTAAGGGTGGATTCTTCTTAGCCATTTATACCTCATTTATTCTTCTTTAATGTTGTTATTACAGAATCAACGATTCCATAATTAAGGGCCTCTTCTGCTGACATAAAGAAATCTCTTTCTGTATCAGCCTGAATCTTCTCTATCGGCTGACCTGTATGATAGGCAAGAATCCTGTTGAGGTTTTCCTTCATCTTCAAGATCTCTCTTGCATGAATCTCCACATCAGTAGCCTGACCATAAAAACCTCCCATTGGCTGGTGAATCATAATCCTTGAATGTGGAAGGGCGTATCTCTTTCCCTTTGTACCTGCTGAGAGAAGGAGGGCACCCATGCTTGCTGCCATTCCTATGCAGTAGGTTGCTATATCACATTTCACATACTGCATAGTATCATATATGGCAAGACCTGATGATACAGAACCACCCGGAGAGTTTATATAGATATGGATATCCCTTTCAGGATCTTCTGACTGAAGAAATAGAAGCTGGGCAATAACAAGGTTTGCAATATAGTCATCTATTGGTGAACCAATAAAGACTATCCTATCTTTAAGAAGCCTTGAATAAATATCATAGGCACGCTCTGTCCTGCCTGTCTGCTCTATTACAATTGGTATTATACTCATTTTTGTCCTTTCTTTGTAACTTTATCAAGAATTGTCTCTAATACTTTATTTTCATAAACTGCTGTTTTAAGGGCTTCTCGTTTCTGGGCATCACTCATATAATATTTTACTATAAACTCAGGACTCACAAGCAACCTCTGGCTCAGCTCAATTATATAGCCCTTGATATCATCCTCATTAATCTCCACACCTTCCCTCTCACCAATAACATCAAGGATGATAGATGCCTTTACCTTTCTAATTGCTTGAGGTCTCAACTCCTCTATTAACGCCGACTCATCCCTCATATCATGTGGTGGCGAAGGTAACTGTTCAGGCGACTTTTTTCTGTGTTCCTCGAGCTCCACCTCAAGCTGGTCATCCAGCATCTGCTGTGGAATCTCAAAATCAACACTATCAACAAGCTTATTTAGAAGCTCTCCCATAAGCCTGAACCTCTCGGCCTTCTCTTTTTTCTTAAGGAGATTCTCCCTTATCCTGTTTTTAAGCTCTTCAAGGGTGTCAAAGCCAAGGTCTTTTGCAAACTCATCATCTATAGCTGGCAGTTCCTTTCTCTTTACCTCTTTCACTGTAACCTTTATCTTCAGGGTCTTACTGGCAAGTTCTTCTCTTCTATAATCATCAGGAAATTTTGCCTCAAATTCTTTTGACTCTCCTTTTTTGAGGCCTTTAAGGGCTATTGAAAACTCCTGGGGGAAAAGGTCTGTCCCTATCTTGAATACCTGATCAGAATAGGTCATATTCACCTCTGGTATCTCATAATCCATTACAACAAGGTCATCATCACCAACAGGCTCATCAACAGGTTCATAAACAGAGCGGTTTTCCTGTAGTCCTTTAAGAACCTCCTCAACCTCTGAATCACTTATTGTTATTTCACTCTGTTCGAGCTGAATATTCGAATAGTCAAGGTCTTTTATCTCAGGCCTTACATCTACAAGAAAGGTGAGTTTAAGGGGAGCCTTTCTTTCAAACTTGAACTCCTCCTCAAGGACGGGCATGCTAACAGGCTTTATGTTCGTCTCCTCAATTGCCCTTGCATAATATTCTGTAACGATCTCCTCTATAACCTCCTGCTCAATCTCCTTTCCGAATTTCCTTTCTATAATCTCAAGGGGTACCCTCCCGGGCCTGAATCCGGGCATCTTTATCCTCTTCTGAACATCCAGAAGGGCCTGCCTTATCTTCTCCTCAATAGCGAGGGCAGGTATCTCGATTTTAAGTCTCTTTCTTGTCTGACTTATGTCTTCAATCTCTGGCATAACCTCATCTCCATATCCTTTTTATTCTCCTTACAGCCTCTTTTATCCTATCAACCTCTGCTGTAAGGGCAAATCTTACATATCCCTCTCCCGCATCTCCAAATCCAACCCCAGGTGTTATAAGCACATGGGCTTTCTCAAGAAGCTCCTTAACAAATCCTGTTGAGTCATAACCTGAAGGAACCTTTGCCCAGACATAGAAGGTGGCTTCTGGTTTAAATACCTTTAATGGTGTATCTGATAGACCTTCTATAAGGACATCCCTTCTTTCCTGAAACCTCTTTCTTAATGAAGAAAGAACTGTCTCATCAGTCCTGAGGGCTGTAATAGCAGCCTCCTGTATTGCCTGAAATACTCCGGAGTCAAGATTTGTCTTGATCTTACCAAGACCCGCAATCACATCTTTGTTACCTGCTGCAAAACCGATCCTCCATCCTGTCATGCAATAGGTCTTTGAAAGGGAATGGAACTCAATGCCGACCTCCTTTGCACCATCAATGGATAAAAAGCTTATTGGTCTTTTATTGTCAAAATATATCTCTGAATAGGCAGCATCATGGCAGACTATTATGTTATACCTTAATGCAAATTCGACAACCCTTTTGAAAAAATCTTCTCCTGCTACTGCTGATGTTGGATTGTTTGGATAATTAATGAACATAAGTTTTGCTCGCTTTGCAATATGGGAAGGTATTGCGTCAAGGTCGGGGAGGAAACG
>Ga0272445_1001530_pt1 | contig 17674 bp, 16 predicted proteins | sample YNPCB0031_FD_194404 | JGI IMG/M metagenome (GOLD analysis project Ga0272445, IMG submission 194404) | Hot spring sediment microbial communities from Yellowstone National Park, WY, United States - YNP-CB-003-1 | ecosystem: Environmental > Aquatic > Thermal springs > Hot (42-90C) > Sediment... | reverse complement strand
AATCATATCGATGGCCTCTCTCACTTTCTCACGATATACTTCATTCGTATCTTCATCAGGGCATTCACTAACGAGATAGTAGTTGAATATCGGTTTCTTTCCCTTCCAGTCTTTAAAAAAGTGCATAGTGGCCGCAGTTTCAATTTTTTCGGCCCGAGTTATCCAGCTCTTTAAGACTGCTTGTGGCGGCCTAGGATCCAGGCTAACGTCCGGTTGATATCCGGGGACAGAGTCGGGCGTCCTCCATAATCCATTAGATGCGTACGAGGGGGCCAATGCTAACAACAATGCTAACAATAATGTCAAGAGGCACAGTGTAGGAGTAAGTAACTTTAGAGGTGACATCCTTGTCAATAAGGCTCATCTCTTTAGTTCATTAAATAGTTTCTTAGGTTTGGTGTGCATAACTGACAAGTTTTATTTAAGCCTTTTTGAGTGTTCTCTGGCAGTGATGCACGTCGTCGATGCGTACTAGATTCTATCCTCTAACCTATTTCGACCCCATCAGTATCCTTTGCCTAGAAGTTCTGATCCGTCGATCTTTTCATGGCAGGCTTCAGCTTAAGCGATACATAATTCGGTCCCAGAGCTAAGCAGCACTAACAAGACTGGCGAGCCCAAAAGGGATGGAAGTTGGGCCCGGAGCGACTGAACGAACAATTACTCTGCGGAGAGAAACGACGCAATGAACCACATAAGCCACGACTCGCGAAACCATGGTGATATACCTCGCTCCCGAAAGATGATCGGATGCGAGGCGGTACGCCCTTTTCGAGATAATCGACGTTCCGGGGAACGTTATCCCTCTCTGTCGTCTACTTTGAGCGGTTCCGAGCCTGAATGCAATCTACTACGAGTCACTCGCGAACGGTTCGGTGGTAACCCATTTCAATGTAACCTGTGTGCCGAGGCGGGATGAGACACCCTACCTAGCTACCCTCGCATGCGTCATTCCTGGAAATTCCAAAGAACATAAGATCAACGTGCCGGAAACGCCTTTTATCCGGCGGCATGAGAACCCGCTGACGCTGACGTATTGCTTCCTGATGTCCGGCATGTTCACGAACCTGCTCCTAGGAACCGTCACCACGGCGCTGGATTTCGGGCTGAAGATCCTTTCCGGAGAGCGGCTGAAGCTGAACCTCATCGACGAGAATGGCAAGCAAGATCGTGAGCGAAGGGATGAGGGCCGTCAGCGATATTAGCGGTGACAGAAGCATGAGATTCGAGCCTATGCCGCCTAATATTTTGGCTTGTGAAAGCACCGTCACGTCTTTGTCATCTGCACATCTCGTCTCGTTATTTCTAATCTCTGTAGTCTGCACATTCGGTCTGAGGGTCAGATGACAAGGGGACAAAAAACTTTAGAGAGCAAGTGACCGACTAAAAGGTGTGAGCCGCATGGAGGAGGTAAAACAGAGGTACTGGTGGGTTGAAGACCTTGTTAATTCAGATGCAAAGGCGATGGGGACGTACTTGACTATGCTCTTTTTCATAGGACCCCTTCGTCTTGTAATGTATAGTATACGCGACAAGCCTTCTGGCGCATCTGGCAGGGAGAAGGACGCTTTGATCTGGAGGATCCAGGCGATCAGGATCAGGACGAATCCGACCAAGATTATCGCCAACCACGCACCATAGTATTACCAGCGCCCCACAGATCTGAACGTTTTCGTGCCGTCTTGTCCGTTATTCCTTCGTAACCCTTCCAGAGGAACCTCGCCGCTATGATCTGTATGACCCACATTGCGATCAGTCCGGCGATGAGGGGACCGATGACGGCTAGGACGGCACTAGAGCCGAACATGCCCGGACCCTCGAACCCTCGAAGGGCGATCCGAGCGGGGCCATCATGAACGTCGAGAGGAGACCTCCGATTACGATAAAAGCGGAGATCGCGCTGCCAATTATCTGGAGGATTACAGCCATCAGTACGTTGTCGAAGATTTTTCCCATCCTTCACTGCTTCTGAGACCTGCTTGACCGCTAAGAGGACCATCACGAACCCCACTAACTCGAGAACGAATCCGACCTAAAGCACGAAGAACTGCAGCACAGGGATCGAGTCTACACCGCCCATGGTTTTAGCCCGTGACTGAGACCAACCAGTTTTGCGCCTAGCATTCCCATAGCCGCTTCACCATCTCAGATCAGATTCCGGTCGCAAGGTTCTCTTTAGAGGTCTGACCAACTATCCTCTGATGTCTCATGAGACGGTAGATAGTCTGGCAGGGATTTGTATGCTAGGAGCTGATAGACGATTGCGGCCAAGAGAAGTGGGAATCCGATGAAGACGATCGATAGCAAAGCACCATAATAGTATAGGCGACCTACTTTCCTGAACATTTCCGTATTAGTCCTATCAGCTATCCGCTTGTAACCCTCGTTGAGGAAATACATAGAAGCGATTAATATAGACCACATTACGAGCAGCCACAAAATGGTGAATAAGATGGAGAGTGGTATTATGTTGCCTATACCTAAAATTTCTTTGGGGAGCCGTGAATATCCGGACTTACTAGCCTCAACCGTTAAATTTATACCTATAATAACATACACACTATAAACTGACATGGTAATGGTCGCAATCAAACCGTTATCGAAAATGTAACGATCGTTCACAACGTCGGAGATATGCTTGATTGGTCGTAGGTTCAACAATAGCCCTACCGAACCAATGATTAACGACCAATAGAACATGTTAGTAAGTATCGTAAGGATGAAATTCACATCAATCATCGTTATGGCTTGTGTCGCCAACCCCATAGCTTTAGTGATGTCTAATTGTTATTTCAATTTTCAGGTCATGACTATTTCTTTTAGTCGAGACTGAAAGGGAGTTCTTAAGTATGTTTCTCTGATCCTTCATGAGGTTTGGCGCACCTCAAGGACTACTATGCTATCCTCGGAGTCCCCAGAAATGCCATTCCCGAAGAGATAAAGGAGGCCTACAGACGGCTCACTAAGGGATATCATCCTGACAAGAACCAGTCTCCGGTGGCCGAGGAGAGGTTCAAGCTCATCGACAGGGCTTACCAGGTCCTTTCCGACCCTGCTAAGAGGGCCGAATACTACGCCCTCTATGGCGTGATGGCCTTAAGGGCTTTTGTGCCCACAGCACTAGAGGCGCGCGAGCACCACGTTACTGGTTATGGACTCAAGTTCAGGATCCCAGAGGACCAGTTGAAGTACATCCTCGACACCATGTGCAGATGGATGGCCGCCCTATTTGTCCTGGCTTACGTCCTTACCCTTGCGTTCAGGGCCATGGGGTTCTCCTCGAGGCTTATGTCCGACCCGCTTCAGGCGTTCTCCAACGGACTCCATCTGATGTTCTCCCAACCGTCCGCAATGGTCCTCGTAGAGGCGACCGTCTTCGCCGTTTTTCTCTTCCTGCTCTCCGCCCACGTAGCCGTCCAGCTCCCTCAATTCTTCGCGGGGTTGGGAATCTTCGTAGCCCTGCTTTCCGGGACCTTCTACGGCATAGTCAGGTTCTTCGGCCGTTGCATCGGGGCTCGAGTCCGCCCCTTCAGTACTCCCCTCTACGGGCAACCTTTTAGTGGATTTCATCGTCCCTGCCTTATTGCCCATAGTTAATTTGCTGTCCTTCCTGTTCAAGCACGACGTCAGAACTGTGCGGGTCGCGATGCCCGCGATTCCCATAATGTCACTGGTCAGCTCCTCCCTAGGCTTCCTCGCCATGAAGATCGACAAGTTCTAGGCTGTCATGGAGGGCTGGAGAATGAGCCAAAGAGCGATAGAGTGGTACGCGTTGACAGGAGGAGAACCAGGATTCCTCGCTGGGTCCTTCGCCTTCAAACACAAGACCAGGCACGGAGCCCCTCTGGCTAAGGTTGCCGTAGCGACGGTCCTGGCCTGGTTTATCCTACTCTTGGTTATCGGACTTTAATTCTTTTATAACTGGTTACCAGTTAACAGAACTTGAGCAAGGTTCAGGAGCTGGAGTCGAGGCTTAGAGAAATCATGGAGATGGCGAGGGATTGGCAGATGGTTCCAGTCAAGTCCTCTCCCGGCATATTCGTGGTCAAGGCTCCTGGGACTAAGAGGGATCCGCCATCTCTTCTGATCGAGCTCAACGCTGCCGATGAGAACGACTTGCCGACTAAGAGAAGGGGCATATACATAAGAACTAGGAGGGATCTGGAGGAGTACAGAAAGCTGATAAACGACAGGAACCTCAATGCGCTCATCTCGGCCCTCGAGGAGGTCAACGGAAGAAGGGAAGAGAAAGAGGAGAAGTCGGAGAACCTGGAGATATGAGCGTTCCGATGGTTTTGATAGGGAAACAGCCGATCTCGAGCTACGTCTTAGCCTGCTATCAATTGCTCCAGCAGAACGAAAGCGTCTAGGTCGAGGCGAGGGCAGAACCATAAGCAACGCGATAGGCGTCGCCCAGATGCTGAAGGAGGTCTCATGAAGGGTCAGAAGTGCAGCACATGGACTTCGGGACAAAGCAGCTAAAGGGGGAGAACGTCATCAGATGTCGCGATCCATAATGCCTGTCTCTTCCTAGGACTCGGTTGTTGCAATAATGCACCATGTGAGCGCCAATTCCATTAAAGATCTCAACTCGATTCTCCCTCAAGACCTATTGGAAATGCGAGTCATAGCTTAAGTAAGATTGCCGTGATTACTTGGCGGGCATGGAGGGGCCCATCAGCGAGAGGACGAACTTGCTCACCACACTCCTCTACCTCATCGAAAGTGACGGGCCTATCCTGGTGCGATACCTATGTGTGATTGATGCCCGTCGCTTGGCAGTCCAGCTCTCAGGCATCAAGTCTTGGAGAGACGCCGCGTACAAGTTCAGCTTCTGTCCCGTTTCAATAGCTTCCTATCAGGCTCCTCTGGTCAAGGACCTCGACTCCCTCAGAGCGGCCGTCACGTCCGTGGGGGCGGCCTTCTACCAGGGCTCCCTCTACGGTCCCGTCGATGTCCTCGACATCCTCTGGGACAACTATACCTCCTGCGAGCTCCCGGTCTCCGACTTCGCGGTCAGAGTGGACAGGTACCCTCCCCGTGCCAACGTCCTGAAAGTGACGTCGTCCTTCAAGAAGTGCCCAGCGGTCCTTGTGGGCGAAGACGAAGCTCTTTTTCCGAAATCGGTCCTCATTCCCTTTCTGAGGTGCCATGAGAGTGGACTTTATGCTGAGAAGGAGCCCACCATATCCGTCAACGACTTAATGGTATCCGTTCCCCTTCTCGATCCGGACGCTTCCGTCGCGGATGCGGTCCGACTTGTGAGGAGGTTCGGAATCGCGGCCCTCCCTGACGGCATGGTTGTGACCGCTACCGAGATCCTCAAGGCCCCTCTCGCTGCTAGACTCGACCACCATTCCGTCCGACGTCCATAACGTCATCTCTCCTAAAATGCCAGATAGGATTTCGCTCATGAGGGCTGATGCTCCTGTTGGTGAGTTCAGGACTTAAGACCTAACAAGAGTCCTTTTAACCTCGTAACAGCTCCGTGAACTCAATGGTCAGCTCGTCTATCCTCTCGAAGAATCTTGCCTCGAGTGTCCTCTCGACGCTTCCTTTCAACTTAATGTTGCCGGAGAGCCCCGATATCCTTGTAGAGAGAACCCTCACCGGGTACTAGCCCTCCGGTACTTGCGGCTGTCGCAAATTCCCTTCCCTCGGCCCTGACAGGCCCAAACTCGAGTCGGTATGCGTCAAGCGGGTCACCGTCTTTAGAGAGCACAGTAATCCTGACGCCGAAGACAGGAAGTCTCATTATGATCTCGTGGGTGGTGTGATATGAGACCGAGGCTGATCCGATTCCTGCATCCGCTTACCGGACCTAGGCTTCATCACGTGAAGGACCTCCATGGTAAGGAACTCAGAAACCATGATTCTTTCGCCTCGCTCTAGGATATTGCCTGTGGAGGTAGCAACCTGAAGCCTCTCGATGCGGTCGTAGAACCATTCCAGGCGCCCTACGACAGTCGGGACGATGCTCTCATCAGGTGAGGCTCTTAGAGAGCTCAGAGTGCTTCATCGATCAATGCTTCCTCCTCTCCTTGATTAGTATCCGGCGCCATCACAGATTTTCCCTGAATTTCCAAGTACCACTCCAAGAGTCCCTTTATACTTTTATACTTTCATGAGAGGTCACGTGATTCGAGCTGTATGAGCCTCCTTAGGAGCTCGTCTTCGTCCCTAATTCTGAGCTTCTCGCGATATTTGTGCGGACGTGCGTTCCACAGCCTTCTTATGTCCTGCTCGAAGTTCTCGGCAGGTTCGAAGACCAGATTTAACCTTCCGGCCATCTTGAAGAGGGTGTTTGTGAGCTTGAAAAGAGAGAAACTACAACGAGGAACGAGTGGGCGGGCCATGGCTCAGGCGACAGGAAAGGATCGGTATATGATCAACGTCCCATCCCTCTCTCGATTTCTAAGAACAGTTTGGTGATGTACACGGAGCACCATTCTAACGGAGTCTTTTGTATCCTCACGAAGAGGTCATATGGTTCGCGTGCCTTCACAAGGAACCCCTTAAGGCGGTCCAAGCCAACCTTGAGCGCCGCACGGCTGTTATCCGGGAGCATCTCCCACATCCTTGAGAGGTCCTCCTCCAGGTTTCCCGTCGGCTCGAAGACCAGGTCCGGCATTCCGGTCATTTCGAAGAGGGCGTTCGTGACCTTGAAGACTATCGCATCGGCGACGAGAAGGGTGTGTCGAATCATCGCCTCAGGCGGCAAAAAGGGGTCGAAGCTCGCGGTTGCTGCCCTCCTGAGGATCCTGGACAGAGCTGACGTCGAGCCTTTGGTGAGCCGCCTCCATGCATGTACCCCGGAGAGGAGCTGGACCGCACAAGTAGCGGAAAAGGAAGAGGCGAAGGCGAGCGTTTCCAACAAGTTTAAGGCATTACTTCGCGTTTCGCCCTCTATGATGATGGTTCGTCCGTCCCAAGACGCCCTAATGAAAGGATATAAGTGCATGAGGAAAGGCACCGCAATTTTCATCAAGCCTTCGATCACCCATTTTTCGTCTTTTGGTTTTCCTTTCATCACACCTTCAATCATCTCGAAGAAGTCAGCATATGGTTTCATAAGTGTGAAGGCACCGTAACCAGGACGAGTTGGACTCATTACGGGTTTTTTAGCTTTGACGTATTCTATCACAGTGTCAGCATCAATCGGTTTGAAATTCTTCCACGTCTCGCGAATCACATCAGCAACAGGCTCGATCAGGATGAGGTGTTCGCCTCTGGGATTAAGAGGATCCAGCGGCCTCAGATCGAATTTTTTGCCCGAGTAGCAGTAGTACAATACTAAGGAAAGCAACAGGACACGCGGCTCCACTTTTGTAGTCGTGAAATAATAGGGCTCGCCATATCGCTTCATATTGTTTATTACTTGATCGACAGGGCGGGAGATACGTGGGGTCTCTGCGATGAAGAAGTCATAAAGGTATTCGAGATCGAATGGTACAGAACGAGTGGAGCGAGTAATTTCTAAGTCTAGGAGGATGCTCCGCAAAATGTTCTCGATATGATAATATGAATTTGAGGGCAAACATTCCATAAAATAGTATCTTATAATTTGCCAAAGAAGCCCGAGATGCAGCGAATACAGTATATTTACGTAAAGCGACCTATACCATGTCGTCCTTTCCAATTCACTCGCAGGAGGCTCAACGAAGACTTTGTTTAGTTCTTCAATTCCTTGGGAAGTGCTTCCGCCTATGATATTTGCGATGTCTACGATTGTGTTAAAAGCGAACACACCTCCGACAATATTGTTTGTAAGAACAGCAAGCGCGTATTTGCTCCTATTATCTCCCTGAATAGCCTGCTGTACAGCCCGGGGGATATTCGCAAGTTCAGGAGGTTTCCTCCATACAAGATCACCATGTTTCAAAATGAGATTGCTCATGTCTTTGACGGCCGCTATCTTCAAGCCTGTAAACCCGCTACTATCCAGCTTTACCAGTAGTGGATAAACGCGGTCAATGAACTCCGAAATTGCGTTCTTCCAAATATTATAGTGTTCCTCACTCATGGTTTACACCTCATGGTAATCCTTGGGTATCGACCGCCACACCATTATAAGTGCCGTTCTCGTCAAATGTTTTATGGTGCTGTTGATATGGGAGTTAGCCACAACAAAACCGCCTCCTGATGGTGGTGATAGTGCCAAAAGTACATCCACGTTTGCAAAAAGCATAAAAGCTACGGCGCAAAATAGCCTTTATCCACGGACACAAAAGACATAAAAATTATGGAGACTAAAAAGTGTGTCCTTGGACGCGAAAAGCATAAATGCGACGGATGCAGGGTAATACCGTCCTTAGACGCGAAAGGCATAAAAGTGATGGTACCAAAAACGTGTATCATTTTGACGCAAAACATAAAAGTGATGACGCAAAAAGCGTTCATCGTCCTGCGCTATTCGCGCAAGGATCTCCTTATGGTCCGATCTCATGGCCTATTGCGAGTTCTTCCCTCACCAACCCCCCGTTAACTGAATGGTTCACGTACTCGATTTGGTAGTACCTCTTTATAATATCTTGGACTCGTTTAGAAGAAGACCAGTCCGGAAGCGACCTTGGCCAATAAGCGTTGCGAAAATGGAGGCTTGCCTGCCAAAGAAATCGTTATTCTGTTAAGATGAGGACGCTAGGCCAATTTTTGGCCTTATAATGGCAACCATTGTCCATTTTGACTGCGAATCTGAGGCGGAGTACCTCGGTGTTCCCTGTTAGATCGATATGACAGGCTTGTATTACCTTTGGGCCTGAGTCTTCACTTTGCGACGTTAATTCAGAAGAGAACTGAGGCAAAGTCGTCGATTAGCGTGACGATCAGTCTGAATGACTAGGATTATGGTCATTAAAACGGCGATGACCTCGAGGATCACCAATACTGCGTCCCGGTAAAACGGGCGTAATTAGCAGGAATTAACATGACCAGCGAGGGAGCAATTAGGGGAAGCGTAGCGAGAGCCTTCACAACCCACCACCCAAGAGCCGGTGTATTAAACCCCTGAGCGTCCTGAAACTCGGCGACTCCAATCATGTGACTTCACGATTACTTATCATCATTCCTTATTATCCATACTGTCTTGTCTCCTCAATATCCCTCTTTCAGGGTCCCCTGTTTAGCGAACTTCTTACTCTCATCTTTTTCATCATTTCTAATAATCTCCTCTCTGATGCGATCCTGCCTTATGGCCCGCTTACCCTCCTCGATCAATTCGTCACTGCTCACGCAGACTACCCCCATTTGAGGGACATACGTGCGAAGGGGTAATTGGGTAAGCGAAGCATCGGTGACATGTCAGCTTCACCACCCCGTCCAGCTGGCTATGCAGCTGCAAACCAGCGAGTCTCCTGACAAGCTTCTCGAAGGTAGGCTTCGGCAACCCTATCTTGGGATCGTAAACTCCTAGCCTCTCGAGCCATCTCTTCACGGTCACATTCACCGAACCCAGATCGAGCTTACCATCTCTGAGGACACCATCAGATATCAGGATGCAGGCCGCGATGACCTCCTCCCTCCTGTAATTCCCGGGATATTTTGCTCTGAGCTTCGAGATCAACTCGGCCAGCGGATCGTATCCGGGAACCGGCTCCTGTTCCCCCACATCGTCAGAGGCCTGTGCGGTGTCCTCCGCATCGCTAGCTCGGCTAGTACCTTGCGCACTCTCCTCCTGGGCGCCGCCAGCGAGATTATCGGATTTCGGGAACTTCATACGTCCCGTTAGGATCTGGGCCGAAATCTCGTTGAGCCTCGCGTTGACGGCCTCCCTCTCTTCCATGATCTCCCTCTGGACCAGCTTCACCTGCCAGCTCGGCAAGTAAAGCCTGAACATCTCGGCTACTACCCATATCTTCGCCCTTCCCTGGTAGAGGGTTGCGGCAGCCAGCCTCTCCAGGTCGTCCGTCGTGCTTCTGTTCAGAATTAGGGCCGCGTGCTTGGGAAGCTGGGGACCGAGTTGCCTCAGCTTCTGGAGGCCGGTGTAGTCCACCAGCTGCTCGACGGTCTCGGCGTCGGCTATGCTCAGGTGGACCTGGAGGTCTGCATTGGAGGCGATCTTCCCAATATCGGACCAGAGCTGCGTCAGGGCAACTAATCCGACGTTCCAGTTCCTTCCCACCCTGTAGAGCCACTCGAGCTTGGTCCTGTGGCGGCCGTCCTCGCCCGGCTTCAGCAACCTCCAGGCCTCGTCCACAATTATGAACCACTTCTGGGAGGTGGGAGCCATGCTCCTCTTCCCGCTCTCGATGTAGTGGGCGATCTTCCTCAGGATCAGCTCGGCCACTATAGCCTTGACGTCCTCGTCGTGTATCATGCTGAGGTCGATCACCCGGAGGTCTCCCCAACCGGTCTCGGAGGTCCCTGCCTCCATGTCGTAGGGCGTGATGGGAATTCCGTTGGGCTCGAGGTATAGGGACAGGAGGTCGAGCCTCCGCTGCAAGCTCCTTATGGCCTGGAAGGTGTCTCTCTCCCTCGGATCCAGCGCTGAAAGGAGCTCCTCGAGTACCCTTGCCACACCAGATATCTTCGGAGCCCTTTTCTCTATTCTGGCCCTATAGCACTCCTCCTGTGCCGCCGCAACCAGGTAGTAGTGCTGGTTGGCTCCTAGGGTCGTCCTATCCACAATTGAGATGGCGTAGGAGAGGTCCTCGGCCATTATGAGGTCAGGCTCTCCTGCTACGGGCGAGAAGGCGTTTATCCCCCTCTCGACGACGTTCAGGATCCTGATCTTCCGATGGAGGGCCCTCCACTTCTCCTCGTCACTCAGCCCCTCATCTACCGGCCTCCTCAGGAGCTTCCTTCCGAGGACCCTCTCGAGCTCCGTGGGGAATTCCTTCGCCTTCTCCTCGTCGATCTCGACACCTTTTTCTGTCTTCTTCAAGGGTTTTCTGAGGAGCGCACCGATGATCCATTTGGCGAGTATGACGTACTGTCCTGTCATATCAATGACGGTCACTCCATGGCCCCTCTCCAGAAGCTCCAGGATCAGGCGGTAGACGAATGTGGATTTGCCTGCACCGGATTTCCCGGTGATCACTATGTGGGAGTTCAGCTCCCCATTCTCTCCCTCAGGGCTCCAGAATATCGGGATCTTATTGAGTTGGATCAGCTGCTCCTCGTCCCTCCTTACGGAAATTGTGTCACCGTACCTGTTCTGGACCTCCATGGGTCCTATGAACAGCGCGTATAGTCCGGTTCCGAGTCTAATTCCCTTCTTCGGAACGGACTCGGTGCGCCTACTGGAATAAATGGCATAGCCTATCATCGCCAGGTGGACGGGGTAGATGCCGAGGAAGGGAAAGTTCAGCATGAGCACAGCAGTTGCCAAGAAGTGTCTGAAGGATTTCTTGAGTCTTCGGGCCGAGAGGACATCAAAGGGGAACGCTCCTAAAGATATTGCTGAAGCGAGGGCAAGGGCTCCAGGTCCTGAGATATAGAATATCGAGACTGAAGTGAGCAGCCTGAATAAGATCATGTAGCCCAATCCTATTCCTCCTATCGTCGTCGGGCCGTAGCTGGTCACATGAGAGAACCCTTTCTTGATGAAGTAGTAAGCAACGAAGCCCGAGATGAGCCCTAGTGGTATGCCAACTATCAAATAGCTTTCGAACGAGTGGAGGTTCCTCGCTATCAGCGAGAGCGGGACCAGCGGCGGGAAGGAGTCGAAATTAGGCGATATCATCTCGATCTCACCCTCCTGAGGAGGAAGAGCAATGGAACGAGGAATGGGACGGCCCCGAACAGTAAAGCGCTGACGAAATTAATGGCGTTCGATTTTCCGCCCAGGGAAATGTTTGTGAGTCATCTGGTCTAGCAGGTGCCGGCCTTCTTTTAGCGCTGTACTTAATTGCGGTCGGCAGGCTGTCGGCGAGCCGTCTGGCAGCGCCCACGACCTTTTCCTTCAAGCCGTTTTTCCAGCTCATCTCGGAAAGTCCTTGTTGGACCTACGGACCTATATAAACAGATATGGTCGATTTTGTTCATGTTATATAAAGAGGAAGGGTTTCCGGAGGGCTTTCGGAGCGCCCGTCGCAAAATCATTTAGCAAAAAAGTGATAGGACTAAGACTTCAAGGGTGGCATATAAAGAGATATGGTCCAAAAATGCAATGTTACTTAAGTTTTGGGGGGATATCACTCAGATGCCAAACTTGTCCGCTCCCCTCTCACGCCGGCCGCCACCAGGGCACGAGAGCACCCCACGGAGGAGGGGCGAGACCGACTCCCTAGACAGGCACCGGGAAGCCGGAAGAAGGCCCATTCGAATGACTTTAAATAACATGACTGGAGTGGGCCCACTTGGGCCCAGACGTAATACCGTAATGGAATGCTGGCTTTAAATAACATGGTAAGAGTGGGCCCAGCTGTGCCCACTCGTAATACCGAAATGGAATTAAAAACTTAAATAACATGGTTGAGGTGGGCCCACCAGGGCCCACTCGTATTACCAGACCTCCAGTACCAAGTTACCGGCAAGGAACACCACTTCTCCATTATTGATTTAAGGGTGTAGTGGAGTCTGGACCCATCCCCCTCCTGGGTAAGGGGACGGTGCCGAGCGCGCGTGCCAGTTGACTTAGCGGAAAAGTGATCAAATCTGACATACGAGTGATATCCCCCCAAAACTTAAGTAACATTGCATTTTTGGACCATATGTGTTAATATAGGTCCGTAGGACATTAGTAGATGTTTGGGATCCCCAATTTTCTTTAAATACCCGGTATTACCGGAGGGTCACGTGTAATACCGCCTCCGAACCTTGCATCTTTATATAACGTTAAGGAAAATGACCATATCTGTTTATATAGGTCCGTAGGTCCAACATGTCTTTTCCGAGGTCGGTCAGACGACCGGCCTCATGGGAGACCGGGCCGCCAGGACCGGCGGTCACGGTGTCCCAGTCCCCAGGGCAAGACCCTGGGGGCGCTAGGAGAGGAATTGGAGGCGCCGACGAAAGCCGGCGCGGCACCGCCGCGTCGAGGCCTCCCGGATGAGGGAGGTGGCGCCTCTGGACCTCTCCTGGTCCGACGGGAGCTTCCCCTGGAGGGGTGATGGGTAGAGCAACCCATCCTCCCTCTCCCGAAGAGGGACGGCGGGAATTGGCGCCCGCCCGTAGCCCCAGGATGCCGGGGCGGCAGGGGAGCCCCGGATGGGAGGGGCAGAAGGGGCGCCCCGAGGAGAGCGAGTGCCCTAAGCTCTCCCGGTAGACAGACGAAGGGCAGAAGGGAGAGGAAGACAGAAGACGAAAATGGAGCCCATAGACGCAGACGCCATCCCCGGGTCAGAATCCCGGAGCCTCCAATCACAGTATTGGAGGCTGGGGACCGGGGGTGGGGTTGCGCCGGGACCTCCCCAGCTCCTAAAGGGATCCCGGACGTTCGACGTGGCGGCCGGCGGGTGTCCAGCACCGTTCCGTCGGAACGGTGTGAGGCGCCTGAGGGGCGCCGCCTCCCGTCGGGGGGCAGGGCTAACCGCCGACCTTCCGCGATTGCGGAGGGGAAAGGGCAGATGAAGGGTAAGCCGTCGGCTCCCGAGCCCTGCCGCCAGCAGGTGGTCCGGAGGCCGCGGCCCTAAAGAATACCCCGTCGGGGGGCTAGCGGTTCTCCGGGCACTTGACAATTACCGGATGTTTACTTGTTTACTGGATGATTCTCGATGCGCTCTCTCACCACATCCCCAGGCAAGGCCGGCCTCCCGGGCTAAGCGGGGGATAAGCATCCCGGGGAAAATGGCGCGGCGTGCAGGGGTCCCCCGGTGGTGAGGGAGCGGGATAGTCCAGACACTCCGTCCCAATAGGATCCTAGGTCCTATCGGGATGGAGAGATGAGTTCAGGAAAATCGGATAACGTCCGAAAATCACCAGAAAGTCCGAAAATTATGACGACTCAGACGACCCCACCGCCCCCATCACGCTAACCCGATAACATCAGAAGATAATCCGCACCGTCTCCCCAAGGGCGGCGACCGGGCGAAAATCCTCCAGGGTCGAGGCGCGAAGGCCCTGGAGGAGAGTGTGCCCGAGGTGGCCCCCGCCTCATCCCAAAGGGATGGAGCCGTCCCTGGAGCGGCCGGGGAGGGAAATGGGACGGTGCGGATCCCCACCACCATTACCGGTTTTCGGGACAGGGACTCCGGGCCTTCGAGGGGGAAGACCCCTCGCCCCTCCCCGGCATTGAGGGGCCATGGGTCCGGAAGTCCCTCGTCCCGATTCGTCCCAAAAAGCCAGTGGTGGGGGAATAAGCGAGATCGCTGACGCGCACGAAGAGGCTCCGCCAATATGGATTGCCCTGAACGATCCTAGAAGACTTTACTTCAGATTTCTGCACAGCATAAGCATCGCCCTTCCAAACACCGCAGAGAAAATACTCGACGATCTCCTCAATTCAATGAAGGGGGCTGAAATCCCGGAGGTAACGCGAAGGCTGATGCTGGAATCGGTGAATCGCGCCGAACATAGGTTGAGGAGAATTGAGGAGAGGCTCACGGAATTGAGGAAGCTGCTCGAGGGGGAATGAAATGAGGAGGCTTCTAGCAACTGTAGCTATTCTGGTAGCCGGAATTCCGCTGATGCTGTGGGCTTTAGACAACGCTTTGACGACCCTATCGAAATACGGAATTGTAAAGGTGAAGCCGCTGACAATCCAGATCAATCCGGAAATAATTGCCGGCGCTGTGTCCTTGATGCTTTTGGCGACTACAACAACGATAATGGTAGTGGCCGTTATCAGGTCCAGGAGGTTACTCGGAGTAATTCCTGTAAAGGAATTACGACGACACGCGTTGATCCTCGGCCCAACAGGGTCGGGGAAGACGACGATAGCCAAGAGGATAGTGGAGATGGTTGCAAAGAGGAATGTCAGGGTGACCATCATAGATTGGAAGGGCGAATACGTGAATTACGTTAGGGGCGCGACGATCGTCCGCAAAATTAACGTCTGGGACGTCGGAGGAAGAAGTCCAGCCGAGAGGGCTGTCATAGCCGTGGAACTCTTGAGGGAGGTCACCAGGGACGTTGCCGATATTTCGTCGGCATCGGCCACACTTTTGCTGAAGGAGCTCGTGAAGCTCTACGAAAGAGGAACGCCGACGACGAAGGATGTGGTCGAAAAGTTGGAGCGGTATATGCAAAACGCGCTATTAGAGAGACGGTTAGCGGAGGCGAACATGGCTGCGGCTTTGCTGCGGCGCTTGTACTGGCTTCTAGTAGATGAGGAAAGGCCTGACGAGAACGTACAAGGAGATCCAGCCGTAACGGTCTACGATCTGTCATCTGTGGGTTCCAGCTACCTGAAGACGCTGTACAGCTTGACGGTTCTCACCAAGAAGTACTATGAGGCTTTGAGGAGAGGCCCCACCGATGAACTAAGCGAGATAATAATTGCTGAGGAGTGCCAGAATTACGTCCGCACAAGGCGAACAGATGACCCACCAAGCATAGGGGAAAGGGCCACTTTCGAACTCCGCGGATTCGGGATAGGAATCGTTCTCGTCTGCCCTGACCCGACGCTGTTGCCGGAGGCTGTGGTGAGGGACGTTGGAACGATTGTTTCGACATCGCCAGACACGCTCCCCCGGTTCACTTTGGAGCGGCATTTGCTCCGGGTGAGCTTGGGGGAGGCCGAGAAGACGCTAAAGGAGTTGAAGAAAGCGAAAATAGTTGTTTACTTCCGAGGACGGCTTCACTTCTTCAGAAGGCTTCTGAAGCCACCGAAGGAGCTGAGGTTGAGGCCGAAAGGGGACCGGATGGGGGTTACCGACCCAGGGGGCAGGTCGTTGCGAGCATGGCCAATCCTCCCCCACCGGTCTCCCGGCAGACCAGCACCCAAGGTCGTTGAGGCCGAGGAGGAGGCCAAGAAGCCGGAGGTCATCGAGATCAGAGAGGAGGTTGCCGAAGTCTCCGAGGAGCCGCTGAAGCTCGAGGAGGAAGAGTTGGAAGAGGAACCGGAAATTGAAGTTAAGGAGTCTGGGCCGACCGAAACCGAATTTATCGAGGAGAAAACGGTTGAAAAGCCGGCCGTGGCCGTCGAGGTCAAGGAGGAAATCGAGGAGATGCTGACAGAAGAGATGCCACTCGAGGAGCCGGAGCCCGCGCCCAAAGGCCCGCCTATCCCCAGCACCCTCCCCTACAGGGGACCAGGCCGCTCTGCCCAGCCGTGCGCACCGCCACGTCAGGACGGGCTCTTCTTTTAGAAGGGGAACAGAAAATTGCGGATGGCGGTGTCCGGCAGGGTGGGGACGGGAATTCTCCGTAGGGGATCCACTCACCCCCGGAGGCGGGCCGGGCAGAGAGGAGCTCCGGCTTGAGGAAGAAGAAGGCTTCGAGGAGGAAGAAGCCGAGGTCAGGGAAGTGAAGGAAGTCACAGAAGCTAAGAGAGCTGAGGAGGTGTCTGAGACTCCCTCCTCTTCCTCTTCAACGGGAGGATGGGAGCTCTTCGGGCACCTCCTGGTGGAGGACCTTCAGGCTCGCGGACGCACCTCGGTCATGAGGTGCGTCCGGTGCGGGGCTTCGGCTCCGCTAACGGGCCTGAAGGCCCTGAAGGAGACGCCGTGTACTCAGACGACTACTCAGAAGGAGGTTGCGGTCTCCCTCCTGCGAAAATGCGAGAACTGCGGGAGGGAGTCTGCGGCCTCCCTCTGTGATTCTTGCGCGACGATTTTTGAGCAATATGCCGAAACAGCCCGACCCGCTCCACTCCGGGGGCGGGGTGGCATCAAGCCTCCCAGCGTCCCCGGTGTGGACGGCTGGGCCTGGGTATCGTCACTCACGACCTTCTTCCCCTTCCGCAATCTGGAGGGGGGAGGTCGTGAGTGGTGGTGCCCGGTCCCGGGGTGTCCGATGAAGGCGAGGAGGTTGATAGACGTAGTTGACCACTTCCGTGAGGCCCATGTTACGCTGGCCTCGCGGGGGTGGTACGAGGAGTTCGATGTGAAGTCGAAGCGGGTTCGGCTTCGCAATTGGCAAGGATGGGTCGATGAACAGCAACTACAGCTAATTCTCGAGTCCGAGGTGAAACCCCAATGAGAGTTGTCGATCTTCAGAGGGATGCTGACCTCTTTCCTGAGGTCCGCCGGTACTTCCCGCACACCAACGTGCGGACGTATCAGGCGGACTTGGCTAACCGGCTATTCGAGGCACTAACGACGACCCGCGTCGTTGTCGTTGAGGCCCCCACGGGGCTGGGGAAGCGGGCTGACCAGAAGTTGATTCCTCCGGATCGAGGAAGCTGGAGGGATTTCTGAACGTAAGGTCCTCCCAGACAGCTGCCGTGGGGGCCGCGGTGAAGGCTGCTACAAGCGAAAGCGATCTGCGGATCCTTTGGCTGACCCGAACGGCAGCCGAGGTAAGCCACGTCGCCCGGGAGCTCTCCGGGGTAGGGGCCCGCCCCTTCTACGGAAGGCGGGTCCTCTGCGTTCTGGATCCCGTCTCCCGGGTCGACGAGAAGCGGTTTCCGGTAACCTGTCGGGCCGTCCGCGTCGCAGGTAAGTGTCCTTACTGGCCCGGGCGGCCACAGAGGCGATCCTCAAACCCGGTCACGGTAGCCGAGTTCAAGGAGACCGGCAAGATGGCACTGACATGTCCCTATGAACTCCAGCTGAAGTCGATACCCTCCGCCTCATTCCTGGTGGCCACTCACCGCCAGTTACAGGCGGTCGGGTGGTTGCTGGGGAGGTGG
>Ga0272445_1001524_pt1 | contig 17745 bp, 18 predicted proteins | sample YNPCB0031_FD_194404 | JGI IMG/M metagenome (GOLD analysis project Ga0272445, IMG submission 194404) | Hot spring sediment microbial communities from Yellowstone National Park, WY, United States - YNP-CB-003-1 | ecosystem: Environmental > Aquatic > Thermal springs > Hot (42-90C) > Sediment... | reverse complement strand
TGGGCAAATCTAAAATGTTGAAAGGTGCAGTCGCTGTCTTTAAACCAGCCATCGTTGGTTAAAACTACAATAAGATTGGCATCTTTGGCTAATCTTTCCATGTAGCTATAGTGGGCGACTTCAAAGCATATGGGCACTGCAATGCGAAGGTCTTTGTATTTGATAACCTTTGCGGATTGCCCGGGAATGTAGTCAATGCCTCCTATGGCTTGAAATATTTCCTTTAAAAACCCAAAGGGCTTTGGTATGTATTCGCCTACGGGCATAAGCTTTACCTTATCATAATAGTCCTTTAGCATACCCTCCGCAAACAGGTAGGCAGAGTTGAAGGGCTTTAGGTTTTCCCTAACATCAACCAAACCCACCAGAATGGGACCTTTAAGGCTCAGATGATAAAGGATGTCTGTTTGCTCCTCCGAGAAGTAAAAGGGTAGGGCAGACTCGGGTAGGACTATGAGGTCTGGTTTTTCTTCCAATGCCTTTTCCACCATCTGCAATATCTGTGGCGTATGCCGGTCAAAGGCTTCTCTGCTCAGCTTGTCTTCTTGGGGCACTGCGGTTTGAAGGAGGGCTACCTTTACTCCGTTTAGTTTCTTTGGTGGCACAGAGTAAGCGGAAAGGCTAAAAGAAAACAAAACCAAAATAATCAGGGCTAAAGAGAAAAGCCTTTTTTGTAACAGGAAAATTACCAAAACCCAAAGCAAGAAGGTGTAAAGGGGTATGCTCAAAAAGTACAGGGAATATTTTAAAAGGGGCACTTGGGAGAGTACCTCTCCCATCAAAAGCCATGGAAAGCCACCAAAGGGAAAGTGAGAGCGAAGCAGTTCAAAGAGGGTATAAAAAAAGCCGTAGGCTAAAGGAGAATCTTTGAAAAACCTCTGGGCAATAAAGGCGGGCAGGGAAAACTGAAAAAGGGTAAAAAGGAGAACGAATAAGGAATACATAAAGTAAGAGAGAATGGGATTTATACCGCCAAATCCAACGCTGGCAATGTTGGCACATCTTAGGGAAAGAAAGGTAAACACATACCCTCCCAAGGTCCAAAAGGGCACTCCCCGGTGTTTAACAAAAAGATAAAGGGCAGGAAAGAGCAAAAACCATAGGTTTAACTTGGAGAAGGGTAGGTAAAGCAATAAGCCCGCCAAAATGGAAAGGAGGACCTTTTTCATTGCTTTGAAAGGCTCAAAAGGGTGATGCCCACCACTATCAAGAATACACCCACCAATTTTTGAAGGTTTAAACCCTCCCCCAGCAGAACATAGGCAAAGAACACGCTCCAGAGGGGAGAGGTGGAGGCAATAGGTGCCACTATGGAAACTTTGCCGTGCCTAACCGCTTCAAAGTATAAGAACAAACCCAAAAATCCCGAGAGCATGCCCCCAACGGATATAAAAACCAGCTCTCTTAAGCCTGCCTTAAGGGGTTCTCCTAAGGCAAAAAAGAGCAAGGATGCCAACAAAAAGGCGGAGAAATTATGCACTATAAGGGCAAAGAGGTTGCTAACTTCAGCCCTTAGCCCCAACTTAAAGAAGATGGGGGCAAGCCCCCACACAAAGCTGGCAAGTATTGCAAAGATCACTCCCCTCACAGTTCAAAAACTCCCACCACGGGCGCATGGTCTGAGGGTTTTGGCTGTTTCTTCTTTCTTGCCCATGTATCCACAAACACATCTCTTAGGTTTTTTAAAAGGGGCTCTGTGATAAATATGTAATCAATACGCATGCCCTGGTTTTTCCATATGGCACCCCCAATGTAATCCCACCAGGTAAATTCCACCTTGTTAGGGTATAAATACCTGAAGGCGTCCACAAAGCCCCAATCTAAGAGCCTTTTTAGGGCTTGTCTTTCTTCCGGCATGGTCCCTATGGTATCCTTCAGGATAACCGGGTCATAGACATCTATGTCTTCCAAGGCTACGTTCATGTCGCCCACAAGCACGACCTTATCTGAGGGACTAAAGCTTTTGTCTAAGAATTTACAGAAGGCATCATAAAACTCCAACTTATAGTAAAACTTCTTACCTCCCCTCTCTTCTCCATGAGGAAAGTAGCAGTTTATGAGCCAAAGGTCCTTGAGCCTTCCTCCTATTACCCGACTTTCCACATCAAACTTTGAATCTCCTATGCCTTTAAAAATATCCTCCAGCTCAGACTTAGAGCATATAGCAACGCCATTGTAGGTTTTTTGCCCATGCACATAGCACCTGTATCCAAGCCTTTCAAAGTCAGAAAAGGGAAAACTTTGGGTTTCTGTTTTTAGCTCTTGAAGGCACAAGATTTCCACCGGATGTCTCTCCAACCACATAAAAACCAACTCTTTTCTGGACTTTATAGAATTTACATTCCAAGTGGCAACCCTCACCATAGCCTCTTCATCACCTTTTGCATGGCTTGTAGCAATTGGTCGTTCTCCTCTGGGAAGCCTACGCTGACCCTAAGGCAGTTTTCCAAGTTGGGAAGGTAAGAAACATCCCTAACCAAGACTCCCTCTTTTATAAGCTCAGCATGCACCAAACCCGCCGGGTAGGGAGTTTTAAACAGGAAAAAGTTAGCATCGGAAGGAAAGACCTTTACACCTTCTATCTTAGAGAGCTCTCTTATTAGCCTTTCCCGTTCCCTCAGGACCATCTGCACATGTTCCTCTATTATAGGGTAAAAGTCTTCCAACATAAGCTTGGCTATTGCCTGAGAGGGATAGGTTATGTTGAAGGGAAGCCTCAGCTTGTTTATTTCTTTGGCTATGTCCTCCTTTGCTATCAGCACACCCACCCTCAAGCCTGCCAAACCTATCTTGGAGAGGGTTCTTAGAACCACTGTATCCTCCCTTTGAAGGGCATCCGTAAGAAAGGTCCTTCCGGAAAAGTGATAATAAGCCTCATCTATTACGGTAAATACGCCCTCCTGCCTAACCCTCTTGATGGCATCCTCCCTAAAGCAGTTGCCCGTGGGATTGTTTGGGTAAGAAAAGAAGGCTAAGGAGGGTCCCTTTTGCTCCACCGTCCTCAAGAGGGCTTCCAAGTCTAAGTCCAGGTCCTCTTTGAGTGGCACTTCTACCTTTTCCCTTCCCAGGGCGGTGGCACATATGCCATACAGGGGAAAGGTGGGTATAGGATAGAGGACGGGACTGCTTAATTCTCCTACCGCTATAGTTAAGTATTGGATGAGCTCGTCGGAACCATTGCCCAAAACCAGGTTATCTGTTGAAACACCAAACCTTTTGGCTATGACCTCTTTCAGCTCTGATGCCTGTGGGTCTGGGTAGCGGTTCAAAGGGAGGGAGGAGACCACCTCCCCTATTTTTCTTTTAACCTCCTCCGGAAGCTTTAAGGGTAGCTCGTTGGAGGAGAGCTTTACCTTGCAGGGAGTGGTCTCCGTTTTATAGGCAGATAGCCCCCTTATACGTGGATGGATCATTTACTCCTTCTTCTCTTCCCCTACTTCTTCCATCTCCTCTTCTTCTAATTCTTCACCCCTTCCCAGATAGAGCTCCAGCTCAGAGACGGTGGATTCCATGAGCTTATCCTCAAGGATGCCCTTGATCAGTCTGTTTAGCTTTCTTTCGTCCCCCATGGCTATGCCGTTGAGCACATAATATAGCCTTTTGGGCAAGGAGAGGGCAATCCTTCTGTATCTGGCTCCGCCTTTCTTTCTTCCTCTCTTAGCCATTTCAAACCTCCTTAAAAAGTTTTATGTTAATATTCTACCACAATTTACCCGCATTTATTCAACTTTTAGGAACTTTAAAAGCTCTTTTTTACCCTTACCCTCCTTGGCAGATGTGATAACGATCGGTGCTTTTGAAAGAAGGGTTATTTCTTTTATGGTCCTTTCTTGTTCCCTTTGATTTGCCTTATCCCCTTTTGTTAAAACGATCACATAGGGTAGGTTCAAAGAAGAGAGAAACTCTATCATAGACCTATCTAAGGATGTGGGTCCCACTTGGGTGTCTATAAGCAGGAAAGCCCTTTGGATTTTTTCTTTGCACTGGGTAAAATATTTTTCCATCATAAGCCTCCACCTTTCCCTTTCTTCACCTGAAACCTTTGCGTAGCCATAGCCAGGCACATCCACCAGGTAGAGCTCATCATCCCACAGGAAGAAGTTAATAGCCCTCGTCCTGCCCGGCTCTTTGCTAACATGGGCTACCTTTCTGCCCACCAGCATGTTTATAAGAGATGATTTACCCACATTGGACCTTCCCACAAAGACCGCATGCCTTCTATGGTCCTCTGGAAAGTTCTCCCTAAAAGAGCCCACAAAAACTACTCCCTCTTTTATTCCAGACATTTCTTTACCTCTCCCAGCAAGTATAGTGAACCAAGCAACAGCACATCCTCCTTTAACCCAAAAACATCTCCCGCAGAGCTCAAAGGGACGATCTCCCTAAATTTCAGCCTTTGGGCATGTTGCACCAGTTCAGATAGCCTTTCTCCTCTGTGGTGGTTGATGGGCACCAAATAGATTTTTTCTGAAAGCTTTCGGAGAAAAGTCATGGACTCTCTCCACTCCTTGTCCTTTAGCCCGGTAAATACGGGAATCAGCTTTATGCCATGCTTTATCAACTGATGGATTACCCTCTTGACACCATCCGGGTTATGGGCACCGTCTATTACCAGCAGTGGGTTTTTCCTTAAGATTTCCATCCTACCTTCCCATCTTGTCTCTTCAAGGGCTCTTCTCGTGTTGTCCTCTTTTAGTTTTATAACTTGGCTTACCAATGCGATAGCTACGCTTGCATTGTCTACTTGCCACTTACCCCAAAGCCCCAGCTTGGCGGAGCTTATTGAAAAAAAGTCCGAGCTAAAGTTCTCCAAGTAGGTTTGCATGCCCTCCACTCTGCCGTAGGCAAAAAAGTCCATGCCAGCCACGATCAAGTCCTTCAAATTGCACAGCTCCAAGGCTTTTGGATATAGAGGTTCCTTAGGACTGCCGATCACAATTGGTCTGCCGGGCACATATATGCCTAGCTTTTCGTAAGCCCTCTCTTCGGGACTTTTACCCAACCACTTTACATGGTCCCTTTGAACGTTGGTAATGGCACAGGCGAAGGGTCTGCAAGTTTTGGTGGCGTCCCATCTGCCTCCCATTCCTACCTCAAAGACCGCAAAATCCACCTTTTCATCCTCAAAAAACTTTAGGGCTATGAGTGTGCAAGCTTCAAAGTAGGTGAGGTTAAACCTCTCAAAGACGCCCTTTAGCTCCTTTACATACTCCTTTAACCTCTCTTGCTCTATCTTTTGTCCGTTCAGCCTCCACCTTTCCCTCTCATCGTAAAGATGCGGAGAGACAAACCAACCGGTTTTGTAGCCATGCTCCCTGAGAATGCGCTCCGCAAAGGCGCAGGTAGAGCCCTTACCATTGGTGCCACCCACCAAGAGGGAAACATAGGAGGGCTCTTTTAAACCCACGTACTCAACCGCCTTTTCAATTCTCTCCAAGGTGGGTTCAATGTGATAATCCTTTCCTTTATAAAGTTCGTAAAGAATTTGATCTTTTACCATCATCGCCTAAAAATAGTTTAAAATTTTAAACTCTAACAGATGCTATGGCTGAGATCTTCCTTGAGGAAAAGGATATTATAAAAACCCTTAGCAAAAAACCTCTGCACTTTAACGAGCTTGCCCACCTTTTGTCTTTGGACAAAAAGGGTAGAAAGGCGTTGAAAAAGCTGCTAAAAAAGCTAAAAAAGGAAGGAACCATTATGGTGGATGGCGGAAGGTATAGGTTAGCACAGGAGGAGGTGGTGGCAGGCACAGTTTTGGCAAATCCAAACGGCTTTGGCTTTCTTGAGGTGGGAGAAGGTAAAAAGGATATATACATACCACCCTTTGAGATGGAGAAGCTTTTGCACGGAGACAGGGTAAAGGCTAAAGTGGTGGAATTCAAAGGCAAAAAGGAAATAAGGGTGCTAAAGGTTTTAAGAAGGAGCTCAAAAGAGTTGGTCTGTTCCGTAAAAAAGGAAAAGGGACAGTGCGTAGGAGTTCCCTTGGACCAAAACAGTTTTCACAAGGTCCTTTTGCCAAAGGATGCCTGCAAAGAGTTCAAGGAAGGCACCGTAATATTGGTGGAGATCACGCGCTATCCCTCCAAAGGAAGCGCAATGTCTGGCAAGGTTAAAAAGGTCCTTGGGCACCCGGCAGAAAAGAACCTCATTGTGGATATAATCATACACAAGTATAAGCTACCTCAGGATTACGAGCCGGAAGTTCTGAAAGAAGTCCAAAAGCTCTCCATAAATTGGAAGAAGGAGCTCAAAAGCAGAAAGGACTTAAGGGATCAGATATGCTTTACCATAGACCCACCGAAGGCAAGGGATTTTGACGATGCAGTTGCCATAGAAAAAATGCCCGATGGAAACTACCGCCTTTGGGTGCATATAGCGGACGTGTCTTACTTTGTGAAGGAGGGCTCCGCCCTTGACAAGAGCGCCTTTGAGAGGGGCTTTACCTTTTATCTGCCCGATAGGGCAATTCACATGCTACCGGAGAGGCTCTCTGCAGACCTTTGCAGTCTAAAGCCCTACGAAGACAAGCTTGCCTTTACCTGTGAGATAGTCTTTAGCCCAAAGGGAGATCTACTATGGTATGACCTCTATGAGAGCGTAATAAGGAGCAAGGCAAGGCTAACGTATGATGAAGCCCTGCGACTTATCGTAGGAGACCCAGCCCTTGAGAAAAAGTATCCGGACCTTGTAGAACCACTCAGGCTCATGGAGGACCTATACCGAATTCTCTCTTACAGAAGGTGGGAGAGGGGTAGTATAGACTTTGACCTGCCAGAGGCAGAGCTGATCGTGGATGAGTATGGGGAACCTACCGCCATAGTGCCCTATGAGCGCCACATAGCCCACCGAATTATAGAGCACTTTATGATCTCCGCCAACGAAACGGTGGCAAAGCACCTTGCCAGCGTGGGCTATCCCTGCCTTTATAGGGTTCATGAACGGCCAGACCCAAAAAAGGTGGAAAATCTCTTGGAGATATTAGAAGGACTTGGCTACAAAGTCAAAAGGTTTTCCCTTGAGCCCAAGTTTTTTCAAAAGATAATCGAGGACTTTGAAGGCAGGGATGAAGAGCACTTGGTTAGGTTTTTGACCTTGCGTAGTATGATGAAGGCAAAGTATTCTCCCCACAATTTGGGACACTTTGGGCTTGCCAGCGACGGATATGCCCACTTTACATCCCCCATAAGAAGGTATGCGGACCTGGTGATTCATAGGCTTTTAAAGAAAGCCCTCAGAGGGGAAAGCATAGACTACGAGCGGACGGTTAGCTACTTGGAAATGGTGGGAGAGCACCTTTCCCTACAGGAGGAGTTGGCGGAGGATGTGGAAAGGGAAGCCATAGACCGGTTAAAGGTAAGGTTCATGAAGGCACACATAGGGGAGGACTTTGAAGCCATAATAACGGGCGTGGTATCCTTTGGCTTTTTTGTGGAGCTCAAGGACTACTTGGTGGAGGGTTTGGTCAATGTGGCGTCCTTGGAAGAGGATGAATACATATATGACGAAAAAGCCCATCGGCTTGTGGGCTACAGAACGGGCAAGGTCTATCGCTTGGGAGACATGGTCAAGGTAAAGCTGGTTTCTGTGGATGAAGAGAGGGGCAGGCTAAACTTCGTCTTGGCTGAAGCTCAAAAGCCCTCGTAAGCCTTTATATAGAGCTCGTGGACGTCCTCCATGGTGGGCTCCACCGGGTTTATGGGAAAGAGTCCTCTGGAGAGCATATAGGTATCCTCTGTTAGCCTCTCTAACTTTTCCCTTTCCACGCCCAGTTCTTTGAGGGAAACCCTCAAACCCACCTTTTCCAAAAGCTTAATCACTGCATCCACAGCCCTCTCTGGCTTGGGCTCATAGCCAACGATCTCTGCAAAGAGGGCGTACTTCTGTGGGTTCCCTCTATAGTTGAAGGCGGTTATAACCGGTGCCAGCGCCGCAAGTCCCTCCGCGTGGGCTATATTCGGGTAGTGGGCGGAAACTGGGTGTTCCATGCCGTGTATTAGGGCTACCCTCTTTCTGTCTATGGCTATGCCCGCCAGCATGGACGCGTAGCTCATCCACTCCCTTGCGGTTAGGTTCTCCGGCTCATTAACCGCCACCGGTAGCCACTCTTTGATGATCCTCAGGGCTTTTATTGCTAAATCATCTGCAAAGGTGTTTTCCACCTTGTTGGTAAGGGATTCAAGGGCATGGACAAAGGCATCCACTCCAGTAATGGCTGTTAGCCTTGGGCTCATGGAAAGGGTCAGGGTTGGGTCTATGAGGGCAACCTTCGGATAGTTTAGGGAGTGGGAGATTACCAACTTTTCCTTTCTCTTTGGGTTTGATATAACCGAGTATCTATTTACCTCACTACCCGTGCCCGCAGTGGTTGGTATGCATATTACCGGTCTGTTGAGGTAGGGAATGAGCCTTGGACCTTCTGGATAATTCACATAATCCCATGCATAGCCCTCGTTGGAGGAAACAATGGAAACCGCTTTGGCGGTGTCTAAGGCACTTCCTCCCCCTAAGCCCACTATGTAGTCTATTTTGTTTTCCACCACCAAGGCGCTCGCTTCATTTACCATATGGTCAGTAGGGTTTGGCTCCACCCGGTCGTAAAGGATCACCTCCTCCGCACCCCATTTTTTGAGGGAGTGCATTGCCCTATCTAAAGCTCCGCTCTCTTTGGTGCTGTTTTTACCTGTTATGATTATTGCCCTGTAGCCATACCTTTTGGCAACCTCTCCTAAGGTATCTAACCTCCCACTCCCAAAGAGAACCTCAACGGGCAGGTAAAAATCAAACCTCATGCTTCTGTGATGTCTTCCCTCTGAATTTCCATCTCCTCCGGCAGTGTGCCTTCAAAGATAATGGGTGTATAGGTAGGCACTATGCCCTCCTCTTCTGCTTTTTCTGCACAGGCTGCATGATATCTAGTCCAAGGTATAGCTAACATTCTCTCATACTCTATATACTCTCCGCAGTATTCACATACACCGTAGGTGCCCGCTTGAAGCTTTTGCAGTGCATAGTCTATTTCCCTTATTATGAACATCTCCCTTGCGGAAAGATTATCAAGGACCTCTTGGGTGTAAGTCATTTGGCTCAGGTCCTCTTGGTCCCCCGGCTCCCTTATCTGCTCTCCGATCTTACTCTGCGTATCTTCAATTTTTCTGAACCTTTCCAAGAGCTTTGCCCTTTCTTCTTCAAGCCTTTCTTTTAAAACCCTTAACTGCTCTGGCGTCAGCATATTAAACCTCCTTGTTTTCTGATTATAAAGGATATAATATATATCTCTCACTCTTTTGGAGGTGCAAAAATGAAGAAGGGTATTCATCCTGAATTGAAGCCTACCACCTTTGTGTGTGGGTGTGGGAACACCTTTACACTGCTTTCCACAAAAGGTGGCACTGTTTATCTTGAAGCGTGCAACGCTTGCCACCCCTTCTATACGGGCAAGTTGAGGATCAAACCCTTCCTGCTGGAGACCGCAGGAAAGTCCGTCAATGCTTCATAAGGACTTAGAGGAAAGGCTAAGGGTATTACACCAAAAATATCTTCAGCTTCAGGCTAAGCTCTCAGACCCAGAGACCCTAAAGGACATAGACCTTTACTCCAAGCTCAGCAAGGAGTTCAAGGAGTTGGAGCCTGCCTACGAGGCATACAACAGGTACACAAAGATAAAGAGGGAAATTGAATCTGCCAAGGAGCTTTTGGAAAACAAGGAGTTTGAAGATTTAGCAAAGGAGGAGATCAAAAGGTTAGAGAAAGAAAAGGAGGAGATAGAAAGGGAGATAAAACGGCTTTTGGTTCCAAAGGATGAAAGGGACGCCAAGAATGTTATACTGGAGATCAGGGCGGGGGTCGGTGGCGAAGAGGCTGCCCTTTTTGCTGCTGACTTGCTGAACATGTATCAAAAGTATGCGGAGGAAAAAGGTTGGAAGTTTTCTATACTGAGCGCCCAAAAGACAGGGCTCGGAGGATACAAGGAGGTTATAGCCCTAATTGAGGGTAAGGACGCCTACGCAAAGTTAAAGTATGAAAGTGGGGTTCATAGGGTCCAGAGGGTGCCAAAAACAGAAGCGGGAGGAAGAATACACACCTCCACCGCCACGGTGGCTGTTCTTCCTGAGGCGGACGAGACGGAGGTGCAAATAAACCCGGAGGACCTAAAGATAGAAACCTTCCGTGCCAGCGGTGCGGGTGGGCAGTATGTGAATACCACCGAATCTGCGGTTCGGATCACCCACTTACCTACGGGGATCGTGGTATCCTGCCAAGATGAGCGTTCCCAATTTCAGAATAAGCTAAAGGCTATGAAAATACTCTACGCAAGGCTAAAGGATTACTACGAGAGGCAAAAAGAAGAAAAGATCGCACAGGAGAGGAGGGAGCAGGTGGGAACTGGGGAGAGGAGCGAAAAGATCAGAACCTACAACTTTCCACAAAACAGGGTTACAGACCATCGCATCAATTACACCTCCCATCGCCTTCAGGACATCTTAGAAGGAAAGCTTGATGAGATCATCTCCGCTTTAGAGGAGCACGAGATGGAGGAGAAACTGCGCGCCTCATTGCAAGAGGTTTAATATGGACCTCAGAGAGGTGGTAAAAAAACTTGACATAGTGGATGTGATCTCCTCTTACATAGACCTTGAGAGAAGTGGCAACAACTACAAGGCAAGGTGTCCCTTTCACCCGGACGATACTCCCTCTTTGTATGTATCTCCCTCAAAGGGTATATGGAAGTGCTTTGGTTGTGGTGTGGGAGGCGATGCGGTAAAGTTTGTAGCACTCTACGAAAACCTGACTTATACAGAAGCCCTCTTAGAACTGGCAAAAAAGTATAAACTTCCCGTCAAGCTGGAGCGCAAAAGAAAGGACGAAAACCTTTTGAACGCCATCAACCTGGTGGCGGAATACTACCACAGAAAGCTAAAGGAGTACCCAGAGGTGTTTGATTACCTCAAAGAGAGGGGTATATCAGAGAGGACTGTAAAAAAGTTCAGGCTTGGATACTCGCCCTCCTCGGAGGAGCTTTTGGACTTTCTAAGGGAAAACCAACTGTTAGCCACCTACGAGAAGACGGGCAACCTTCTGAAGATAGACGAAAGACATTACAAAGACCTCTTTGCGGGCAGGCTCATAATTCCCATAAGAGACCAAAGGGGCAACACCTTGGGCTTTGGTGGTAGAACTTTGACGGGAACCGGTCCCAAATACATAAACTCTCCCGAGACGGAGTTCTTCAAAAAAAGGGAAATTCTCTTTGGCTTTTATGAGGGGCTTGGCTACATAAAGGAGAGGAAGAGGGCGATCCTTGTAGAAGGATACTTTGATGTGATGAGTATGCATCAGGAGGGCTTTCAGGAGGCAGTGGCAGTGATGGGGACCTCCTTTGGGCAAGAACACGCAAGGCTTTTGTCCGCCTATGCGCAGGAGGTGGTGCTACTGTTTGATGGGGACCAGGCGGGCAGGAGGGCAATAAGGCAGACCGCACCCTACCTTTTAAAGGAAGGACTAAAGGTAAAGGTTCTTTTGCTCCCAGAGGGAGAGGACCCAGATACCTACGTAAAAAAGTTTGCCAGTGGGCTGAGAGCATCCATAGAAAGCTCGGAGGAGATCTTTGAAAGCCTTTTAAAAGAAAACAGCAAGCAGGCTTTAGAAGACTACCTTTATTTTTGTGCCTTTGTAAAGGACAAAGTCCGGCAGATGGAACTTTTGAGCGTGCTTTCAAAAAAAACAAACCTACCAATGGCAGTCCTAAGGGAGAGAATCAGCGAGCATCTATCCCGGCAAAGGCATATGCAAAGCTCAGGGGAGGGACAAAAGCTTAGCTATCACGAAATGGTGTTCCTCTATGGGCTATACATGGGGTTTGGCAGTGGCGAGCTCTTGAAAAAGCTTGACCTTTCACCCTACGCCATGGAGTTGGCGGAAGCTATACTAAGAGAGGACTATCACCTGATCCCCGAGGAGGTTAAAAGGCAGAGCTTTTATGACCCACAGAGGGCCTTTGATGAGAGCCTAAAAAAGCTGGTGCTGGACCCGAGGGTGGGGGAAGAAGAGGTTAGTTTGGAAAAGATAAGAAGCAAGAAAGACCCCGTCAGGCTCAGGGGAAGGGGGAATGTATAATTACTGCCTTCGGCTTTCCTTTGTGGGCTCCCACTTTTACGGCTGGCAGGTGCAACCGGGCTTAAGAACGGTGCAGGGAGTTCTGGAAAGGGCTTTGGGCGAGCTATTTGGAGAGAGCCTAAGACCGACGGGCTGTTGCAGGACTGATGCGGGTGTGCATGCCAAAGACTACATAGCAAACTTCAAAGCTTCAAAGTTTTTTCCTCTGAATAATCTCTTAAAGGCACTGAATGCCCTTTTGCCCGAGGATGTGGGAGTTTCTGAGGTGTGGCTGGCGGAAGAAAACTTCAACGCAAGGTATTCGGTAAAGGGCAAGCTCTACATATACAGGGTTTTTCCCTCTCACGCAAGGAATCCCTTTTTGGAGTCCTTCCTTTGGAGAGTTCCTTATACTTTAAGGCTTGAGGAGATGAAGAGGGCTTGCGAGCTATTTTTGGGTAGGCATGACTTTTCGGGCTTTGCCAAGCTGGAGGGAGAGGAGGACCCCTTTGTGGAGATTGAAGAGTGCGAGATGGTGGAAAATGGAGGTATAGTGGAAATAAGAGTGAGGGCAAGGAGATTTTTAAGATACATGGTAAGGCGTATGGCTGGTGCCCTTATATACCTGGGAATGGGCAAGCTTTCCTTGGAGGACATAAAGGAGTTTTTAAAGGGAAAAAAGTGCCCCTACACCGCCAAGGCAAAGGGCTTAACCTTGGAGAAGGTTTTTCTATGAAGGAGCTATATTTTAGAAGGGCAAGACAGTTCTTCTTTGCCACTTTGGGCTTTGTTAGCCTTGTTTTCTTTGCATGCCTTCCCCTGTACCCTTATTTTAAACTGCCTTTGCATCACAACTTGGTTTTGGGTATGCTCGCCTTTAACCTGCTCTTGGGTGTGATCTTTATAACCTTAGCCCTGTTTTTGCGTAAAAGGTTGTTTCCCATCAAGGTAGAAGAGCCCTACTGGAGCCAGAGGGCAACCGCCCGCTACTTTTGGCTTTACTTTTTAGTGGGTATTCCCTTTGCCTTTAGCTTTTTTGCTTTTATAGTCTTTGCGAGCCTTGCCCTTTTGATTGAAGGCTACCTGCTAACGATTTTTGGTTTAATATTATTAAGACCAAGAGAGGAGGACCTAATATGACAAGGGAAGAGATCATCCAAAAGCTTCTCCAAGAGGACAAGGAGTTTAGGTATCACTACGAAAAGCACGAGGAACTTGACAAGCAAATAGACAAGTTAGAAAAGCATCATCCCATGACCCATGACTTGGAGATGGAACTGGAAAAGCTCAAAAAGGAAAGGCTCTATCACAGGGATATGATGGAGCTGAAGATTCAGGAGTTTTTAAACAGCCAGAAGGTTTAAGTGCATTCGCCCGCAACGTGCCTTCCGCTGTCTAAGTTTATGATCTCGCCGGTCATGGTTTCCACCCTTAACAGATATTTTGTTAGCTCCACCACATCCTCCAAGGATACCTCCCTCTTTAAGGGTGTTTTTTGTATGTAAGCGTCCCACATCTCCTGGGAAAAGTCAGGAGGCTTTAAGGTGGGACCCAAGGCTATGCCATTTACCAAAATGTGCGGTGCCAACTCCTTTGCCAGAACTTTTATGGCGGTGTGGAGGGCTCCCTTAGCAAGGAAATAGGCAGAGTAGTTTTTGTATGGAGTAGTGTTGGTTGCCCAATCGCCAAAGGCAACCACCCTTCCCTTGGGACTTTGGCTGTTCTTTTGCATATACTTGGCACATTCTTTTGTCAAAAACAAAAAGGCAGTGGCTATGGGCATGAGGTGGTTCATAAGATCCTCAAGGCTCAGGTTCTCCAAGGGAGTTGGATAGTAAGGGCTTGCCAAGTGCAAAAGGGCATCCAACCTTCCTAACCTCTCCACCGTTTGAGCCACCACCCTTTGGTAGGAAGAAAAGTCCGAAAGGTCAGCCTTTATTCCTTCTACCTCTCCGTATCTTTTCAACTCCTCCACCACCTCTTGGGAAGTGTGATAAACTACCGCCAATTGCCAGCCTTCCTTCAAAAGCCCTTTGGCAATCTCAAAGCCCACACGCCTTGCGCCAGTTATGAGGGCAACCTTTTGCATTTGTTTTATAATTATAGATTAAGGCGCATAGCTCAGTAGGCAGAGCGCTGGCCCGACACGCCAGAGGTCGGCGGTTCGAGTCCGCCTGCGCCTATTTACCAATTTCCTAAAAGGCTTCCAAAACCCTCAAAGAAAGCCCTTATCGGCTTTTCGGAGGGTTGCAACTGCACCACCGTGTAGCCACCTCTCCTTCCAACCCGCACACCTTCCCTTAACTCGGTGGGAAGCACAGAAAAGAGATGGTTGTTTATAACCGCAGAAAGACCAGAGAATTCCTCCATATCTTCCCTCTGTGTGCTGATAAGCAGGTCAAAGTCTCCACCTTCAACCACCTCCCCCTCAAGCTTTAAAACATACTCTTTGATAAGTTCCCTAAACTCGCTATTTATGAGGACCCTTTTGCCCTTCAAGGGTTTGCCCCATTGGGATTTTCCCCCAGACTTTTCCAAGAGCTTGATTTCCTCTATGACCATGCTATCGTCCAAACCTTTGCACATATCATAGACCGTCAAAAGGGCTACGGATACTGCAGTGAGCGCCTCCATTTCATAGCCAGTTTTTGAGGTGCCAAGCACCAAGGAAAAGACCTCCAAATGGTCTTCGCCCAGCTTTACGTCAAGCTCCGCATGTTCCAAGGGAATGGGATGGCAGAAGGGTAAAAGCTCCCCGGTTTTTTTTACAGCCATCAAGCCAGCAACCTTGCAAGCACTCAACACATCCCCCTTGGGTACCGTGCCCTCTTGGATCCTCTTAACGGTTTCTCTCTTTAAGGATATCCTGCCGTAAGCCCTTGCCAGCCTTAAAGTTATTGGCTTTAGGGATACATCCACTGTGCGCATCATCCCTTTAAAGTCCCCAGAGGTTTCAATCTTAACACAAGCTTGGCAATGCCCAAGCTATCCACCACCCTCACCACCTCGGATACATCCTTGTAAGCCTGCGGGATCTCCTCTGCCACAGTTCCTTTGCCCCTTGCCACCACCACCAAGTCTCCAAGCACCTTTTCTAAGCCCTCCCTTTTTACAAACTCCTTTGCCTTGGTCCTGGACATGAGCCTGCCCGCACCGTGGCATGCAGTCCCAAAGCTAACCTCCATGCTCTTTTCCTGCCCTACCAACAGGAAGGAATACCTCCCCACATCGCCGGGTATCAGCACGGGCTGACCCAGTTCTCTGTAGGCGGGTGGCACCTCCGGATTGAAGGGAGGAAAAGCCCTTGTGGCACCCTTTCTATGAACCACCAGCTTTAAAACACTTCCGTCAACTTTATGCCTTTCCAACTTGGCTATGTTGTGGGCTAAATCGTAAATAAGCCTATAGCCTAGTTTTTCCCAAGAAAGACCAAAGAATCGCCTTATGGTCTCTGCAGTCAAAAAGCCTAATATCTGCCTATTGGCAAAGGCGTAATTGGCGGCGCTGTTCATGGCGGAAAAGTATGCTTGACCCTCGGGAGAGTTAAAGGGCATGCAGGCAAGTTGCATATCCGGTATGTCTATGTTGTATTTTTTAAGGGCGTCCTTTGCGGTTTTTAGATAATCCACGCAGACTTGATGCCCAAAGCCCCTTGAACCCGAGTGCACCATAATGCAAACCTGACCGAGCCTCAGTCCCAAACGCTCCGCAATATCCTCGTCGTATACCTCATCTACTGCTTGCACCTCCACAAAGTGATTGCCCGAGCCCACCGTTCCAAGCTCGTCGGAGCCTCTCTCGTAGGCTTCCTTTGAAACCTTAGAAGGGTCCGCGTTCGGAAGGACACCACCGCTCTCTATATGCTCAAGGTCCTCCAAAAAGCCAAAGCCCTGCTCCACTGCCCAACGGGCACCCTTCACTGCCACCTCTTCCATCTGAGACTTGGCCAGTTTTATCTTTCCAGTAGAACCCACGCCCGCGGGCACATTCCTAAGCACCTCCTCCATAAGTTCCCTTCTAACCGGGTAGACCATATCCGCGGTAAGGTTTGTAGCTATGAGCCTTACTCCGCAGTTTATATCGTAGCCCACCGAGCCAGGGCTGATTATACCCTCCTCAGGGTCCGTTGCCATCACACCACCAACGGGAAAGCCATAACCCACATGCACATCGGGCATCACATATATAGCCTTTTTTACCCCCGGCAACGTGCCCGCGTTCGCCGCCTGATTTAAGGCATCTTCTTCCAAGATCTCAAAGAGCCTATCGCTGAGATAGAAATAAACGGGCACCCTTTGCCCTTGAACCGTATTCTCCGGCAGTTTATAAACAAAAGGCTGAACTTGGACGAGCTGTTCCTTCAGTCCCATGATAAAATTAAAATTTATGCTTTTGAAAGAGTATAACCCATACCTTGAATACAGGAACGGAGAGCTTTTTTTAGAAGGAGTATCTTTACAAGAGTTAGCCCGGCAGTACGGCGCTCCTCTTTATGTTTATAGTGCCTCTTACATAAGGGACCGCATTAGGGCTTACAAAGAAGCCTTTCCCAATGCCCTAATATGCTACGCAGTCAAAGCAAATTTTAACCCACATATTGTAGCGCTTGCAAAGGAAGAGGGGGCTGGTGCGGATGTGGTTTCTGGAGGAGAGTTAGTCAGTGCACTGAGGGCTGGTGTGGAGCCCTCAAAGGTTGTCTACGCGGGCGTGGGAAAAACATTGCAGGAGATCACTTTTGCGGTGGAAGAGGAAATTCTCATGTTCAATGTGGAATCCCACATGGAGCTGGAGGTTTTAAATGATGTGGGTGAGAGGTTAGGCAAAAAGGTAAGGGTCGCCATAAGGGTAAATCCGGATGTGGATCCAAAGACCCATCCCTACATCTCCACAGGCATGAAAAAAAGTAAGTTTGGTATAGACATAAAGCAGGCAAAGGAAGAATACAGGTATGCAAGGAGTTTGAAAAACTTGGAGGTGGTGGGAATACACTGCCATATCGGTTCTCAAATTTTGGATGTTTTTCCTTACATAGAGGCGGTAGAAAAGGTGGTAGGGCTCTATGAGGAGCTAACAAAAGAGGGCTTTGACATTAAATACTTGGACCTTGGGGGTGGTTTGGGCATAAAGTATCAGCCAGACCAAGCAAACCCAGAACCCGAGGACTTAGCCAAGGCGATCATGCCAAGCTTAAGGGGCGTCCAAGCTAAGCTTATTTTAGAACCAGGAAGGTCTGTGGTGGGGAACGCGGGCATACTCCTAACCCAAGTGCAATTTTTAAAGGACAAAGGGCACAAGCACTTTGTGATCGTGGATGCGGGTATGAACGACCTTATAAGACCCGCTATATACTCCGCCTACCACCACATTGTGCCAGTGGTGGAAAGGGATATCAGATACATAAAGACCGATGTGGTGGGGCCTATCTGCGAGACGGGAGACTTCTTAGCCTTAGATAGGGAAATTCCCTATGTGGAAAGGGGAGACTACTTGGCAGTGCTTTCTGCCGGGGCTTATGGTTTTGCCATGTCTTCTCACTACAACGCAAGACCCAAGGCGTGCGAGCTTTTGGTGGAAAACGGGAAGGTAAAGGTAATAAGAAGGCGGGAAACTTACGAGGATATATTTAACGCGTGCTTCTCCTGAATTTTT
>Ga0272445_1001522_pt1 | contig 17761 bp, 20 predicted proteins | sample YNPCB0031_FD_194404 | JGI IMG/M metagenome (GOLD analysis project Ga0272445, IMG submission 194404) | Hot spring sediment microbial communities from Yellowstone National Park, WY, United States - YNP-CB-003-1 | ecosystem: Environmental > Aquatic > Thermal springs > Hot (42-90C) > Sediment... | reverse complement strand
CCAAGATGACAGCGTCCACATTTTCCTCGTCTATTGACTTTGTTAAGTCTCCATACTTCAGCTCGACATACTCCATGAGGCCAAGTCTCTCAAGATGCTTCGCAACGAGCTCCAAGTGCTCCTGCTCGATATCATAGCTGTAGACTCGTCCGCTTGGCGCGACATAGTAGGCTAGCATCGTTGTCAGGACCCCGGCCCCGGTCCCGCCCTCAACAACCCTGCTCCCACACCTCACGCCGCTCATCAGGATTATGTAGCCCAAGTCCTTTGGATAGACTATCTGCGTCACCCTCGGGAAGCTCAGCACATGATCGAGTATCGTTGGCTTCAGGGCAACCCAGACGGACCCCGTATTAGTCCTGATCCTCGACCCGTAGCGCAGGCCGATAACATTCTCCAAGTCAATATATCCCTCGCTGCTATGGAACCTCTTGCCCCTCACCACCCTCAGAAGATACCTCTTCCCCCTCTGGGTCACGAAGAGAACCTCATCGCCCTCTCCTATCGCGCTCATACCCAAGAGCTAAGTTCCCGAGAACGAGGCTTAAACAATTACTATCCACCAGCCCCGATGGGCCTCGGTTATAACGCTTATAGAGCCTTAACTAACATGTATTATCTGGTGAGGAGGAGGACCTTCTTGCTGGGGTTGGCATCCCTTGCGGCCGCCGCGATAGCGGGCTTCATCGCCCTCAGCAGGTTAAACTTTTTCACTAGGGAGGGTGGGGAAGTCGGGGAGACCGAGGTGGCCCGTGTAAGGCTGAAGCTTCCTGAGCCATCCTACAAAAGCCCAGTCTCGATAGAGGAGGCGATACTGGTTAGGAGGAGCATCAGGGAATATGCCGATAAGCCGTTAACCTTGAAGCAGCTCTCCCAGATACTCTGGGCGGCTCAGGGGATAACTGAAAGGCGCTGGGGCTTTAGGACCGCTCCATCAGCGGGCGCAACATATCCCCTCGAGGTCTATGTTGTGGTCAAGGATGGAGGGGTGGAGGATCTTGACCCCGGGATCTACCATTACCTGCCGGTCTCTCACGAGATAGAGCTCGTGAAGCCGGGCGACCATAGCAGGGATCTCATGAGGGCTGCCCTCGGCCAGGAATGGGTTCTAGAGGCGGCCGTGAACCTCGTGATAAACGCTATCTACGAGCGGACGACGAGAAGATATGGTGAGCGCGGATACAGGTATGTCTACATGGAGGTCGGGCATGTCGGCCAGAACATCTATCTCCAGTGCGTGAGCCTTGGTCTAGCATGCGTCGTAATAGGAGCATTTTACGATGATGAGGTTAAGCGAATAATCGGAGGAGCTGGAGAGCCGCTCTACATAATCCCGGTCGGAGTCAAGAAAGAGCCTTGGATAAGCTAATAAAAGAGCTGATATATGTTGATGTTGGCGATGAAGAATCAGAGTTGCGCGGAGCTGATGAAGTAAAGGCATTTGACTGAGCCATTCATATTTTCTTCTCGCGGTATGGGATGGAGCGCGGGTTGGGGAAAGTCAAGCCGGTGAGGGTTGATTGGCTGACGAGGACGGCGAAGGTATCCCCCCTGTCGCCCCTCATCCTAGCGGCAGAGAAGCTCGGCATAGGATGGCTAATGCTCTTCGATGGTGAGTATGTTTATGGGTCGTCGCCGGGCCTTGTTGAGGCTGCTGACGCACTTATACGAGTTCTCAAGCCTAGGAGCCTTATAGACCTATTTGGAGGAAGCGGCGCCATCTCGAAGCTTGCGGCAATGAATGGTGTAAAGAAGATAATCTACGTGGACTTGTATCCCGAGGCTGCGTCCAGAAACCTGAGAAACGTGAGAGGGGTGCAGATAGTGAGAGAGGATGCCTTCGAGTTTCTCGGCCGTGGGGTTAAATGTGACCTCCTGATAGCCGACCCGCCGGAGGAGCTTGCGGACAAGACCGCGGACTACCTGATGCGGAATAGGCACATGTTCAGGAAGGCCGCCCTAACATGGATAGGGTCGGAATGTCCAAAGAGGAAAATTGACAAGCTATCGAGGATGAGGATGGTGGAGGTTGTCGAAGTTTGGGGAGACTTTTTCCTAATTCTATGGAATCGTGGGCTGCGAGACAGGATCGAGAGGGTTAAGCAGATGCTAGAGTAGAGGTGAGTAAAGTTAAAAGCTAAAGCCGACATCAAAAATATCTCGGGTGAGATACTGATGGGAGGCCGGCAAGTTAACCCGTATCTGCCGCACAATCCAGTGTCCTCCGAGGAGAAGTCTGAGGAGAAGAAAAAGAAGAAAAGCCAGTAGTGTTGTCGGTTTAGGGATCTGCGCGCTGAGAATAAAGGGGGCTTAATCAGGGGGTTGTGGAGGAACCTGACAGTCTATGATCCTTTTGAGTCGAATGACTTGGGGAAGTTTAAGGTTAGGCGGGCGATAGAGGAGATAGTAGATTACGTGAGAAGGGAAGGTATGGAGATGGATGCAACGCTGTGCGTCATAAGGGTTTGCTGATTTTGAAAAGCGGGATAAAAGGGGAATCGAATTCTCTTCCTCTTCTGATTACATTGCTCCATATCCCGTTCATAGACTATAGACGGTATGGATTTTAAGTGGCTCCTCCCCCTTACAAGCTCGGAGGATAGTCTAAATGAGGGTGGCGGCAATAGGTGATAGGAGTTTCACAGCCCTTTGGAGGCTTGTCGGCGCCGAGGCGTTTGAGGCAAATTCGGATGAGGAGGTTAGAGGAATTCTGGAGAGGGTTCTCAGGTCAGGGGAGTATTCCGCATTAATAATCCCCGAGAGGCTTCTAGACCGTGTTAATGAAGTGAGGTCAGAGCTCCACCTAGAGGAGCAGATTGAACCCGTGGTGGTATTCGTCCCTGAACCCGGCCTTGGAAAGAGGGCAGAGGATCTCAGGAGGAGGATAAGCCTGGCCATGGGGGTTGAGGTTCATGTTTAGAGGAGGTGTGGTAACGTGAGTATAGCATCGCTTCTGCTTGAGGAAAAGAAGGCGATGATGTATGTCGAGGAGGCTAGGAGAAGGGCTCAGGAGATCATTCAGAGGGCGAGGGTTGAGGCTGAGAAGATGATGAGGGAGACTGCTGATGAGGAGGCTGCGCGCAGGGAATTATGGGAGTATGCTGAGCGCCTCAAGGAGGAGGCCGAGAGGATCATGAGCGAGTATAAGGCAAGGGCTGAGAAGATTAAGGCGATCCCGGATGAGCTGATTGAGAAGGCTGCAAACCTGATAGCTAAGGAGGTGTTGAGCTATGAGCTCTGACCAGATCGAGGCTTTGAAGGAGGAGATCTGGAGAAGGGCTAGGGAGAGGGCTGATCAGATCCTGAGGGAGGCTGAGGCCGAGGCTAGCAGGATCATCGAGGAGGCTAGGAGGAGGATAGAGGAGATGACTAGGAGCAGGATTGAGCCTGAGAAGCTTCTGCTTAAGAGGAGGATTATCGGAAGGGCGATCAGCGAGGGGAGGAGGATGATAATAATGGCGAAGAACGAAGTTGTTGAGAGGGCTTTCGAGAAAGCAATTGAGAAGCTTAGAAAGGAGGCAGAATCCAAATCCGAGGCATATGTGAATTTCCTTCGCAGGAGCCTGGAGCGCGCCCTCGAATACGTCTCGGGCCCAGACATCGATGAGGTGGTGATCTACGCAAATGAGTCGGATCTAAGCATCATAGCTGGTATGATTAAGGATGCTCAGGTGAATGTAAGGCTTGAGAAATCCCCGATAATCGGTGGTATGAATGTCTTAAGCGTTGATGGGCGGAAGAGCTATTATGGCTCAATAGAGAGCAGACTTGAGGCTCTCAAGCCGATACTCAGGGAGAGGGTGGCGAATCTATTATTCAGGGGGGTTGAGGTCGCTTGAGCCAGCAGGTTGGCGCGATAAAGAGGATTAACGGGTCGCTTGTCGTGGCCGAGGGTCTTAGGGGCGCGAGAACGGGCGACGCCGTATACATCGGCGAGCTCAGGCTAATAGGCGAGGTTGTCAGGATCTCGGGAGATTTGGTGGCACTCCAGTGTTATGAGGATACGAGCGGGCTAAGGCCCGGCGAGCCCGTGATAGGGACCGGCGCCCCCCTCATGGCGGAGCTGGGACCGGGGCTAATTGGCGAGATATTCGATGGTCTTGAGAGGTCGGAGATCGAGCTCTGGAAGCTCACAGGCCCATTCATACGTAGGGGCGTGAGAATAGCTCCGCTGAGGAGAGATAGGAGGTGGGGGTTTGAGCCGAGGGTAAAGCCCGGCGACGAGGTCGAGGAGGGCGATGTCATCGGCGTGGTCCAAGAATCCTCCGTCGTCGAGCACAGGATTCTCGTTCCCGTGGGACTCCGCGGCGTCATTGAGAGCATCGAGGAAGGCTCATTCACGGTTGATGATACTATTGCCGTGCTCGTGGCGCCGGATGGCAGGAGGATACCACTTAAGCTCGTTCAATATTGGCCCGTCAGGATTCCGAGACCATACCGTGAGAGGGTGCCGATTGACAGGCCGCTGATAACAGGGCAGAGGGTGATTGACACGTTCTTCCCAGTTGCGAAGGGAGGGACGGCAGCGATCCCCGGCGGATTCGGCAGCGGCAAGACGATAACGCTTCAGCAGATAGCGAAGTGGTCCGACGCGGATATCGTGATTTATATTGGATGCGGTGAGAGGGGTAACGAGATGGCGGATATACTGACGCATTTCCCGGAGCTGGAGGACCCGAGGACGGGCAAGAAGCTGATAGAGCGGGCAATATTCATCGCGAACGTCAGCAATCTTCCAGTTGCTGCTAGGGAGGCCAGTGTATACATGGGCGTAACTATAGCCGAGTACTTCAGGGATCAGGGATACGATGTTGCCGTTATAATAGACTCGACCTCAAGATGGGCTGAGGCCCTCCGAGATATATCCGGCAGGCTTGAGGAGATCCCGGCTGAGGAGGGCTACCCAGCTTACTTGAGCGAGCGCATCGCCGAGCTCTATGAGAGGGCTGGAAGGGTTGTGGCCCTCGGGAGAGATAGGAGAATCGGCTCGGTTACGATAATGGGCGCGGTCTCACCTCCAGGCGGGGACTTCAGCGAGCCGGTAACCTCCACGACGATGAGATTCGTTGGTGCGCTCTGGGCCCTCGACACAGAGCTAGCATACAGGCGTCACTTCCCCGCGATAAACTGGCTTAGAAGTTTCACAAGATACGTGGAGGTGCTTGAGGACTTCTGGGTGAAACTTGACCCACAATGGAGGACATGTAGAGAGAGGGCTCTTGCAATACTCGAGGAGGCATCTAGACTTGAGGAGATAGCTAGGGTGATAGGTGAAAAGGCCCTGCCAAATGATCAGAGGCTCATCCTTCTCACGGCCGAGATAATTAGGGAGGGCTTCCTAGTCCAGAATGCCTATCATAGGGTTGACACGTATTGCCCGCCCGAGAGGCAGGTTAAGCTCCTGAAAATAATGATAAGCTTCTACGATTTTGCATCAGAGCTCATTAAGCTCGGGGTCCCTGTTGACAGGATCCGGAGTCTCAAGAGCGTCATGGAGCTTCTCAGGCTCAAGGAAAGGGAGGAGCTTGAGGAGATAGATGCGGCTTATGAGCGGGTTAGGGGGGACTTGGAAAGGCTCAAGGCGGAGTATAAGGCTGCTGGGGTGATGCGTGGGGCATGAGCCTCGCGAGGGAGAAGGCTGGCCCGGTCTACCGAACCGTCAGGGAGGTGAGGGGCCCACTTCTCGTCGTCGAGGGTGTTAAGGGTGTACGATATAATGAACTTGTTGAGGTTAAACTCGCGGATGGAACAGAGATAATCGGCACAGTTCTAGACGTCTATGAGAATAGGGCTGTCGTCCAGGTCTTCGGTCAGACTGAGGGCCTGAGCTTGGACGCCGCCGTGAGATTCACGGGGGATGTCATGAGGATACCTCTCTCCGAGGACTTGGTGGGCCGCATATTTAGCGGGAGCTTCCGCCCACTCGACGGACTGCCGGAGCCGATAGGATATGAGAGGAGAGAGATCTTCGTCTCAGTGATAAACCCGGCTGCAAGGGAACCCCCCAGCGAGTTTATGCAAACGGGGATTTCAGTTATTGATGGAATGAACGCCCTTGTCAGGGGCCAGAAGCTCCCAATATTCTCTGAGGCCGGCCTGCCACATAACATTATGGCGGCCCAGATCGCGAGGCAATCAACCGTGCTAGGCTCGGAGGAGGAGTTCGCGGTAGTATTCTGCGCCATGGGGATAAAGCATGAGGAGTACGAGTACTTCAGGAGAGAGTTCGAAAGAACCGGTGCGCTCGATAGGTCCGTCATGATACTCAATTTGGCCGACGACCCGATTATCGAAAGGATAATCGCGCCTAGGATCGCCCTAACAATAGCCGAGTACCTCGCATTCGACCTCGATATGCATGTGCTCGCGATCCTGACAGATATGACCGGCTACTGCGAGGCCTTGCGATCGATCTCAATAGCCCGGGAGGAAGTTCCCGCCAGGAAAGGGTATCCGGGATACATGTACAGCGATCTCGCCTCAATCTATGAGAGGGCCGGGAAGATTAAGGGTAAAAAGGGCTCTATAACCATGATGCCTATTCTCACGATGCCAGGCGGAGACATAACTCACCCGATACCCGACTTGACGGGCTATATCACGGAGGGACAACTGATCCTCAGCAGAGAGCTTCATGGTAGAGGCATCTATCCGCCGGTGAACCCGCTTCCATCACTCTCGAGGCTAATGAAGGATGGAGTCGGCCCTAGGAGGACCAGAGAGGATCATATGGAGGTCGCGAACCAGCTTTACATGGCTTATGCTGAAGGGGTGAGGGCTAGGGATCTTGCGAGGATAATCGGTGAGCTAAGCCTAAGTGATAGGGAGAGAAGGTATCTGAAGTTTGCGGAGGAGTTTGAGAAGCGCTTCATCAACCAAGGTGTCTACGAGAATAGGCCGATAGAGAAGACGCTTGAGATAGCGTGGGGGCTTCTCGCGATGCTGCCAGAGGATGAACTAGTAAGAATAAGCGAGGAGAACATTAGAAAATATCATCCCAGGTACCGGTCGGCGTAAGGCCATGTCACTGAGCGTAAGATATACTCGCGGATTCCTTCTAGATCTCAAAAGGAGGTTATCATTCGTCCAGAGAGCGCATGATCTCCTTGAGATGAAGAGGGATCAGGAGATAAGGGAACTTGGATCGGCGATTGATAGGCTTAGGGAGCTGAGGGTGGTCCTCGAGAAGAGGATTGAGGAGGTTCTCAGGGACTTGGCGATGCTTCAGGCAGTTTATGGTTCCCAGGAGATTATATCGGCCTCCATGCTTATGGACGAAAGGATCGAGATCGAGGTGTTACCGAGAAACGTGATGGGGGTCAACGTTCCCATGATAAAGATCGTGAGGGTACCGGAAGTTAAGGGTAGATACCCGCTCCATATCGAGGGTCTTGCCGAGAAGGTTAGGGGGCTTCTCGAGGATCTCCTACGAGCCGCAGAACTTGAGGCGTTCGTGGAACTCATTGCTGAGGATTTGAGAAAGACGAGCATCAGGGTTAACGCCCTCGAGAAGGTCATCATCCCAAGCTACGAGGCCATGATAAGGAAGATAGGGGAAGTTGTCGAGCAAAGTGCGCTAGAGGACTTCATCAGGGTGAAGCTCGTGAAGAGGGTCTTAGAGAGGAGGAGGACAGAATGAGCGTAACATATCTCGTCTGCAGGGTTCATGGCTACGAGACTCGGCTAATCAAGCCCAACCGAATGCTGGAGCTAGCATTGCTAAGCAGCCTCGAGGATCTAATAAGGGCCCTAGGCGAGGTGGATTATGGCCGATACCTCTCCGGTGCCAAGACCCTTGGCGAGGTTGAGCAGGGGTTGGCCGAGGCGTTCATCAGCAAGCTCACGCCGCTTTTGGAACTGGCCTCGGGTGGGATACGGAGATTCCTCGAGGCATATCTCAGGAGGTACGAAGCCCTGAACCTGACATGGATCCTGAGGATGAAAGCTGGAGGGGCTCCAAGGGAGATGGTGGAGCAGATTCTACTACCGACATGGAGGCTTGGTGGCATCGATCTAAAGCTCATCCTCGATGCGGAGAATATCGAGGCCGTGAAGAAGATTATACGGCAATCTGGAGCCTACAAGATATCAGAAGACGTGAAGGACCTGCTGCAGCTGGAGGCAGAACTCTGGAGAAGTCATTATCAGAGAGTCTTCAAGCTTGCTTCAAGAACTAAGATCAGCGATAGCAGGGAGGTTAGAAGGCTTTTGGGCATAGAGCTAGAGCTCTCGAATCTTAGAACATGCATGCTAGCCCTGCTTAGAAACTGGGATCCGAAGAGGGTTCAGGGGCTCCTAATGGATAATCCAGCTGGAACACCATTAAAGCTCCTTCAAGAGCTAGTTGAGCGGAGGGATCCACATATCTTCATGGAGCGTTTCAAAATGTTCAGGAGTTTTCTTGAGAAGGCGATATCGGGGGATGTATGGCTCATGGAGATCGAGGCTTTAAGGATCCTCAAAAGATACTTGGACTCCGAGAGGATCGGTAAGTTCATAAGCTTCTTCTACATCCTGAGATACATCCTAGAGCTCGAGATAGAGTATAGAAACCTCCGCGCAATAGCTGTTATGATACATCATAACCTGCCCCAGGAATCTAGGAGGATTCTGCTGATCACAAACTAGCCGAGCTTAATGAGGCGAAGAAATATCAGGCCTAGGAGTAGTGGAAGGATCGTCCCGAGGATTATTGCTATGGGTATTGCCCGGTGGGGGCTCGGCTTCTCAATGATATACGCGATCCCGATAAGCTGCAACAATATCAGTATGCCAAGGTAAAGGAGCAGCATCTTGAGAAACCTTCTCCTAATATTCTCGCCCCGGGAGTTCACGTGAGTAATGTTTTATCAGGCGTGTGATAACCTTAGCATCTGCATGGAGCGGTGCTAAACGGTGGTTATCCATATTAGGATAGCGATGAGAAGGCCGTAGATTGCTATACCCTCGGCGAGGCCCGCAAAGATTATAGCCCTGCCTAGGATCTCGGGTCTCTCAGCAGCGCTCGCCATCGCCGCGACAGAAACCCTTGCAACAGCATAGGCGGCCGCTGCCCCGCAAATGGAGACGCTTAACATCATGGCGATGAACTTTATGGATTCTACCTCAGCGGCCCCTGGCGTCAAGGCAGCTTCCTCAGCCGCAACGGATGATATAATGAGCACCGGAATGATAAGCATTAGCAGAGCTGCTGGAATGAGCCCGAATCTTAACCGCATGTCTGCTCGGGAGAACTCGGGCTGGTCAGCTAATTAACCTTCCCTCTACCTAATCCTCCAAAGAAGAAAAGTGGAGGTGGGGCTAGGCTGGCAAGCCTTCGTAGCCATAAAGGCGTCAGGGAAGGCCCGTACAACCATCCATGGATTCATAAATCCTCCATGGTGGGATGGATTATCATACCTTACCGCCTTTATGGCTTTTTACTACCCGTCAGTCAGCGGTTTTACTGTTGTGAGGTATGCCATTCTTAATACCTTTAAAGTTAAAGTCATTAATTCCAGTCTTGATATCGCCTGTGAAAAAGGCAGATGATTAACAACATCAGCAACCTTTTCCGGAACGCTTGCGTTCTTTTTAGCATTTAGATAGAGGGTTGTTACAAAAGCTGCAATTCTTTTTCTTAATCTATGATAATATCTCCCTTTATTTTTCGCCCGGAATAAGACCCAATAATACCTTTAACCTTAATTAATGGTAAATGGGATGGTGTCTCCGTCACTAATATAATTAGTTTGATGTTTCTCCTAACTCCGAGATCTCACAAGCCTTCTTGTAAGCTTCCCCATATACGGAAAGAAGGTTGACAATTCGTCTGATAATTTCCCTAGAAAATTCTCATTCTATCTGCCTCCATAAGCCTTATCACTTCCTCGAAATTGTAATTGAAACTGTCGCTTCATCAATTTCTTTAATAATTAACTTCCTCATAGATTGATCCGTCAAATAGGATTTACATGACGAGGATGAGATGGAAATATATTATCGTGGAAACCGCATTTCTTTCTTACCCGCAATCTCTGGTATTATCATGAGCCGGAGGGTCTTGGCGATCTTGATACAGTCAAAGTCCAAGGTCTGTACGGGATGCCAGAGCCCTCATAGAACTTGCTATAGAACTCGTAAAAGAGGAGCCTTAGGGCCTGGATTGCGACGACTAGGAGCTCTATGCTGAGTGAGATGAGGTTTAGGAGTATTAGGCCTAATCCTATCCCCATAACCGGGCTGGCGTGCATCATCTCATGGACGACCATTGCTAAGGCTGCATGGACTATCGCGAAGCCGGCAACCCTCGCAAAAGACAATGTGTTTGCGAGGAAGGCGGTCATCGTCTCTAGGAGGCTTCCTAAGCCAAGCGACACCTGCTCATGCTCAAGGATGGGCTTCAGGATCATCATAACCAATCCTCCGACCATGAGAAAAAATGGCCAACTCATGAGGGCGCCTATGCCGAGCTCCGGGAACTCTAGGAGCCCGGGCACAACAGTTACCCCGAGGAAATGGAAGGCTGTTAGGATGAAGCCGGAGTATGTTATGAGGCCGGCGACACCGTGATGCGAGAAAATCGCTGAGATCATCTCGCCGTTTCTAAACTCCTTAAGTGCCGCCAGCGCTATGCCGAGCAATATCTGGGCTATGCCGAAGAATATTGCGATCTTGATAAGCCAGATGATACTGCTGGATTCCCCAAGCCAGCCGGGCCTAAGTCCAGGCAGGAGAGGCTGTACCTCAACTAGGAAGAACTCTCCGAAAAGGGCTCCGAAGAATAATGCCGAGAGCCCCATCCCTATCATGAGTCTGCCAATCTTCCTTGAATCCATTCCAAGGATCCTCCTCTTGAAGACATAAGTGAAGAAGAGTCCCATCACGATTATTGCGATCCCCTGGCCGAGGTCGGGGAACATCAGGCCAAACATTATGGTCCAGAGCATTCCCGAGATAATCGTTGGATCCATCTCATGTCTGCTAGGCCAACCATAAAGCGCAACTATGCTCTCAAAGACCTTGAAGATCCCCGGATTCTTGAGAAGTGTTGGGGCCTTCTCTCCAGGCTTAGGATCCTCAAAGCGGTATGCAATGACTCCCTTAAGCTCTTTCCGCATTTCCTCAAGCTTTTCGGAGAGCCAGCCCACAGCATCCTCAGAAACCCACCCCTGAACGATCCTGAGATAATCTGTTTGAAGGCTTCCCCTCAGCGCCTCCTCTAACCTAAGATTAAGCTCAAGCGCCTCATAAATCTCAACAAGTTTAGGGGCCATATTTTTCCTCAGCTCCAATAGCTCCTTGAGAAGTCTCTCCTCCTCAGCCCTCAAAGACTCCAGCCTTCTAGAAACCTCCTCAAGTGCCTCACTCGGACTGCCTGAAAACTTGGCTAGAATGGAGGATAGGTCCTCAAACCCCACGCCGTGCAGAATCTCATTAACCTCCGCGAAGTGCTCCTTCAAGCATGTGATAGCGAGAAGCACCTTACCATCCCTGGCAGCGAGCGCCTCAACAACAGCTAATCTCCCCTTCAAAGCCTCCCTAATCTTATCCAAGCTCTCCTCATCAACGACCCCGATGAGGACTACTAGATTCTCGTAATCCCTGAGTTCTGGTAGGTTGATGTCCAACCCGCTCAGAAGGCTCAAGACGTTTCTCATTCTCTCGAGCTCTTCTCTCTCAGCCCTAAGCTGTTCGATCCTCTCTCTAATCGAGTTATATTCCTTGGTGATCTTGTCGAGAACCTCCTTAGCTTCTTCGAGGCTCATGTCACCAACAGCCCCAGCCCGTACTTCGATTGAGAACTCCTCACGTAGCCGAAGAACCTCATTCCTCAACGCGTTAAGGATCTCAAGCCGTTGACCTCCATCATCCACAGACCAGATAAGCCTCACCCTAAGCTCCTCAAGTTCCCTCTCCAGCTCCAGTATCCTTTTTTCGACCTCAGATGACCTGAGATCGAGATACGCGAGAGCTTCATCACATCTTCTCGGAAGATAATCCGGGAGCCGGATCTCCTGATAATAAGCCTCGCCAAGTAACTCACGCACTTCTTCCACTCTATCCTTCAAGACGGCTAAATAGAGCAGGACCTCGTCCCCGGGAAGCTCCGCGCGCTTTACTATCACGTTGAGTTCCTTAATCCTCTTAATGAGCTTTCCGAGAGCATCTTTGGGGAGGATGATGAGTAATGTTGATAGCTCGGCGCCGGACTCGGATGGCGGGATTTCATCCTCTCCCATGGCCCTGATCCCTGCAATAATGTTCCTCAGGCGACGTAGCTCCATCCTCGATGCATAGAGCCTCCTCAACTCATCTCTCACCTCAACGTATTTCCTGAAGATGTTTCTCTCATCCTCGAAGCCGGGTTTGTAAAGGCTATACCATGTCTCAGCGAGTCTCACACACGTCTCCTCGAGCTCCCTAACCCTCTCAAGCTCGCCCTCCAAGAGCTCCCTAGAATCCCAGATATTCATCCTCCTGAGATGAACTACCCCAAGCTCGCCGAGCCTGCGGAGAACCCGCCTCTCGAAATCCCTTAAAGTGATCAACACGAGCTTCTTCGCGGGGACTATCAACTCTTCCGCGAGACTAGAGAGCCGGCCGCGATAATTTAAGAGTATGGTATGTGACGCCGTGCAGGGAAATAGGGGTTAGATGACTTTGTTCGTATGAGTGAACTATAACAGGAAGAGAACAGGAGAAGAAGGAAATGTGGGTGGGGGAGGCGAACCCAAGAAAACATTTATAAAGTGTATCCTGTCGCGGCCCGCTCTCGTTTTCCACTTTTCCATCAGCAGCGATAGTCGACAAAGTCCATTAGGAGCTAAGCCATATGTCAGACAGGACAGGATAATCTTGAGGTAGATTGTTTACAGGAGCCGAAACGAGGGAAAAAGGTTTTGAGAATATGCAGGTATGCGAGAGTACTTACCCGGAGGTCGGGGCAATAAGTCCCTCCAAGAAGAGGGATATCCTAATGATGATCAGAGGGTTGCCGAGGGAAGAGCTCGATAAATTATGGCCTTTTCGAACTAGATAATCCGGAAAACGATAGGAAAGTATGATGTTAGGCGGACAATAGACGAGATATTAGATTACGTTAAGAAGTATGGCTCTAGATGTTCTACTTAGGAAGTTGATTAGGAAAGGATATAGGTTAAAAAGGTCAGATGACCCTCTCGTCGTCATGTTAGAATCGGATGGGTAAGTCCTCATCATCCCCGCACGATAATTGGTTGAAGCCGCTTATAGAGCGTTTCGGGGCTCGGCGGTATTCCCGTTCATCACGAGGTCAGCTGGCGGATAACCTCATAGCCCATTGAAAACATCAAGCAAGGCCGCTTTAGACCTTTTTCCTCTCCTGGCCAGCTCTACGCGTCTCCTCCTCAAGCACCTCTAAAAGCCCCTCACGATCAAGCATCACGAGTAGCTCATCATACGTCGCATCAATCTCTTTTATACATGTATCCGGGAAGTTTAGGTCCACAGAGATTCTATGTTTCCAGTAGTATCCACCTTCGGGAAGGTTAAGTCTTGTGAATATACCGATAAGCCTAGGAGGCAGTTGGAGGTTCTTGACGCTAATCAGATACTCAATGAAGCATATCCTATAAGCCTTCTCATATAAGTCTCCATAAAAGGTGTTGAAGTAGACGTGGAGCGGATGATCCTTAGCATATGTCTCCCAACTCGTAAACTGGGTGTAGATCGGCCTCCACCCACCATCTTTCAAGACCATATCCTCAAGACTTATCGGTCTCTTCCAAGTCGTCACCATGTAGCCCTTCTCCTCAAGGCCCGGAATTATGTAGCCTCGAATTATGCCCTGTCTTATCAGCTCCAGTCTTTCCCTAAGCCCCAAGGTCATGGAACAGCCACGCTACCCGCTCCCCTAGCCTGATTTCCCCGCATATAAACCAAGTAAAAACGTTTTAGCTCAATCCAAGTCGTCAAGAAATAACGCTGAGAATAGCCTCTTCGAGGACCTCCTTCGAATTTTCCCCAACAATTCTCTTCACCTCAACATGATCCTTATCCAAGACTATGTAGGTTGGGGTTCCGGAGACATCATAAGCGTCGAAGACCCTCGCCCTCTCATCAACGACATGGATCCAGTTCAACCCCTCCTCCGCTAGAACCTTACTAGCATGCTCTATCCCTCCAGCAGGATAAACGACCGAGATAAAGACTATCCTATCACCATACTTCTCCTCGAGCCCCTTTATTATAGGCGCCATCCGAAGACAGTGGGGACATGTTGGGGACATAAACTCTAAGAAGACCGGCTTGCCCTCGAACTGCGATAGCCTGACCGTCTTCCCGGTTAAGCCGAGCTCATCTATCTCGGGTAGCTCGAAGTCCGGTGCAGGTCGCTTCTGCCGTGTCTGAGCTTGGGTTATGTGCGTCTGTGTTGCTGGAGGAGTGGTAACGTGTGGTCCTGTTGATATTGTGGTTGGTGTTACGCCTCCGGGGAGTGTTGCTATGAAGATTATGGCTAACATTATGACGATGATTGCGATTATCGGCGCTAGCCTTATGCCGTAATAATACCCCCTATGGCTCTCTCTGATATGCTTCTTCAATGCCATGTCCGTGGGAAAGCTCTTGCCGCAGAACCTGCACCTCCTAGCCATGGGGCTCCAGCATCCTCAGCATCCCCCATCCTATAAACTTCCCGGGGCTCATTGGGGTGGAGATTATGCTTCAGCGGGGCTTATAGCCCGATTCTAGGATCTTCCTGGCGGCAATCTCGACGGCCTTTGACATGACTTCGGCGCACCTATTCTAGGTACCTGAGCTGATAAACTCCTTGACACTCCTTGGATCCCGCAGGTCGTAGACCCTCCCTAAAAGCCTCACGCGGATCCCCTTGCAGATGGTCGTCCCGAGCTCCTTCTCGAATTCGTCGTAAACCTTCTCAGCAACTTCCATGGCCCTCCTATAATCCTCGAATACACCTGTTCGCTCAAGCCTTCTCCGGCCAAAGACCACGCCGACGAATAGTAGTGCTCCTAGAAGGGAGCCGCATGTCTGGCCAGATCTTGCTATCCCGCCGGAGAGCGGGGAAGCGGCCTTAAACACCTCGACATCGGTTAGGCCAAAAGACCTCCTGAAGAGCCTTCAGGGTCATCTGGGCACAGCCATGAAACTCCTCCCCGAGAACCCTAGCAAGCCTAGCAGCCCTCTCCGGCAGATCCTCCACACGCAACCCCCAGCATAGAGAAACACCGCCTCATAAGATTACACATGATAGATAGCGGACATATTCTTTCTCGGAGATAGCACGAGGATTGCCGGGAGAATACTTGGCATAGTATCATGGTTTTATCAGGTAAGCTGGGCGAGAATCATGCTTAAAAGGGGTGAGTCTCCTTAAGAGTCGATGCTCGAATCGCTGTTTAAGTACGCGGCGGGATCGGGTGAGTTGGGCGAGCCAATTGAGGAGCGGAAACCCCTGATTCAGAGGATAATGAGAGATTCTAAGGGCTGGATTGATGCCGTGATAATGGTCGTGAATGGCGCGAGAATAGCTTTTACAGAAAATGGTGAGGTCAACGTGAATAATGTCGCTAGCGCGGCGTGCACGATAGCCGATGCCACCTTGGCGGTGTTAGAGCTCTTCGGCTCAAGGAAGATAAATGAGATGGATATCCGGATGCTCGAGGGCCGGCACCTCATAATCAGGGATCATAATGGGTGCCGCATCGCCATCCTGACGAAGCCTAACCCAAATCTCGGCCTGATCAAACTGGCGCTCGAGAAGAACCTAGCATCAAATAAACACGTGGGAAAAATTATGCATGCAATCCAGAAGATGGCATCATCCACCCGCATAGAGTAGCCTTCTCGGGGTAATGGCTTGGAAAATGTCTGATGTTCGGGATGAATAGGACAGGGCTAGTAATTGTGGATGGCGTGGGGGCGCCCGGATTTGAACCGGGGGTCTCCGGGTAGCTCCTCTCTGACCAGGAGCTAGGCTGGATCTGGAGCCCGGCGCCGTAGACCTTGCTGGGCCACGCCCCCAGCCCCGCACCTCTTGCATGCGTGAACTAATATTAAACTTTCAACCGTATCATCGTCTAATGTGTTTTTGAGCGGCCCTTTTAGCTCGTCTCAGGAGCTTACATTCACCAAGTCCTTCGAATTATTCATGAAGATGTTTTCGCCGATGATGTTTCTTGAGGAGTTTAGGAGGAATATACCCGCATTCAAGCTACCTGATATCATATTATTGTTTATTATGTTGTCGTACGAATCTCTTAAGGCTATGCCGAAGAGGTTTGATGTGAGCTTATTATCCGAGATCATGTTATTGTGAGATGAAGAGAACAGCACCCCGATGGAATTTGAGGCGATAATACTCCTCAAGATCTTATTATTGCTCGATGAGTGAATGTATATTGCGATCTCATTACCCGCCAGCTTGCTCTCAATTACTTGGCTGTTATTCGTGTTCCAGATCTCTATTGCAACGCCAGCGCTGGAAGCATTGACACCCATGAGAGTAATATTCCCGCAGTTTACGAGGATAACTTGACCAGCTCTCTCTATCACCTCGTCAGAAGCCATCTCCAAGTATACTATCGGCTCTTCATTCACCTTGTTCCCAGAAACAAGGTTTGCATAAGAGTTCGAGAAAAACATGCCTTTATCGACGAAAGCATTGTCTAATATTCGATTTGATGATGAGTCAAGGATAAGCATCCCGCCGCGTTTGATAATATTCTCGGAAATCTCGTTCTCATCAGCTTCATTATAGAGATAGATCCCATTAACGCCGCCTATAATCATGTTTCGGTAAACCCTGTTCTCCTTCGATGATGTTAGATGTATTCCGAAGCTCGGATTCTCCGTTAAAATGTTCTCAGATACCATTACGCGTCTGCTCTTGGTCAAGTATATTCCCTCACGGTTGCCATAAATGAGGTTTTCGACGATTGATATATCCGAGGATGAATGGATGTATATCGCCATTCTGTTGCCGGTAAAGTAGTTCCGAAACACAAGAACGTGGGATGAGTTGTAGATTTGTAGTCCAGCCCCCCTGCCTCCAATATCCATAATTGTTCCTCCCCCAGTTATGGTGAATCCAGTAATGACTACACCGCCCCGTTCGATTAATATCGTGTAATCGCCCATTCTCCCGTCAAGTAAGGTCCTTCTCGAGTCCTCGCCAACAAGTATTATGGACTTGTTTATCACTAGGTTCTCCCGATATGTGCCGGCCTTAACATAGATTATATCGCCGTCGAAGGCTTCATTTACTGCCTCTTGAATGCTTTCATATTCGCTTGGGACCACTCTTAGCCTCGGCATGGCGGGTATGCCGATTAGCATTACCATGAACAAGTTATAGATTACAATTGCTGAGAAAAGCGAGAGAATTATCGCAATCATCCTCCAGCCTTTATGAAACAACATTTTAATGCGATGATAATGCGTAGATCACTGGATATTAGTCTTAGCTTTGCATGAGGGGTGCTAAAGCTGGGGGTGGGGGGATGTTGGGGAAAAGTTGACGACCTCCTCCCCTGCTTGGTGTGGGGAGGTTTGGGCTACATTTCCTCTTTTTTGAGGGTTTAGCCCTTGGCCGGGTCTCCGGCCATTACCCCTACCCCTCCCGGGGCTCGGGGTTACTGGCATTATCTGGGTATTATTTCGGCGTTATTTAAACGATATGCTACGGTAAGATTGGCGTGGATGCTTCGCTCAGCCGCATACATTTGAATAGCCTTCCTTTTATTCTCCACTTTTGGGGAGAAGCTCGATAAACTATGAT
>Ga0272445_1001521_pt1 | contig 17774 bp, 10 predicted proteins | sample YNPCB0031_FD_194404 | JGI IMG/M metagenome (GOLD analysis project Ga0272445, IMG submission 194404) | Hot spring sediment microbial communities from Yellowstone National Park, WY, United States - YNP-CB-003-1 | ecosystem: Environmental > Aquatic > Thermal springs > Hot (42-90C) > Sediment... | reverse complement strand
GTGATCTTCTGCCAGCCGTAGCGTTCTAATTGCAGTCCGCAGTTCATCCTTCCACTTGCCAACCTCTGGTCGTAACCTATTGACCCTTTCCTCAAGAGTCATCATGCCTGATCCCCACCACGCCATTGTAGCATACTCTTACTGGGTTGACAACCGCTAAAGGTAAAGAGTATCGTCGGTGGTGAAGGTTGAAGGACAAGCATGCCATGATTATGTGGCGAGTTATCAGGATCTTAAGCTTTCGCTAATCTCTCGAAGTTAGGACTGCCACAAAATAGCCTTCCCCAAGTTCTTCCTCAGGTGGGGCTAACTTCTCTTCCGCAAAATACCAACCTCCAAACGCCTTTTTTAGTTCCGCCTCTTTCTTGACCTTCTCAATGCCTTCTGGTGTCACCCAAGCAAATCTAACCTTTGAGCCTGCAGAGACATTGAGTGCCTCGGCACGGGCAACCCAACCTTCTGGCTCATACCCCAACTCCGCTTTAAAGTCGCCTTCCTCAACCTCTACTTTCTTAACCTCCTCTCCAGTAAACCCTGCAGTCTTCAAAGCGACTGGCGTCGTTGTCGCAATAGCAACCACACGCTGTATGGTGGCTATCGGCTGTAGAATCCCTACAATAAATGTGCATCTTTTGCATTTGTCCTCTTCTAAGTGATAGCGAATGTCCATCATATCATCCTCTGGCAACCAACTCCCCACAACATAATCCAAAAGCTGCTTTGAAGATGGATGCCACACTTGCTTTGAGACTTTATTGAAAACATTGCGACAGTAAGCACAAGTTTTAATATGGTTTCGTTCACTCTTTGTCCAATCCCACTGTAGCGAAGCTTCATAAATCCGACTAATAGACAAACACTTTGATGTTGGAGCAATGACCTCTGGCACCAAAGCTTTCAACTCCTTCCTCTTCTCCTCACCCCACCACGCAACCCAAGACACAACTGTTTCATCATCTACCTGAAGCTCCTTCAAAGCCTCTGCCAGCCGTTCCAATGCCCTTTGCTCTATGAGAGCAACCATGAGTGGCTTGCATCCAATTGCATTAGCGATCTCTTGCTCGCTAAACCCATCCACGAACCTAAGTTGTAATATTTCTTTTTCATCGTCGGGCAATGTTTTGATGGACTTATCCAAAAGTGCCTTTGCACTTTGTGGCGGCTCTTTTGGCTTAACCGAAGAAAGCAACTTCGGTGATTGCCATCTCTGCCCTTTTGGTTTTGCTTCAGCTATGATCTTTCGCCATCTTTCCAATCTCTCTTGCATGGTCTTTCACCTTCCTGTTTCTTTGACAAGCGCTCTATCTCGCCCCACTAACTACTACGCACTAACGCTGCAATATTTTTCACTCATTGAGTAAGTGCTTTCTTAAGCTCAAACAAATCTTTTTTAAGCCTGCGCCAAACTTGCGTCGTTGTAATGCCCAATTTATTGGCTACCATCTCAAGTGTCAACCCGCCCCAAAAGTATAACCATACAATGGTGCGAGATGGCTCCGAAAGACTGCGCACTGCATCTTGAATGGAGAGATGTATTTCATCAATATTGTTCGCAAAAACTTCAACAGGTTCTGGCACTTCCCCCTCTTCTTCAATAGCTGTTAACCTTGATAGGTCGCTCACTACAGTTTCGTATAGTTCAACACGGCGCTTGCTACGGAAATAATCTGTTATCTCGTTATCAACGATTCTGAAAATCCAACTTCGAAAATCGCCCCTCTGAGGGTCATAGCGCATAGACGGACGATGTTTTGTATTCACAAGCTTGTAACCAGCACTTTGCAATATATCCTCAGCATCATCTTTGTTTCGCACCTTGCGAGCAACATATGTATGCATCCTACCTCTCCATCGGCGTTCCCACAACTCATCAAATGCCTCGTTGTCGCATTCATAAAATTTTTCCATCAACTCCTCATCCGTCGTCATTGCGTATCTTGTTCTATGTGAACCCCCCATTCATCCCACACCTCCAAAGACTATCCTCACATCGCGCTCTCATCCTTGCCCAATGAAAAATATGCCATGCCCCTTGCGTATAGTAAATTGGGAGCAACGAGATGCGAGGTGATAAAACGATGAAGGTGGTGATGAGACTTTTTACTTTGACCCAAGGCGGCACGAAAAAATGATAAAATGAGGAAGGTGGTGATGAGACAAAGATGGTGATACAAGGCTTTCTCCTTTCAAAGCACGCTTTGCAAAGGATGCAACTAAGAGGAATTAAGCCTTGGATGATTGATGTTGCCTTAGTATATGGCGAAGAGATGCACGATAGAAAAGGTTGCATCAGATACATCCTCACTGACAGGGTCTTGGAAAACACGCCATGTAGGAAACACAACGGGCGTCTTAGGGGGCTTTGTGTGATCGTCAGCACTGATGAAGGGGAAATAGTCACCGCTATGTGGCTTTATAAACTTCGCCGAAAAACACCAAGACGATTTCCAATGAGGCACACTGTGAAAAATTTTTGCTGGTCGTAGCGTATAAGGAAATGGGTATGCAAACCAAAAGCAAGGGTAAGGAGGTAAGATAGCATGGGAAGGACAAGCGAATGGCTAAAGGAACTAAAGGTCGGAGAACCTCAAACAAGCAGTCAACTCCTTAGGGTGTTTCCACTCGTAGCCAAGGAGACGAACGGTCGTGATTACTTGACATTGGACGAAGCGTTTAATCAAAGCTTGATCTTCATCCCAGAGTCTGGCAATGTCCCAGAGATTGTGGTTGCAGTCAAAGGTGAAAAACCAGTGTTGGTTGTTGAAGGTGAAGTCGTAGTAGGTGGCTTGCAAAACCGAACAATCAATATCTCTTTGCTTTTGGAAGCAGGGAAAGAACATCGCATCCCAGTAAGTTGCATTGAGCGTGGGAGATGGAGCACAAGACGATTCCATAGTCATTTAGCTCCAAGGGAAAACGAAAGAGCTGGAAGGGTCGCATTCAGCATCGCAGATCATTCTGCTCATTCAAGGTTGAGACGAAAGAAGACAGCAAGCACTACAATGAACCTCGTGCTGGCTTGCACGGCAACTTCTGACCAAAGTGAGGTTTGGCGAGAAGTGAGGGATGAATTGAGAACTGCAGGGGTTTTCTCCGCGACAGAGGATGCAACTTCGTTTTTTGAGTTTTACCGCGCATCTATTGAGGACTTAGTTAACTCGATTGTGACTGTCAAAAACCAAGTTGGGGCTATAATCTGCATTGCACAATCAATAGCAGGGATTGAGGTATTTGATCACCCTGAGAGCTGGCAGATCTTGAGCAGGAAGATCTTGTATGGCTATGCAGCGGAGGCGCTCGAGTTCATTTGGCATCGCAGGTTTAGTAATTTGGTCAGTTATGAGGAGGCAAAAGCTTTTCGTGATATGGTGGCAGCAATGCTGGAGAGGGCTACGGTTAGACCATCGCCTGTAGGGATGGGTGAACATCACCTGCTTAATGGGACTGTGAGTGGGTTTGCACTGGTTCATGGAGGTAAGGTTATACATCTGTTTGCCTTCCCCGAATCCTACCGCTGGTAGTAGCGTAGATAAGAGGAGGTGCGGAGATTATTATGCACTGTGCTAAAATCAAAAACGGGAGTGATAACAGAGCGATGGAACACTTAGTAGGGCAAATTGTGCAGGGACCCTTCTGGCGAGAAATTGTCCGTGTGCTTGATGTCCAGGAAGTTGGAGACTGGATAAAACTCAAGCTTGAAGGTATCGAGAGCAGGAGGATATTTCAGATAAACATTACAAAAAACGATCTAAACCAGTTAAAACCTGTCACCCTCCTTTGGGATGGTAAAGGCAATGCAGAAAAAGCTTTCTTAGCTCTGGAAGCGCAGAGAATTCGATTGGCTTATCTCTTTGATCCCTTCCTTGCAGTTACAGTTTCGCAGATTGACCCACTGCCTCACCAGATCGAGGCTGTTTATCATTACATCCTCCGCAATCCTCGCATCCGATTTTTGCTTGCCGATGATCCTGGTGCAGGGAAAACCATTATGGCAGGTTTAGTGCTCAAGGAACTCAAATATCGTGGTCTCATTGACCGAATCCTAATTGTTGTGCCAGGACACCTGCGCTACCAGTGGCAGAGGGAGATGAAGGAAAAATTCAACGAAAAATTCGTCATTGTTGACCGACAGTTTATAGAGTCGAATTTAGGGCACAATGTCTGGCAAGAGTTTCCACAGGTGATTACATCGATGGATTTCGCTAAGCAGGAAGAAATACTGAAGTCGTTGAGGGAGGTGAACTGGGACTTAGTCATCGTAGACGAAGCTCACAAGATGGCAGCATATAGATACGGTCAAAAGATGGAGCAGACTGACCGCTACAGATTAGGGGAAGTCTTATCGCCACGCACTCATTTTATGCTCTTTCTCACCGCAACGCCTCATAAAGGCGACCCAGAAAACTTTCGCTTGCTTTTGGAACTGCTCGAACCAGGAATGTTCCCAACAGCAGAGGTAGCAAACAAGCTCCTTAGCAGTGGAGATCACCCCATTTTCCTACGACGGTTAAAAGAAGACTTGTGTGACTTTGAAGGTTCTCCTTTGTTTCCCGAGCGAGTTGTTCACACAATCTGTTACAGGCTGTCTGAAGCAGAGAAGCAACTTTACAACAAGGTCACCGAGTATGTCCGAAAACACTACAAGAGGGCAGACGAGCGCAAAAGACATGGAGTTGGGTTTGCAATGCTCGTCTTGCAGAGAAGAATGGCATCCAGCACAAAAGCACTTTTGACAACTTTGAAGAACAGATATCAACGACTTTCAGGAGCCCTAAATCTTGATTGGGAAAAATTCCTCAAAGAGCAACAAGAAATTTCATCGGAAGTAAGGGACGAGCATGAGTTAGAAGACAAGGAAGAAAAGGAACGCCAAAAAATTGAAAACAAGGCTGTTTATAACTTGACCAATGCTGAAAATATTGATGAGTTGCGTGAAGAGATAGAGGAATTGGAACGGTTGATAGAGTTAGCTAAGGAGATAGTTAGCAACAATCGGGAAACAAAGTTGGCTGAGTTGCAGAGAGTCCTCAACGATGAGAAGCTTAAGGAGAAGGGGGTTAAACTTCTCATATTTACCGAAGCGCGCGAGACTTTGGAATACTTAGCAGAGAAGCTTCGAGATTGGGGATTCTCAGTCACCACCCTACACGGTAACATGAGCATGGAGGAACGAATAAAAGCAGAACAGGAATTCAAAGAAAAAACCCAAATTATGGTCTCTACAGAAGCTGGTGGGGAAGGCATTAACCTGCAATTCTGTTGGCTTATGGTCAACTACGATATCCCATGGAATCCTAATCGCTTAGACCAGCGTATTGGGCGCATTCATAGGTATGGACAAAGACATAATGTGCATGTCTATAACTTGGTTGCCGAAGACACGATAGAAGGGCGCATCCTCAAAACATTGCAGGAAAAGTTGCAAACTATCAGAGAGGCTTTAGGGAGCGACAGAGTTTTTGATGTCTTGGGCGACATCGTTGACATTATCTTACAAGGTCGCTCGCTAAAAGATTTGATCATTGAAGCCATCTCCAACCCAGTTACTTTGGATGACATCATCGCATGCATTGGAAAAATCCCTAACGATGAATTGATCGAAATGGTCAGGAGCGTAACTTTAGAAATGCTCGCTAAACGGCACATTGACCTAAGTCGGATAAAAGATGAGTCTGAACAGGCAAGGGAAAACCGCCTCATCCCTGAATACATTGAACGCTTCTTCTTAAGAGCCTGCAAAAGCTTAAATATCACAGTTAAGCCAAGGCGGGAAAGAGGAGTTTTCCAGATTGAGTGGGTGCCAGCTGGTGTCAGGGATGCTCTCAAAAATCGCTATGGTGAGGTTGATACAACTTATCGCAGTTTCACCTTCCATAAGGAACTCACAACAGATACTGTTGAATTTGTAGCCCCAGGACATCCTCTGCTCGAAGCTGTTGTAGAGTTAGCGATGGCTCAAGGTAAAAACGACATGCAAAGAGGAGCGTGCTTCTATGACCCAAGAAGGCGTTGGGATGGATGGTTGTGGATAGTTGAAGGAGAGATCGTTGACGGCAGGCAAACTGTTGTAGGTAAAAGGCTGTTTGCTGTTTATCAGCCAAAAGAAGGACAGCCAATACCTGTGAACTCTTCAACCCTCTGGGATTTATGCCCAGTCCCTCCAGAGGAGCTGGAAGGAATCTCGGTTGAATTGCCAGTTGAAACAAAACAAGAAACAATCCTTCATCTTCCAGATCTTCCAGAGCCCGTTAACCTTCTAATCCTTCAAGAACTGGATGCCTACAGGAGCGAATTGAAAGCCGAAAAGGATAGGTTTGCGTTGGTTAAAAGGCAATATACCATCCCTGCCCTGAAAGCACTCATCAATGAGCAGGAAGCAAAAGTTGCTGATTTGCTTTTCAGGGAATCAAAAGGTGAAAAAGTTGAATTGCCACTCCAAAACGAGAGAAGACGGTTGGATGAACTTGAAAAAAGATTGCGAGAACTGGAAGAAAGTTTAGTTACTGAGACAACTCTGGTTATCGGTGGGGTGAATACTATCGCTGTCTTGAGAGTAATCCCTCTGCCAGAACAGAAATCAGAAGAAGAGATGGTTGAAGACCCAACTCTTGAAGCCATCGGTTTACAAGTTGCGATGGAGTATGAGCGCCATGAAGGGCGTTCTCCAACCGATGTTTCCCTCCAGCGCCTCGGTTACGACATCAAATCCAGAGCCCAAGATGGCTCGGTCCGATACATTGAGGTTAAAACCCGTGCCCACACAGGGAGCGTCGCTCCGACGGAACATGAGTGGCTGAAAGCAAAACAATTGGGTGACAGCTACTGGCTCTATGTCGTTGAAAACGCCGTTACCAACCCAACCCTCTGGGTTATTCAAAACCCTGCGGAAAAACTTGAGCCTAAGGCGACGGTCGTTCAATACATCGTCAGGGATTGGAAAAACGCAGCCCAACCTGCCTATAATAGAAATTGGGAGTAAAACTTGACAGGGGGTGAGAGAAAAAATGGCTATGATGACAAATTTGATCTGGGGTGCTGTAGGGCTTATTTGCGGGGCGCTGATTTGCTGGCTTTGGCAACGAAGCCGAATGAGTGCCTTGAAGGAAAGGTTGCAAAGCGTCGAAGAGAGAGCACAAAAGTTAGAGCAGGAAAACGCTCAACTGCAGGAGAAAAGGAGCGAGTTGGAAAGGGAGTTAGGAAAACTGCAGGAGCAAACCAAGTGGATTGAAACAGCCGAGGCGAGGTTAAGGGAAGTTTTCCAAGCATTGGCTACCGACGCATTGCAAAAGAATGCGGAAGAGTTCATCAAGCGAGCCCGTGACCAGTTGAATGAAGTTATCGCCCAGGTCCAAGGTAACTTGAGCACCCACCGAGAGCAGATTTACGGGCTCATTGAACCACTTGAAAAAACTTTGAAGGACTTGGACGACCAACTAAGGGAACTGGAAGGCAAAAGGCAAGAAGCATACGGTGAATTGAAGCAGTGGCTGGGTGACCTCGCCAAGGCGCACAAAGACCTTTACGACACTACTAAGGAACTCAAAGAAGCCTTTCGTAAGTCGCCTACCCAAAAAGGACACTGGGGCGAATTTCAACTCCAACGCATCGTTGAGCTGGCGGGGATGCAAGAGCATATTGATTTTAACAAGCAGGTGGGCTTAACCGAAGGTCGCCCTGACATGATTGTTCACCTACCCAACGAGGGTTTCATCGTCATTGATGCAAAAGTCTCGCTTGAACATTTCCAAAAAGCCTTCGAGGCTGGGACCGATGATGAAAGGGAAAGGGCACTGCAGGAACATGCAAAGGCAGTTAAGTCCACCATCCAGAACTTGAGCAAGAAAGAATACTGGGAGCAAAGCAAAGTGAACGGTCGCTCACCCGAGTTTGTCGTCATGTTTGTGCCCCATGAGGCTGCACTGGCAGAAGCCTTCAGAGTAGACCCAAACCTTCTGGAAGAGGCACTGCAAAAGCGAGTTATTCCAGCAACTCCGATCATCTTCTTCGCACTCCTTAAAACCATCGCCTACGGATGGATGCAGCATAAAGCCATTGAGGAGGCTGAAAATATTTTCAAGGAAGTTGCTGAACTTTATAAGCGATTTCAAACCTGCCTCTCACACGCCAGTAAGTTCGCTAAAAGCCTCAAAGACACCGTTGAGCGTTACAATGAGTTTGTGGGTTCGTTGGAACAAAGGGTCATGCCTTGTGTAAGGCGATTGGCAAGCACGGTCGGCAACAGCAAGGAATTGCCACAACTGGAAGCGATTGAGGCTTCACCTCGTTTGCCAATCTTGATGGAAGCGAATGAAAATCCTCTCCGAAAGGAGGCTCAGGAGGATGAAGAGGCTAATTGAGGTTGAAGGGGCATTTCCATTGGCGGAAGTGAGCAGGGAATCACGGCGAGAGAAAAACATCAGGCACGGTCACATCTCAACACTGCACATCTGGTGGGCAAGGCGACCCTTGGCAGCATCAAGAACCACCATCTTCGCTGCTTTGATGCCAGCAAGCGATTCTGATCTTAAGGCAATGAGCTCGCTCATCGCTCAAATGGCTCCTTGGGAAGCAGTCAGAAGCATAAGCGGTAGCACTGAAGCCATCAATCAGGCACGAGAGATGCTCCAAAAAATATATCCACAACCGCCGAAGGTTTTGGATTGCTTTGCTGGCGGAGGGAGCATCCCGCTGGAGGCACTTCGGTTGGGCTGTGAAACTTATGCGTTGGAATACAACCCTGTCGCCGTCCTTATCCTTAAAGCCACGCTGGAGTATCCGCAAAAGTTCGGACAAAGGTTGCTGGAAGAAGTGAAGCGTTGGGGAGATTGGGTGCTAAATGAGGCGAGGAAGGAACTCGCAAGTTTCTACCCTACCGACCCAGACGGCTCAATCCCAGTCGGCTACATTTGGGCGAGGACATTGCCTTGCCAAGACCCTAACTGCGGCGCCGAAATCCCATTGATGAGGCAAACATGGCTGGCGAACACCGAGGGAAGAAAAATTGCATTGAAACTTTTGCCTGACAAGGAAAACAAGCGGGTAGATGCGGTCATCGTGGAAGGTAGTCAAATTGACTTTGACCCTTCCATCGGGACGGTTAAAGGTGCTATCGTCACTTGCCCTATTTGTGGCGGAGTTATTGACGATGATACGACACGACAGTTGTTCCGTGAGGGCAAGGCAGGGCAACGAATGATGGTGGTCGTCTTGCACCATCCTTCCCAATCAGGGAAGCGGTACCGATTGCCGACTGAACGGGATTTGAAAGCCTACCACTCTGCTACCGAAGCCTTGAAGCAAAAGGTTGAACGATTGCGTGATGAGTGGAGAATGGAGCCCGTGCCTGATGAACCTATGGATAAGAATGACCCAACGACTGTTGCGGGTCGCGGCTATGGTATAGAGAGGTTTGGTGAATTGTTCAACGAGCGTCAGAAACTGGCGCTTCTCACTTTCGCCGAGAAAGTCCGACAAGCATACACGGAAATGCTGAATGAAGGCACTGACCCAGAGTTCGCAAAAGCAGTGGCAGTTTATTTGGGACTTGGAGTGGACAGATTAGCAGATTACAATTCAGTAGAGTGCATTTGGCATTCAAGCAAAGAGTTAATTGCACACACATTTGGCAAGCAAGCGTTACAAATGACATGGGATTATGTTGAGGCAAATCCCTTAAGTGATGCTACTGGGAATTGGTCTGACTCCTTTAATTATCTCCTGCGTGTTCTAAATCACTGTGTCCAGATTGATACTTGGACAGCTCAAGTTCATCAAGGTTCAGCCACTGAACTTCCTTACCCGGACAAATTCTTTGATGCCGTCATCACCGACCCACCTTACTACGATAATGTTAACTACTCGGTGTTATCGGACTTTTTCTATGTGTGGCTTAAACGCACAGTGGGGCATCTTTATCCAGAACTTTTCGCCACGCCTCTTACACCCAAGTCTAAGGAAATTGTGCAAGACCCTGTTCGTCATGGCGGACGCGAGCGTGCCAAAGAGTTCTACGAACAGATGCTCACACAAGCCTTCCGTGAAATCCATCGCGTGCTTAAGGACGATGGGATTGCCGTCATTGTCTTCGCCCACACAAGTGTTGAGGCATGGGAGAGCATCATCAATGCTTTGCTCAACGCCGACCTTTACCTAACCGCATCACTGCCCATTCACACGGAGATGGAAACTAAGGTATTGGCTGCAGGCGGAGCAGCCATCCTTCTGTCATCTGTTTACATGGTTTGTCGCAAGCGAGTTGAAGAGAAGATAGGCGAGTATCGTTCGGTCATTCGTGAGATGGAAGAGAAAATTCCGCAGTCGTTAGAGAGGTTCTGGGACGCAGGGATTAGCGGTCCTGACTTCTGGCAGAGCGCCATCGGTCCTGCCGTCGCCATCTTCGGGCGATACAAAAAGGTCGTCAAGCAAGATGGGACAGAAGCGAGCGTCAGGGAACTGTTGGAAGAAGCCCGAAGAATCACCGCCCATTACGCCCTGAGGCGAGTTTTGGAAGAAGTTGGAGGTGACGAACAAACTGTTAGAGCGCTTGACCCAATAACCCGATTTTACCTTGTCTGGCGATGGACTTTCGGAGGCGGAAAAATCCAAGTTCCCTTTGACGATGCCTTACGAGTCGCTCGTTCCGAAGGTGTGGAGTTAAGAGACCTTGCGAGAGCCGACAGTATAGTCCGCATTTCAAGCGGTATGGTGAAAGTCATTGGACCGATGGAGCGGAAAAACGACAGGCGTTTCCTTGAGAGCTTTAAGTTCAACTCCCTCATTGACACCCTGCACCGCACAGTGATTGCATGGCAAAGTGGCGATGAAACGACATTGCAGGCGATGTTGTCCTTAAGGGGCAATGATGAGACCTTCTGGCAAGTCGCCCAAGCCATTGCCGAGGTTTTGCCCGAAGGAGACGAAGAGCGCCGACTCCTTTTTGGGCTTCTCCAGAAGCGTGGGCGAGTCCCTCAAACAACACAAGCGCAAGCACGACTTCCGCTCCAACAATGAAAAAACATCAAGGAGGTGCTTTACGATGGAACGATTGCCGTCATGGATGGAAGTCGTAAATCCTGACCCGATTGTGCTTTCGGAGAGCTTGGAAGAATCCCTGTTTGCAGCAGACCTTTACAGCGTCCTAAAAGGCACAGCCCCTCGGGAGTATCAAGACCCATGGCGATTCGCCGAGCAAACTTACCCGACCGAAGGCATGGTTCAACTTCTCAGCGATGTGATAAGGCGGTTAAGCGGTAAAGGCTCGTCTAATCCAGTCATCCAAATCCAAACACCCTTTGGAGGCGGAAAGACCCACACCCTAATTGCCCTTTATCACTTGGTGAAGCGTGGCAGGGAAATCAGAAACTCCTTGCTGGGGGAAATGGTGTTTGAGAAAGTTGGTATCAGCAGTTTTCCGGAGGCAAAAGTAGCGGTCTTCGTGGGAACGGTGCCAAACCCTGAAGAATCACCCACTCCTTGGGGAGAAATTGCAAGGCAACTTGGTCGCTACGATGTGGTTCGGAGAGCCGATGAAGGGCGTTATTCGCCCGGACGGGAATTGTTGGAGAAGGTCATCGGGAACGAACCTACCCTCATCCTGATGGATGAAATCGCTGAGTTTACAGCAAAATGTGGGCAAGACTATTACACTCAATTTCTCGCCTTCTGCCAAGAGTTGACCGAAACGGTGAACAGTTTGAAGAGATGTTGCTTGGTCGTAACCCTACCGTCCAGCGCCCCTTACGGCGAGAGAGGGGAGAGGGCTTTACGAGACTTATTGCAGATTTTTGGGCGAATGCAAGCCATCTACGAGCCTGTTAGAGGGATGGAAATCTACGAGATTGTCAGGAAGAGGCTGTTTAAGATGGACAGTGATTGGGAAGAGGATGCTTACCGAATTGTTGACGAATACATCAGTGCTTACAGGCAATGGAGTGACGCTCCCGAATGGGCACAAAGCGAGGAATATCGGGAGAGGATGTTGAGGTCTTATCCGTTCCACCCACTCCTCATTGATTGGCTAATTGAGCGATGGGGCAGTTTCCACACCTTCCAGCGAACGAGAGGTGCTCTCAGGTTCTTAGGTCACATCGTTCAGGACATTTGGCGCAAGTATGAGAAAGAGCCACAGAAAGCACCACCGCTTATCCAACCAAGTCATGTGAATTTAACTAAGTCCGAGATTGCAGGGGAATTGATGAGGCACATTGACCCTGGTCACCGTGCAGTCATCCACGCAGACATTCAAGAGCGAGCGCCTCGTATTGATAGTGGGATGGGCGATTGGAGTCAATATCGGGTAGCAACAGGGTTAGCGACTTCTATCTTCTTGGCTTCGTTCACCGCAGCGGAGGAAAGACGAACGGGTGCAAGCCTGTCTGAGTTGAAAATTGCTGTGTGGCAGCCAGGGTTAGAACCTGCGGTTATCACAGAAGCAATGAACCTGCTTGATAGAACACTCCTTTACTTGCACGAGGAGAACGGACTTTACCTTTTCAGCCTCCAGCCCAGTTTGGTTAGGCTTAAGATTGACTTCATGGAGCGTATCACTACCGATGAAATTCGCAAAGAGTTAGAGCAAAGGCTTAAAGAGTTAGCGAAGGAGAGCGGTGATTGGCAGGTTCGGATAACGGATAAGGCAGAAGATGTGCCCGACACCAGAGATTTGCAAATGGTCGTGTTGCCACCTGAAACACCTATAGAGGAAGCAACACAAAAGGTGCAGAAGATTTTTGAGACCACAGGGGCTAACCCTCGTGTCTACCGCAATGCATTGGTAGTCGTCGCTGTTGATAGGAACGGCAAGGAAAGGGCTGAGGCGCAAGTTAAGGAATTCTTGGCGCTGAAACGGATTGAAAGCAGTGAGGAGCGGAAAAGGCTAAGCCAAAGAGACCAACAAAGGCTAAAAGAGGACAAGGATAACGCTGACAAGGAATCCTCAAGGGAGTTGTGTAATGCCTACAGGATTGTCTTCAAGCAGACCGAGGAAGGGCTGGAGAAACTGGACATGGGAGCGATGAGTGTTGGTGAAAGCCTGAACTTGGTGAAGAGGGTTCAAGACTTCCTTCACCGAAAAGACCTGTTGATGACGGAGAAGGTTAACCCTGCTCAGGTGAAGGAGTTAATGGGCGACGCTAAGGAGAAAGCCCTTGAAGACATCTGGCAAGATTATGGCAAGTTCCCACGCCTTCCAATCCTCTTGAACCGAGGGGTCTTGGCTGAAGCTGTTCGGATGGGTGTTAGCCAGAAACTTTTCGCCGTGCGAATTAGTAGCAAAGAATACTATGGCGAAGAACCGCCTTCAGACAGCGGTTGGGTTAGGTATGCGGTTCTCCTTTCAAAGCCTACAGAGAAAGTGCCTCCTACACCACCTGTTGAACCACCTGTTGATTTGGTTGAAGACATACTAAAAGCCCTATCAAGCACTTCTGAAGCGAGGGTTAAAAAAGTTTACGACCAGATTTGGTCGCAAAAGCGTTCGGAGTTTAGAAGCGAGGCTGAATTCCGTGAGGCATTCGAGAACGCGTTGAAGAAGGGACAAGAACAAGGATCGTGGGAACTTCGCATCGGCAAGACACAGGTAGTGAGTGAAAAGATTGATATGTCCACGCTGCTGGATAAAGGAACGATCCACTTAAAGAAAGTGGCGCCTTCTGGAGTGCCACAACCAAAGGGTATAAGTGTGCGTTTAGTTATCCCAAGTGAAAAGTTCGGCACTTTCGCCATGTCTATGGCAAATTTGTATAAGCTGAAATTGGTTGGTGACCATGTTGAAATCTCCTTTGAGACACCGCCCCTGCGAGATGACCAACGAAAGCAGTTGAAAAATGCCTTGCAAGAGACCATTAGCCAAATTGACGGTGAAATTCAAGAGCCGACAGAGTGGAAGTAACCCAATAACTGATGAAGCCTTTTCCGCAGGTCTCCACTTTGGATGTTCTGTTCTAACAAACGCAATCTATCGGCAATGGCATGACTCAAATCTTGAGGGAATTGGGCTACCTTGACGAATTCCTCTAAGGCATCAAAACCTTGCCGAGATCTTCCAGCATAAGTGAGTAGCCTATCGATGAAGTGACGCAAAGCTTCGGTTTGCAGCGGTGGACCGAATAACTTCGCGATGTCCTGTGCCACTATGCGTTTGAATTCGGATGCTATGAAGGCTGAGACCAGTGCATCAACAATTTGAGGATCAAAGGCGACTTTATCGGAGACAATAGCCATCAAATTGGTAGCTGCTCGTAAGTCCGCAAGTTTGGGCTTACCTTGAAGTAATTGATGGGCTTTAGGCAGGACATAGTCACAAATGGCTCTTTCAGGTGAGGCTGCAATAGCAGATCCCCACGCTTGCTCCTCTTCCTTCTTGCCCCTTTGGAACGCATCAAACCACCTTGAGTAGAACAAGTTAACAAAGTCCCTCGCAGGAGCATCATCCCTTTCGCTTAGGCAATAAGCACATGTCTCAGCCCACCTTAAGGGTTCTGCCATAACTCGGCGCTGAAGCCATCGCCAAAAATCTTGAGCGACCTGCTGGTCAAGAAAACTCGCAAGCAACAAGGTTCGTGTTGGTGTCAGAAGTCGGTCCGCCTCATGGATAGGGAAGTTGCGGTTCCACTTTTGAGCAAGGGAAAAAGCCCTTAAGGCTTCTACAAGCAGGGTATGAACAGGTCTAAGCAACTTACCTTCTTCAACCAGCAAGTTTGATGCTCTTAAGATACCCCAAAGGTCATCTGCCCTTTGGGCATCACCGATGCATTTTCTCAGTTCATCGTAAACTTCGTCATTGTCCCATGAATCTTTCCCCTCCAAAGCCATAAAAACATCATCCAAAACCTCGATCATACGGGTAGGTGGCAAAGGGGAATCAACTTTTCTGAGCAATTCCTTTACAAATTCCAAATAAGTTTGCCCCAAGCCTTTTAGGTGAGGCGAGAAAAGAGATGCCACGATGAGGAGCGGTGGAAATTCACTCACCTGAGGAGGCAAAGCAGGAACGGGACGATCCAAAACACTACTCAATCTCACTAAGAGGCGCTGAGCCTGATCTTTTGAGAGTGGTTCTAAGTGAATCGATGGCAGTCCAAGCCATTTAAAATCTTCAAACCTTTCTGAACGGACAGCCAAAACAACTCGTAATGAATTGTTACCTTCGAGAGTGTCACGGATATGCTCCACAAAGTCCTGTTTAGTAGCGACCTGTTCAACTTGGTCCACTAAAAGAACGATATGCCCCCTTTCCAGCCAATTAGCCCAATGCTTGTCCTCAAGTTCGTTGGGAGAAGCCTTGCTGAAGAAAGTTTTAAGGATTTCCGACAATGAAGGATTGAAGGAAAACTGTCGTAATTTTTCCCAAACACTTAGCCATTCTTTCGCCTCCAAGAAGACAGGAAGCAAGTTCTTATACTCTCCCTTGGAGGACAGTAGATAGGCAATGTATCGGAGCGCTGTTGACTTTCCCATCCCACTCCTTGCAACCAAAAGCCAATGTTTTTGCTCTCCCCTAAGCCATTCTCTTAACCAGTCTGTTAGGAGAAGGCTTTTCCGACCATTGGAAGATAAGGTCACTGAGGGTTCTTGGTAACAACTCCAATCCTTCCTCCCTAAGCCAATAAGGTAGAAATGGTCAAACTTCCGAGCTACTTTGTTGCGAAGATCCACAAAAAGAGCAATTCGAGTTAGGAAGGCATCTATTGCTTCATCCACGGTGGCTACCTGCTGGAAGAAGTCTTGAGGCAGACCAGGAAGGTTACTTACAGTGCTAAGGTCTTGACCTTTAGCCACCAACAAACGAGTTATTCGTGGACAACTGAGGTTGATGGCTGCACGAACTTTTTCTACCAATCCGCTGACAGGAACAAGTTTTCCGTCATCACTCAAGGCAGCAGTTATAGTTATTGAGGGATCGGGTGGAAAATCTTTCAGCAAGAGCCATATACCAACAGCGAAAAGTCCACTTAAAGAGTTGCCCCTCAATGCATCTAAATGACGCCCATCAGAGCGTGTGATGCGCCATGCGATCTTAATCCCTGAAGGCGAAAAAGATTGCATCCACTGCTCTACTTTGGATAAGGCTGCTTTAAATTCGTCGTCCTGCGGCAATAGAATACTCTCTGGGTGTGGAACCAAACGAGGTTTTGGTTCTGTATCTTCTCGTAAGTCCAGTTTCAAAGTCACAACAAAGCCGTCCCTGCCCTTAACCCCCAGCCCTTGTAAAGTTACCTGCGGAATTTCTGTCCCTTCGTCTCCAAATTGGTCAATATACTCTAACCACTCCCCACCATCCTCGTGGAGGAAGTCTTCCACCAAAGATTTCATCTGATGAAAAATGTCGTAAGCAAATTGCTTTGGTAAACCTATTTTATCCAGCCACCATTCTAATCTCTCGATAAAGCCTTGATGGGACGCTATTAGTTGATTGTACAGTTTTCCCAAGACTTCCTTATTATCCTCACAACACAACCTCCACAACTCGCCATTAGACAAGCGCAACCAAGCCTCTTCAAATTGAGTCGGGCTGCAGCAAACTAAATTACCCAACCAATCCCACTCCCGCATGTCCTACTCCTAAGGAGCTTGTCATTCCTCCACACATGACCACCATCTCTTTCCCAATCTCTTCCTTGAAGCCTCGGTTACAGACTCGAAAAATGAAACCAAGTTAACTTGACATTACTTAACCCCGTGACATCTCTTTTTTGCCACTCCCTAACCCGTGTAACTCCGCATAGCGCTCACTACTCAAATTTATCCGACTCGAAACCACAATGATAGCTCCCTGAGAAACAGCAGAGATTCTTCTCATTATGTGAAATTCTACAGCGAGTCGGAAGTTTCCACAGCTCCATGTCATGCTGTGTTAACAGATTGCTTTATTTCTGTCTTAACAGCTTAACACCTATCCATCATCCCTAAGTTTTCGTTGTCTCACTTCAGCAGCGACTTGAAATGGGTCACGGTCCTGGTTAGGCAATGGACGACCGTAAAGGAGCAAAACAAAGAGGGATGCGCTCTCCCTTTCCGCCTCTGCCTTCGCCTCCTCAACCGCCTTCTTAAGCGGGTCTGCGGTAGTCCCTGCAGTCAGAACGAGCGCCCATTCAGCCATTGCCTTTCATTTCCACCTTCTCGAAATTTGATCGCAACCTTTTAAGTCAAGTTCGTGCTGATGCTTCTAAACCAATCCAGCAACACCTGACAACCTTGACAGCCCTCTTTGCCCGTTGGTGGTGTTCCCGATGAGAGGATGGAGAAGACCCTTTGGCACAATTCTTCAACCCAGTTGGTAGGATGAAGGTTAATGGGAACGACAGTGCATCGGAAACCAAGTATCATTTGCCCTTTTGTCCGCTGCAACAAATCAAGGTCATTAATGGCTTTGTGTTCAGGCTCAAAGTAAATGAGCGCTAACCCAACAATGGCTTTCCTTTGCAACTGCTGCGCCAAATAGGCGTAAGCGTTCAATTGGGCTTCGTAAAGAGGCAAAAGGTTTTGCTGCGTTTGAGTCCAAGAAGCCATCTTGTAATCAGCAATAAACCATCGCCCGTCAGGAAACTCCCAAATGGCATCGGCTTCGCCAGCAAGAACGCAACAGGCTTCAAAAAGGGGAAACTGCCACCTAACGATGTTGACGAAACGGACAGAGCGAAAGTCCAAGTCTGGAAAGGAGTTCTTTAACGCATCAATTAGCCATGACGGAAGCGAACCAGTTTGCTGAAGGTGAGTGTTGACAACCCGCTTGATGTAAGCGTCGGCTTGACTGACGATGCCAGGCATGGGAGAAG
>Ga0272445_1001519_pt1 | contig 17794 bp, 17 predicted proteins | sample YNPCB0031_FD_194404 | JGI IMG/M metagenome (GOLD analysis project Ga0272445, IMG submission 194404) | Hot spring sediment microbial communities from Yellowstone National Park, WY, United States - YNP-CB-003-1 | ecosystem: Environmental > Aquatic > Thermal springs > Hot (42-90C) > Sediment... | reverse complement strand
AGCGGCTAATCTATATACCTTTGGCAGTTGTAGCAGTACCAGCGTTGGTATTGTGGTATCCAGGTGGCTGGTTTACCGCAGTAGGGGCAGATTTTCTGCTCGGTTTTCCGGAAGAAGGGAAGTTTGGGTTTTTGCTCGGGTTGAGGTGTAGGCGCGGCGGCTGCTGGGGGTGCGATGGCTGGCGTCAACAGCTCTTCCGGTACTTTAAACTCGGGTTTCAGCAGGACGATGTCTTTAGCGGCTGCAACATCGCTCCACGGGATCTCCAGCGTTCTACCTGATGGTGTTCTCACGATGAGGAAGGGTAGTGTTTCGCCGACTTTGAAGCCGAAGTCTACGACTTCGCCGATGCGGCGGGCGTCTTGAGCGTACACTTGCTTCCCCTTAAGCTCGGAAAGGGTTATGCTCATCTTTATCGTTAGCGAGAGCAGTACAGGAGTTAATATCGTTTACTGCGCGAGCTCGATCTCTTCAAGCAGCTCGAGTAGGCTGCTGATGCCTTTTACCCCGTTCCTGTCAACTAGGAAGGCTCTGATCCCCAGCGACGCCGGTATCCTGTAGTCTGCCTCCTCGTCATCTCCGGCGTGGATAATCTCGCTCGGTTCGGCTCCTAGCTGCTTCAGGATGGCCTTGTAGAACTCGGGGGGTTTGCCGGGTAGCGAGAAGTCTGAGGTGGAAGAGAAGACGTGCGCGAAGGCTTGTTCGAGCTCTGGCACGCGGGCGAAGACGAGCTTAATGAACTCGCGTGAAGCGCTCGTGGAGAGCACAAGCTGCACTTCACCCTTCACAGCTTCGATGAACTCGAGCGCGTCCCTGTAGGGTTTGACGAACCGCCCAGCTTCCTCGAGCGCCCAGCTCAGCATGCCGCTGTCGAGACCGAAGCGCTGGAACCAGTACTCGGGGTTGTACCAGCGTAGGTCCTTCGGCCCAATCTCGTCGTACTGCCTTTGAACTTCCCTTTTCGCATCCTCTAGGTTGAGCCCGTGGCGTTCCGAGTACAAGGTGGGCACAAGCTCGAGCCAGAAGTAGTCAACATAGTCCCTGTTTACGATTGTGCCGTCCAAGTCGAGTGAAACGAACCTTACCTTCATGCCCTTGGCGCCTTCGCTTAGGGGTTTAAAGCGTAGCGCTCGTCGGCGTGCTCGCGTTGTCTCGAACGCGGCCCCCTGTGCGGCATCTTGCGCGAACGTCTTCCAGCGCGCTATTTAATGTACATTTTTATACATTAATGACACATAATATCCTAAACTGTCGCTTAAAAACGCGATAAGCCTTTTAATAGTTTGTTTGGACTTTTATAGTCAAAATGGCTTAAAGTTAGGCTTGAAAGAAGGGTAATGTGCAAGAAAGCAAGGGTAAAGAGAGCGGTGTCCTTCCAGAACCGCCAAAGCCTGGATTGCTCAGCTACCTAAAGGCTGCTGGACCAGGTGTGATCTTAGGCTCTCTCGCTATCGGCTCGGGTGAGTGGATTCTTTTCCCAGCGGCTGTTGTGAACTACGGTCCTTACATCCTATGGGCTGCGCTGCTTTCCTGCGTGATACAAGCGGTCGTGGCGGTCGAATCGATGAAGTACGCGGTGTACTGCGGTCAGCCTATCCACAAGGCATACCAGAAGCTGCCACCGGGCCCCGCGGCGTGGGCATTAACTTGGACTCTCGCGATAGTTGTGCCTATAGTCTGGCCCGGTTGGGCCATCGGCTCGGCAACCGCGCTGGCTGCGCTCCAGTTGGGGAGGCTTCCCACACCTCAGGATTCGCAGCTGGTTTTAACATGGGGTGTGATCGCGCTCACAGCCGGCTTGGTAGTCCTTCACCTCGGTAAGAAGATCGAGAGGACTCTCGAGCTGGTGAGCTGGCCCCTGCTCTTGCTCCCCCTAGTTACAGTAGCGGTAGGTGTCGCTATTGCTGTGCCGGCGACGGCGTGGATCGAGGTGCTAAAAGGGTTTGGCGGTTTCCTGAGACCAAGGCTCGGTTTCCCCTCACAAGACAAAATAAACTGGCTCGTGATGGCAGCGGCGATCGCGTACATCCCAGCTGGCTTCGGGTACAACCTGTTCATCTCCAGCTACGCTAGGGATAAAGGCTGGGGCATGAGCAGACTCTCAGGCTACATTTCGGGAGTCATCGGAGGGAAGAAGATCCCCCTGTCCGCGGAGGAGACGCCGTTCGACGCGTCGAAACCGGAGAACCTTAAAAGGTGGAAAGGCTGGCTTAACGTGCTCCGGTTCGACTCTTACGTGATCTTCTCGGGTATAACGCTCGCGACCGTGGTCATGACGAGCGTGCTGGCGTACGCTCTGCTCGCGCCGCGGGGGCTCGCTCCGACGGGCTTCCGCATGGCAGCTGTTCAAGCCGAAGCGCTTTCAAGCGAGCTAGGCCCGCTCGCGTGGTACATCGTCCTACTCGGGACGTGCTTTACGCTTTTCGACAACCAGTGGGGGTTGATGGACTCGACCGCTAGGGCTATAACTGAAAACCTATGGTTCGCGAGCGAGAGGGCCAGAAAGTGGGCTAACGGGGATCCGAGGAGGATATACTACCCATTGGTCTACGCGCTGTACGCAGCTTCCCTAGCGATAATGTACATCGCTATAGCTTACGGGCTAGCGGAGCCTTACACGCTGACCGTGATGGGGGCCGTGCTGGGCCTTTTCGCGCTAACCCTCGCGCCCGCGCTCCAGCTAATAGTCAGCAACAAGCTCCTACCGAAAGAGCTCAAACCCGGTCTCGCAACGAACATTATCCTAGTTGCTGGCGTGATCTTTTACGGGTTCTTCGCGGCTGCTGTAGCCCTCCAAGCGCTTTTAGGGATCAAGATATAGGGAGACTGTTTATTCTTTCTCCATCGTTTTCTCTCGCAGATCTGACGCTGCAAACAGGTTTTTCTAGCACCTAGCGGAGCCTGCGCCACACTTGCGCTTTAATAACCGCTATGAGGCACGCTCATGGGACCCGCAGCATTAGTAGGCGCGAAGAGCAGGTGGAGGGCTCTCTTCTAACAAGTTTATTAGACCGCTGCCCCGAGGGGCACCGAGGCGGACTGCAGATGTCCGGGTTCGTTAAACGCAGCCCATCTCAACTGCTGAAGCTGGCGTCTCCAGAGTGGTTTACACCATTGCTCAACCCTGAAGTTTACAAGCCGTTAAAGCCGAGCAGGAGGGAAGAGGTATGGTCCGGCGGCGAAGGGAGCTTATTCGCAGCTAGGGTACCGGACTGGCTCAGCGCGCCTCAAGCCAGCTACGCTGCCGCTAAGGCTCTCATCGAGGAGCTTGCGGGATCGATGAAAGGCATCGGTAAGGTTCTCGTGAAGCCGGATGCCAGCGTGAGCGCAGGTCCGTTCCTTAGCGGTAGGCTCGAAACTATCGCTAGGGAGAGGGGGGTCAGCGAGCACGCCGACCTGCAAGCTCTCGCCGCGCAGCCGGCCCTTCTCGCTGGAGTTGTAGATGCTTTACTCGAAACAGGAGTGGACGAGATCGACATTGCGGTGGACTCGCCGTGGTTCGATCCCTTTAGGGTCGCCTACGAGCTGGGCTACGCGCGCGCTCTGGCGGACCCCAGGTACGAGGGGAAGGTGTACTTCGTTAACCCTTACGAGGGGCAGGAGCTAGAGCATCTCTCAGTCAAGTGGGCGGACGGCTACGATCCAGGCTTCTTCACGCGAGTGGAGCCTCCGCGAGCGCTTTTTGGGGAGCGCTACGACCTCGTGCTTGTGGTCTCGCCCGCTAAAACCCACACCCTGGCTATCTACTCCCTTCTACTCAAAGCCTTCTCCGCGTGGAGGAGGCCTCAAACCCGCTGGCACATGCTGGGAACGCCCCTGAAGCTCTTCGATAGGGAGTACGCTTCAAAGGTTCTCGACGTGGACATTCCAATCCATAGAAGCTTCGAGGTGGTTCCAGCTGGAGATCGGACAATCCTCTCCAACGGTTTCGCATCCTCAGCTCCCCTGCCCACGTGCGTCGAGGAGGGCGAGCTGTTGGCTGTTAGCGACCCTCACGCCGGTCCAGCTAGCTTAGCGCCGCTGCTCCTCAGCATGGGTTACTACATTATAAGGTATATAAGCGCGTACGCCACAGTAGCAGATGAGCTTGAAGGTTCTGGAACCAAGATAGCCGGGCTCGTTTCAGGTATCGTCGCTATGGAGGGGGAGGGCCCGCTTCTCTACGGGGAAAGGAGGTTCGGTGGTTTCGCTGTCGCGGGAACCAGCCCCTTGGCGGTAGAAGCTTTCGCTCTTGACGCTATGGTGGGCGCCGGGCGGAGGGGTTTCGAAGGGGCAGTCCTCAGGGTGAACCGGCGCTTCATCAGCAAGTACGTCACAGACGAAGAGCTGGAAGAGGAGGTGGAGATGGAAGCAGCCGACCCTTGGACCTTGAGGCTAGCGGAGGAGCTCGTAAGAGAGGAGAGGGATCCAACCAGGTACACCCTGTACGTGCTAGGTTTTGACGGAAGAGGGGAGGTTAGAGCCCCCTGGGACTTGCGGCTGGGCCCGCCTTTCAAGCTCCCCAAGCACGTGTACGTTCCCCCGAGAACCTTAGCAAAGTGCATATACACAGAGGGTGTGCTCTTCCGGAGGGCGCTGAGCCAAGTCGATAAGGGGGTCTCTATCCCCTTGCCCGGCATGCTCGGGGCCTAGACATCTAGCCTTAGCTGCGCCACCCTCGGAAAAGCCTCTCCTCGATTTCAGCCCAGTACGTTAGCAGCCTAGCTTCGTCGAGATCGTACGGCGTGCCGTCCGGGTAGAGCAGGTCATGCTGCCAGATCCTGGGCGGCGCGAAGCACGGGTTCTCGGGAGTGCAGCTCCAGTCGTAGTAGGTTTGCGTTTTACCAGCGACGAGCCCCCAGAAGTACCAGCCAACCCTGTAGCGTGCGAATATCGGCAGTACAGCGGCGAACGTGTTGCCCACTTGCCTGCGCAGGAACTCGGTGCACAGCAGCGGCCGGTCGTACGCCAGGAGCAGGCGCACCTTCGCCTCCACCGCGTGCGGCGGGTCATACGTGTGGAAGCTCACCACGTCGGAGAGCTCGGCGAAGCGCCTGTGCATATGGTCGCTGTAGTCGGCCCAGAGGCCGACCGTCAGGGGCTGCGCGGGCTCCACCTCGCGGGCCCACTCGAAAGCCGCCTCGACGAGGGGGAGGCTCCTCTCGCCCATGCCGGTGTTACCGGGCTCGTTGTAGAGGTCCCAGGCGAGGACGCGCGAGTCCCGGGCGAAGCTGCCGACCACTTCCTTCACGTACTCCTCGAGCTTCCTCCAGCAGCTCCTGTCGAGCACGCGCGACCGTCCAGGGCTGGCGGCCCAACGGCTGTTGTGCACGCCGGGGATCGGCGGCTCCTGGGGCCCCGGCCTCGGCTCCTGGTTCCAGCAGTCGTCGAAAAGCACCAGCATGGCCCGTACGCCGCGCTCGTGCGCGATGCTGAGGAAGCGGTCGAGCCTCCTCTTGAAACCCTCCGGGTCGACCTCCCAAGCCAGGTAGTGGAGGAAGACGCGGGCGGAGTTCAGGCGCAGGGCGCTAGCCCAGCCGAGCTCCTCTCTTATCGTGCGCTCGTCGAAAGTCTCGGCCTGCCACATCTCCAGCTGGTTCACCGCGGTTCTCGGGATGTAGTTGCAGCCTCGAACCGGCCCGACCCCCTCGTACCACCCCCAAGCCTCCTCCTTGCTCCACTTACCCCTCGCCACGTGACCGAAGACGCGTGGCTCGGCAATATGCGTAGCGGTCCAGCTCACACCTCCTCTCCCCGTGGTGACGCCTCACTCCATTTTCGCAAAGCCTTAGGCCGCTAAACGTTCGCGCGAAGGCGCGCAACGGCTATAAACGAGGCTAGTACCCCACACTCCTCGTGTACAAATTCAGAGCGCTGACTTACCATGCTCCCCCGGCCACAGGTAGCCTGGACGGCTACCTATCCCGTTTGAAGCTGGACGATGCGGGAAGGCTCGCGAAGGAGCTTTCCGCTAGAAAAGAGGTGTGGAGTGTCCGGGTAGTTTCGCCCCCAGTCGAGGATGCCGCGGGAGCGCTTGACGTGAAGCCAAGTAGGTACGTTGAGGAGTTCTACGAGACGGCGATCAAGGTTGCGAACTACGTCGCCTTCCCACTCCGGCGTCTCGAGCTGAACGAGCTCGTGGAGCTGATGCGCAGCTTCGAGCGGGCTTACTTCTCGGTGGAATACCGGCTTGAGGAGGAGGAAGCGGTTATCGAGGTTTTGAGGAGGGTTCCCGAGGAAGTGGGCTGGGTCGCCGGTTCGCGCTTTGCTGTGGCGTTCGGCGGCAGGCCTGTAACCCCCTATTTCCCGGTCACCACGAGCGAAACCGAAGGCGTGACGGCTAGCCTCCTATACCCAACGCACGTGGCCGAGCTCGTCGAGGGCGGCGAGCCGCTGCCCGACGCGCTGAGAGCTACAGCGCTCGAAGCGTACAAGCTCGTATACAACGCGATCGACCGCGTGGGCACAAACTTGCCGCTTATCGGCTTGGACCTCTCCCTCTCTCCGTGGGCCTCTGACAGCGTGGCCTTGCTGCTCGAGAAGCTGCTGGGTCTTCCTCTCTTCAGCCCCGGCACCTTCTTCGTCCTTAGAGCGGTTAATGAAGCGCTCTCGCTCCTAGCCTCCTCGCTCGGCGCTGTGGGCTTCAACGAGGTAATGCTTCCGCTTGCCGAGGACGATAGGCTCAAAGAGCTAGCGGCAGTCGGGCATCTCAGGTTCCGCGACCTGCTGGCAACCGCTCCAGCTTGCGTAGCCGGGCTCGACATGGTCCCCCTACCCTCCACCACCGACGCGCGTGTCCTCAAGTGGGCGATGAGGGACCTAGACGCTGCAAGCAAGCTGAAGAGGAGGCCGCTCGGGATGAGATTACTGCTCGTCGGCGCCTCCCCAGGCGAAGAAGTTGAGCTGGGAATGTTCGGCAAAACACCCGTGATCGACCCGTTGATCTAACATCGGAAGTGTTTCCAGTTTCCACTTGGCTCTCAGAGCCAACCTTCGAGCTTGTTTCGCAGCGCGGGCACGCGTTTTGCAACTCTAGCGATCGCCTCCTCGGGGCTCTCCCACGCGGGGATTTCCAGCCTCAAGTAGAGTCCGGTGCGCCCGCGCTCATCCCTTCTCGTCAGTGCGCTCACTCTGTCTTTCACAACGTCCACAGAGACCCCGAGCATGCGCGCTACCTCTTCCTCGCGGCCGATGATCGAGAACTCGATGTGGCCCCTGGGCGTCGGGATCACAGCGAGCAACCTCTTGTTGACACCGGCTACCCTTTCGCCCTTCTCGAGTTGAGCTAAACCGATGGACCCGGCGAACCTGTAGAACTCCTCCTCCAACCGCGCGAGGGGGGCTAGAGGTACCGACACCTTAGAGTTGCCCTCTAGGTGTATGTACAGCCGAGGTGTAGAAAGGGGTGTGGCTTGCACGAGCTCTCTCACCACCACGTTTATGCCCTTACCAGCTAGCCGCTCCTCCACAATGGAGGGTGGAGACGGCTCCAGAAGCGCTATGTCTACGTCGCTGCCCCCGTGCACATCCCCCCGCGCCACGCTCCCCACGAGTAGGGCCTCCGGCAGCGCGGTGAGCAGTTGTCGCGCCCGCGATCTCAGCTCGCATAGCAGCCGCCAGTGCTCCTGGCTGTATACCACTTCAACCTCGTCCTTAACCTTGACCGGCTTCACGGCCTTTTCTGATTCGCCTAGCGTAGTCGACAACACGCAGTAGATTAAGCGCCGCGTCCAGAACCTCAGATACCTCCGAGTAGTCCCTCGCTGCCTTAAGCTCCGAAGAGACCTGGGCCAGCTTCTCGATTGCCACCCGCTCGAGCTCCTGGAGGGTCAAGTTCCCCCGAACTTCGAGCTCCTCCTCGTCGCTGCTTACGATGACGTAGCGCTGACCGCAGCTGGGGCAGACGACTTCTCCAGTTTTCAAGCGGAAGAGGGGGACGTTACATGTTGGGCATGTCTGCTCGAGCATCGCTGCCCCACTCTTCAGCAGCGCGGCCATCTTCTTCACAACTTCCTCCTCGCTCCGCGCGGAGTGCCTCTCGGATGCGAACATCGCGATTGCCCCGGGGTCTAGGCTAAAAACGTAGCGCCCAGCAGTCTTTTATACTGGTGGGGGCGCGCACCCAATGTGACCGGAGAGAACAAGCTGGGAATCGCGTTAGTGGGATGCGGAGGTATGATGCGCGCTCACATTAAGGCTCTGAAAGAGCTTACTGCTAAAGGCCTGGGAATCTTCGATGTAAAAGCGGTCTGCGACACCGACGAGAAAGCTGCAGCCGAAGCCGCTAAGGAAGTTGCGGCTTTCCGAGGCTACGCGCCGAGAGCTTACACGAAGCTCGAAACCATGTTGAGCGAAGAAAGCCTAGACGCCGTCGACATAGCCGTACCCCATAACCTCCACCATATCGTCGCGATTGCCTGCCTCGAAGCGGGCTTGAACGTGCTGATAGAGAAGCCGCTCGCTATCACGATGAGGGCCGCTAAGCGGATAATCGAGTGCGCCAGCAAGCACAGCCTCGTGCTCGCCGTGGCGGAAAACTACAGGCGGAGCCCCGAGAACAGGGCGATACGCTGGGCGATAGAGCAGGGGTTGATCGGGGAGCCGAGGATCCTCGTCTGGATCTCGGCCTCATGGGGTATGAGGCCTTGGGGGTGGAGGGAGGACAAGTTCGCCGCAGGCGGTAGCTGGGTCTTCGACGGCGGCGTCCACTTCGCCGACTTGGACAGGTACCAGCTCGGCAGGGAGGCGGAAGAGGTTTACGCAGTGCAGAGGACGTTCGAACCCGTTAAGGGCGGAGTCAGGGTGACAGTGGACGACGCGACGCTCGCCGTGATAACCTATGAGGGTGGCGTTTGCGCGCAGTGGCTTTGGACGAGGGTGGCTCCGGGCAAGCAGCTCGGCTTCCGGGTGATCTACGGCTCGAAGGGCGCGATCGATTACGAGGGCCTTTACCTCCAGAAGGAAGAGGAGAGGGTGGAGGCGAAAAGCATGAGGGATCTCGTGAGCGAGATGCTGCGGGCGCTGGACCCGAGAGTTAAGGAGCGCTGGTTCCCCAGGGGCATCACCGACACGGTCGCGACAGAGCTGTACGACTTCTACGAGGCGGTTGTAAACCGGAGCAAGCCCGAGGTAGACGGCGTGGAGGCTTACAAGGACATGGCTATACCTCTGGCGTTCTACGAGTCGGCTAAGCTCGGGAAGCCGGTCCGCGTGAGGGACGTGGAGGAGCTGCGCGTCGAGGAGTACCAGGGAGAGATAAACGAGAGGTTGGGTATCCGCTAGGGGAGCTGTGCAGCACGAGCAGGCGAGCCTACTCAGGCAGTGCAAGGAGCTTTTGAAAAAGTATGGAGTGAAGCCCAGGAAGAGGTTGGGGCAGAGTTTCCTTATCAGCCGGAAAGCCCTCGACCTCATAGTTGGCGCGCTTGATCCTCAACCGGGCGAGCTACTGTACGAGATTGGCGCTGGGCTCGGTACAGTGACGGCAGAAGTTGCAGCAAGGAGCGCGCGCGTCCTTGCCGTCGAGATCGACGGTGGTTTAATCGCTGCTTTAAAGGACCGTTTCGCCGGCAGCGCGCTCGTCGACGTGGTCCATGGGGACGCGCTGGAGTTGCCAGTGCCGCGAGTCGATAAAGTGGTCAGCAACGTCCCCTACAGCATATCCTCGAAGCTTCTGCTCAAGCTGCTGCGCGAGCAAAACTACAGCATGGCTATCCTTACACTTCAGAGGGAGTTCGCGCTCAGGCTCGTGGCCAAACCTGGCTCGTCTGACTACGGCCGTTTGAGCGTCTCCGCGCAGCTTTTCGCGGACATCGAGATCGTCGGCAGCGTGAGCAGGAAAGCTTTCTACCCGCAACCGGAAGTGGACTCGCTCGTGGTGCGTTTAAGACCGAGAAGCGAGCACTTGAGTCTTTTCGGTGATGTTGAGCGGTTAACGGCGGCTCTTTTTTCCCAGCGGAGGAGAAAGCTCGCTAAGGTCGCGAAAAACGTAGGCATCGATCCTCGACTCTTGGAGGGTCTCGTGGATCTAGAGAAAAGGGTCTACGAGCTGACTCCATTCGAGGTGCTGGAAATCGCTCGCACCCTACGCTTAGCTCCGCCGCGTTAAACTGACTGATCGGCAGTAGCGGCGTTAGTGTGATAAACGGTCGAGGGGTCCTTCCGCTTGCAAGCGCGTGCGCGGGTGTTTGAGTTTGTGCGCCGAGCGATTGACCACCGTATTACCAGCGTTTTAGCGAGCTGCGGGAGGGGTTTTCGCTAAAAGCTGTATGCATTGTTATACCTGATGGGGAGTGGGCTTTACGCAGAGGCGTTGCAGCTTCTGCAAGGCAGGATAGCTGAGACGCTTCAGCACTCGCTACCTCTCTCGCTGGCGGCTAGGGCGGAACGACTCGAGCGGGAGTTGCAGCTCGCGCGTGCGAACGCTGCTGGCAACGCGGAGCTTGCGTCGATATTGGAGGAGCTCGTGGAGTACGTGGCGGCCCAACGCAAGGCGATTGAGCTAGCCGCAAAGCTTGCCTCAAGAGCTGGAAGCCCCAGCTTGAAGGTAGCGTTCGCTCGGTTAAGCCTCTCCGAAACTAAACTCTGCGAGCTTATAGCCAACCTGGCCAGCACCTATAAACGCCAAGAGAGCCGGCAATAAGCCGAAGCCCAGATTTTTGAGAGAACTTTAAGAGTCGCACGCGCAAAGTAGCGCTGCCGATGAAGAGGTTTGGGCAAACGGAGCTTGCGCTGTGAGGAACCGGTGCAGGCACGGAGGCTTTCTCACCTGGTCTTCAACCGCCAAATTTATTAGCTAGGCTGGAGAGCGTTATGACTGTGGAAATCGATATAATCGGGATCGCTCGCAGGCTCGCGGTGGAGCCGAGCTCCGTAGAACGAGCTGTAGTCGTATACGAGGACGGGTACATCCTCCCGATTGCGGGTTCGCCGATGGGAGTAAGCATACCCTTGTTAACAAACCACGGGAGAGCAACTGCTGTGATACACACGCACCCGGTCCCGCGAACGGCTCCCTCGCTACCCGATCTGCAAGTCCTTTTCGCGATGGCCAAGTTGGGCGTCGAGCAGCCGCGGATGGTCACAGTATACTCTAATGAGGAAGGCGTCATCCTCACCGTGTACACGCTCAAGAGCCCGCCGCCTCCAGGCGCCGAAGAGCTGGCGGCAAGGCATGCACTGAACTACGAACACTTAAACCTCGATGCGAACTTCGACCCGAGGGTTTCGGAAAAACAGTTAAGGGAGCAGCACGCACTGCTCAGCAGGCTCGGCATTAGCGTCGAGAGATACAGGCTGCCGCCAGCGCGCTCAGTAGCTGGCTAGCGTGCGCGCGCACTCACATCTAGATTCTCCCTGGTTGCTGAGGGAGAGGGTCCTCCTTCATTGCGCCGTAGGCGTTGCCGCCCAGCGGCTTTCCCCTAGGGGAACGGGTGTTCTCCAGCTCGGGAGCCCGGTGTGCAGGCTCCATCACCGCTTGCACTATCCCGCTGTTTGGAGCGCGAGCCACAGGTTTAAGGCGGGCTGGGGTTTAAAACACAGCTTAATATAGACCGAAAGTAAAAATTTTCAACCAGAAAGTTGTAGAAAAAGATAAAGAACACTCTCGCACAGCTAGGCTGGAGCAATGATAGAAGGCAATAAAGAGCATATAGGGAGGACAGAAGAACTAGATGGCTAGCGGAAGCTTGACGACCCTTCCCTCCTCAGCCGACTTGACGGCAGCTAGAGTTATCTCGAGCGCCTTCACGCCCTCGATGTAGGGAACCTCGCTGTCGCGCCCGGATTTGACGCACTCGATGAAGTGTCTATCCTCTTCGAAGTACGGGTCGACGGCAGCCTGAAGCATCTCCTTTTTCTCCCCTTCGATAACCGCTACATTCCAGCCGCTACCCACCAGCTCAACGTTCCGAGCGATCAACCGGAAGTTCACGTCCATGCCAGCTGGTTGCGCAGCGCAAGTGCTAGTGATCGACGCGATCGAGCCCGATCTGAATTTCACAATCACAGTTGAAGCGGACTCAATATTGAAGTTGGGGAGATCCTTCAGGAGCTCTGTCTCGAAGAACGCTGCAACGGCATCAGCCTCGCTGTTGACCATCCAGCGTGCTTGATCCACAAGATGGGTTGACTGCTCGACCAGCTGGCCTCCGCTCAGCTCTTTACGCCTCCACCAGTGCTCGGGGCCTCCCGCCACTCCGCCAATCCACCAAGCCTCGAAAAGACCTATGCCGCCCCCGCGCTCGATGACTACCTGCCTAGCTCTCCTGTAGGAGTCGACGAACCTGCGCATGTAGCCGACTTGCGTGACGATACCAGCCTTCTTAACCGCTTTTAGCACCTCCACCGCTTTCTCCATCGTGAGCGCTACCGGCTTCTCGACGAAGAAGTGTACACCGCGCTCAGCGCACAGCAACTCCTGGTCAGTGTGCGCGTAGGGCGGTATGCTGATGAAACAAGCATCCAGCTTCTCCTTCTCCAGCATATCGCGGTAATCCGAGTATGCTCTCCCACCGTACTTTTCGGCGAAAGCCATCGCCCTGTTAACAGCCACATCGCTAAAAGCGGCGAGCTCAACGTCCTCCATCTTAACCAGCCTGTCCGCGTGAACCTGCGCGATCCCGCCGCAACCGATAAACCCGACTCTAACTTTCACGGGCTGCGTACCCTGTTTCAGGTAAAAAAGGATTGCCTTAGAGTTAAAAGAGGGAAGCCTCTTTCAAACCTGACTCGCGTTTGAGACGCTCAAGCACCTCCCCGCGCGAACCCGAGGTGAAAACGAGCTCATACTCGGCGTAAGCGACCTTGCGGCCCCCAACCTCGATAGCAGGCCTGAAGTGCAGCTCGATCTCGCCGAATCGCTCTGGACCCGCCTCCGGTCCCGAGTTGTACGATTGGACGCAGCCTCTAGGACCCGTGGGATCCGCCTTCGCGGGGTCAAGGCACTCGCTCTGGCTGCGAGGTGCGTCGCACGTGCGCATGAGCAGCAATACCCACCTGCCTCCGAGCTCGGCCACGTACGCTATCGCCGCGCAACCCTCAACGGGTACGTCTTCGGGTCTCACGCCGAGCTTGCACACGTAGGCCCCGTCGATCTTGAAAGCGACATGGTCGTCCCTCACCACCAGCCTGTCTTGAGGGATAGGCCCGAAGTAGTGGACCGGCCGCGTTCCCTTTTTCGTAGGCACGATCACCGTGCCGTGGGCTCCCGGCTCCACCTGCGCCAAAGCCCAAAGGTTGAAGTCGCCCGCGTAGTCGGCCACTGCCACGTCCCTAACGAGGAGCCGGTCTTCCGCTACCAGCTGGAAATCCCTGCGCACGCGCGCGTGCAAGCGCCAGCCGGTGCTCCTGTCGACCGCTTCCACCACCCCCTCGAGCACGGCGCGCGCGGGCTCGGCATGCACCAGCTTGAAGACGCCTGGGTCGAGGCTCGCGGGGCAAAACCACCCTTCAAACTTCTCCGGCTTCTCGTAGTAGAAGCTCCTCTCCGGGCTGATCCAGAGGCGCAAGCCACCCGTGTTCCAGCTCCCGGTCTCCAGCACTTTCTCCAGCGCCGGGTTCACCCACAGCGGGTTCACGCCGCCCACGGATAGAGCCAGCAGCCGGGCCCCCCGCTCGAGGACGAGCGCCCTCGTCGAGCTCCTCTCGAGGACCGCGACCGCCGAGTACCTGCTAACGAGCTCCTGGAGCCTATCCATCGCCGGAGAGGGTGCGCGCAGCGTAAAAATGGTTAGCGCCGCATCGCAATTGCTTTAACGCTTCCCCTCTTCACGAACTCGTGAGAGGTCTCTGCGCTGTGCTGGGTGTAGCCGCAGCGTTCCTCCTCGCGTTGAGTGCGATCGGCTGGCTGCAGCTGACAGACGCTCGCTCGAAGCTGGCGGAGCTAGAAGAAGAGTACAGGAGGCTTGAGGAAGAGTGCGAGAAGCTCAGAAGCACGGCGGCTCAGCGGGTAACGCTCAAGTGGGCGTCGGGGACTTGGCCCGCGAGGGAGGTCGATGCTACCGGCGACGGCGTACCCGACTTCGTGATCGACATCTGCCCCTGGAACTTGAAGAGCGGGAAGGGCAAGTACGAGATGACATACGACCCCGTGACCAGGACCGTCGCGACGGTGGTGGACTTCCAGGACCTGGAACCCCACGACTGGAACACGTGGGTCATAGGGTACCCGGAGGTGTACATCGGCAGGAAGCCGTGGGGCTCTCGCTACGTCAACGGCTTCGGGGTCAACTTCCCCATGAGGGTCGGCGAGCTGGAGCCCTTCCTGGTCTCCTTCTACTTCAGCTTCGAGGAGCTCGACCTCGCCGGCTACAACTTCGCCGCGGATGCCTGGCTCCTCAAGGAGAGGGACTCTGTGCGCGGTCCAGGGGCAGGAGAGCTGGAATTAATGGTCTGGCTAGTGGGCGTAAACGCCCCAGGCGAAACCGTCGGCGCGGAGCGCGTCCCCATCGTCATCAACGGGAGCTTCGCGAAAGCCCTCTTCGAGGTCAAGCTCGTCCCGCAAGAGGACAGGGCCGACATACTCATTTTCCTGCTCCGGGAACCGGAGTACAGGCGCGGCTACGTAGCCTACGACCCGACGATGTTCGTCAGGCTGGCCGTGAAGTATGCGCGCTTCGACGTGAACGGGCACTACCTCATAGGCTGGGAGCTGGGCACCGAGTGGGTCGCGCACCGGCGGGCATCCGCGAGCGGGCCAGCTTGGGGCAAGGCCGCGTGGGTGCTTAAGGACTTTCAGATAATACCGCGCGCAACTCTCGTAGAAAATCCCCGCTCGCCGTGACCCCGAAGCTTAAGTCGCGCGCGACAGGCGCTCCTAGCGGATGCTAGGATGATGTTCGGGGAGAGCCTGGGGCCTAGCACCAGCCACTGGGCTCCGAGCGAAAGAAGCGTTTACGCCCCCGGTGGATTCAACCGGATCGGTGACAGGCGGACCAGAGGGGGCAGAAAAGCGCGGTTACCCGCGCGCCTGCAAGCGGCACATGCGGGCTTAGGACACGCACGCGAACGTTTAAATCGTTGGATTCGATATATAGATCGATCATGAGAAAGTCGGACATAGTGGTAGTCAGAAAGAAGGGCATCATCGTGATACCGAAGGCGATCAGGGACGCTCTAGGCATAGAGGAGGGGGATGCTCTGAGGGTTAGTGTGGAGGAGGGGAAGATAGTTTTACGCAAGGAGGGCTTCTGGGAGAAGCTCTTCGATAGCGCTAAGGGTCTCTACAACCCTGAGGAGGCTGAGCTAGAGCTCGACGAAGGCGAGCCCGGTTGAAGGGCGTGCTCGTCGACACTTACGCGCTTCTCGCCGCGGCTACCGGAGGTCTCACACCGGCAGCTCGCTCGGTTTTCAGCGAAATTAGGAAAGGGAGGGAGAAAGGCCTGATACATGCACTGATAGTTTACGAGATATTGTATCATTGGCGTAGAGGTAGGCTCCCTTTGTTCGAAAATGAGGATGAGTTATTTAAATATTTAACTTCCGTGTTCGGTGTAGTCAAGTTCTCCGAGGGTACGGCGCGTAAGGCGGCTGAGGTTAAGGCTGCGGGCGATGAGATGCTGAAGCGCGCGCCCAACCCCTCGTTGCGAGCGAGGAGGTTGTCCGCGTGCGATGCTTTTACGATCGCTGTAGCGCTCGACAGGGCTTTACCCGTGCTCAGCGGGGATAGCGCGCGCCACCCAGTTACCCCGCCTTTACGCGGGGTTACTGTTCCTCTTCTCGTTGACCGTTATGACTTTGCTCGCTGTGGGTATGAAGCTGAGCACCCTGACCCGCGTAGGTACTTTGCCTCCGCCGCGCGCCAGGATGTTCATCGCCGCGTTCACGTCCGCGTGCATCGCGTGGCCGTAGGGGCAGCGAACCAAGCCGCGCGGCCCCCTCACCACCTCGCACCCGTGCCTCGCGCACTTCTTTGACGTGCCGTCCTCTGGGATCTCGAAAGCAGGGATGCCGTAGTTCTCGAAGGTGGTTGCTAGCCTCATCTTCAGCTTCCGGTAGCTCCACACGTTCGTGTTACCTTTACCGGGCTTATCGTGCGCAATTCCGCGCAAGCCTCCGATGAGCACGGCGCTCACGCCGAGCTCCAAGCACACCCTGATCAAGTGCGCCGCGCTGTTAGCGAAGATCTGCTCTCTGCGCTTCCTCCTCTTCTCGTACAGCCTCCTGCGCACCTCCTTCAACACAGCCCTATCCGCTTCTTCGAGCTTGGGGTCGGACAGTATCCTGTCGATCTTGGCAATTTTCTTCTCGAAGTAGAAGTAGTCGCTCTTCAAAGGCCCGCCCCTGTACAGCAGCGCGATGCCCTCACCGCTTCCGTTAACCGGCTCGGTGACGAGCGCGATCAAGCGCTCCCTACCCAGATCGATGCCAGCCTTCAAGCCGCTGACGTTGAGCTTACTCTCCAGCGCCACCTCCACGCTCGCGCGAGCGTACCAGTGCTTCTTCGCAGGATCGTAGGTGATTATCAGGCGGCCCTGCTTGGCTCCAGGCTTCGTCAGCCAGCGCGGCTTACCCTTGAACGGTATGTCTACGTTCCAGTAGCCGAGACGAATCACCTTCCTCTCCAAATCGACCTTATAGTTGTCGAACCTCACCACGACGATCGGTATGCGCTGGCCGTCCCTATCCTTCCTGTAGCTAGGCGGGCGCACCTTCTGCCAAGGCTCCAGCCTACCCTCCTTAGCCGCCTTCAGTAGCCCGAGGAAGCTCTTCCATTGCTCGCCGATCAAGCGGCAGGCTTCGTGGAAGTTCATCGAACCAAGCAGCTTGTAAATGCTGTAGTACTCCGCCTTCCGCCGCATCCAAGCGCTCATCCAGCTGTAATCGATCTTCCCCGCCTCGAAGAACAGGCGCCTGCGGCGGTAGTTCTCCATGTTGATCAAGCGCGCGGTGGCGTCGCCCACGCGCCTCAGGAAATCATCAAGCTCAGGCGTGGTGAGCAGCCGCAGGGTGTCCATCCTCACCACCTGCACCCGCTGCAAAGCTTGGGCCCCACTCCCCCCGCTACCGCGGGGGTCACCAAGCTGCTCCAAGAGGAGCCGGGCCCAAGCGTTCAACGGGACAACCCCCTGCTCAAGGGCCCGAGGCTCAAGCCCCCTCATTGCGTCCGCTCCCACCGCGCTGTTCCCGCGGCTCACGGGTTGAAGAGCGAGGCGGAGGTTTATAAATTCGATGTTAAGAAGCATGAAAGTGATCTTTTTTAAACAGAAAGTTAAAGAAAAGAATATAGAATACTCTAGAAGCTATAGAGAACGCTCCAATGGAGCTAGCGCGCGTGCGCGCTGGGCGTCAGGGTGATCTTGTGAGCGGCTTCGCTGGAGCTGCGAGCCCTGAAAGCTAAGCGCTTGCGCTGAGCCGGAAAACTTCGCGGCAAGCCGAGCATGTTGTTGGGCTGAAGCGGGGGTCGAGCTCGGCGTGGAACCCGCAGAAGTACCCTTTAGCCATGGCGTGCGCTACTACGCCAGCCACTTTCGCTTGCAGGCGGGGGGCGCTGACGCTGCTGGAAGCCACCTCCCTAGCCAGCTCCCTGACCCTGCTGTCCAGCTCCCCGATGCCGCGCACGTCGAGCGCGGACCCCCGCTCGCCCTTCAGGTACCGCGTGACGGCGGCCGGCGAGAGCCCGGTCCTCCTGGCGACCTCAACCCGGCTGAGGCCGTGCTCTTCGACTAGTATCTCGACTAGCCTGCGCATCACCGACGGCACGACGTACCTTGAGGCGAGCTCCAGCGGGTTCACGGCTTCCCTACAGCACGACGACCTTCTTCAGTACTTCTTCAGGGTTCCTCAAGGCTTCTGTGAAATCCTCGACGACCTCCACGGC
>Ga0272445_1001518_pt1 | contig 17808 bp, 15 predicted proteins | sample YNPCB0031_FD_194404 | JGI IMG/M metagenome (GOLD analysis project Ga0272445, IMG submission 194404) | Hot spring sediment microbial communities from Yellowstone National Park, WY, United States - YNP-CB-003-1 | ecosystem: Environmental > Aquatic > Thermal springs > Hot (42-90C) > Sediment... | reverse complement strand
TATGCTATCAAGAGCATCAGAAAGTGAGGCCGTTGGAATTTCAAGAATCTTTTGGAGAAGTCTATCTTGTTCCATAATATTACCCCACTCGTCTACGAATGGAAAAAGGCATAAATTTATCTTTTTCTGAGATTTAAAAACACAAAAGATTTAAGTTATATTTCTTGTATTTTCAGTCCCATAAAGAGGAGAGTAAATTGACCCGAATATTTCACAGCGTTGACGCACATGGAAGCAATCTCGTTTGGAGAAAATACTTGAACGCCGCAACTGCATATAAGGCTGACGTCGTTCTGCTCTGTGGAGATTTAACCGGCAAAGCAATAATACCAGTTGTAAAAGTTAAAGAAAATGAGTGGTTTATCAATCCATTCGGAAAGGAGGAACGTTTCTATTCGGTTGAAAAACTTACTGAGAGACTAAAGGTGTTAGAAAACCAGGGATATTATACATTTGAAACAACGAGAGATGAAATTGCGGAGTTTCAAAATAATCCTAAAAAAGTTGAAAATTTATTTGCAAAATTAATGAAAGAAAGATTGGAGCAGTGGCTTAAATTAGCTGAAGAAAAAATTCCAAAGAGTGTAAAGATAGTAGTTATGCCTGGAAATGATGATATAATGGAGATTGATGAAGTAATAAAGGCACATGAAGATAGGGTAATCTATCCTTTGGATAAAGTTGTTTATTTAGATAATAAACATCCGATGATAAGTTGTGAATATGTAAACCCAACTCCTTGGGAGACACCGAGGGAAGCAAAGGAACAAGATTTGATGAAGATGTTAGAGAAACAGTTGCGCAGAATAGATGCCAGCGAGCAGAAATATCTCATCTGCAATTTTCATGCACCACCATATGGTACGATGCTTGACTTAGCGCCTAAACTTGACAAAAATTTAAATGTTATTATGAGATTTGATGGTTCTCCAGAAATGGAGCATGTAGGCAGTAAGAGTGTAAGAGCATTTATTGAGCAATATCAGCCGAAAATCGGGTTACATGGACACATTCATGAGGCAGCCGCGGATCAGAAAATAGGTAGAACGTTAGTTATAAATCCGGGATCTGACTATCAAGCCTGCGTTCTAAGAGGTTACGTTATAGATTTCAGTGTTTCCGATGAAGACACGAAAGCATGGAGGGTTGAAGGTTAGTTTTTAATGAAACAGCATAAGGAAAAAGAAAAAGTAGGGACTACATATAAAATTAAGGATTTAAAAGTTGCGAAAAAGATTTTAATGTTAATTGATGGCTACAGGAAGTTTAACATAGAAGATTTTGAATGGGCTGACAAAGAAGTAAAAGAGAAAAAAATGGGAATGCGGTTCATATCGGATTGGGAAAAAATTCGAAAAATTATGCTGAAATTCGCCATAGAGGCGGGTTCGCAAAAACATTTACTTAAGCTTGCAGCGATTCAACAATTATTCATACAAATCGGCCTCGTAATTTCATCAATAATTACAATATTAGCTACATCTGTTGCATTAGGCCATTTCTTCCACTTTGAATGGGCAGATACTGTTTTCACAATTTTTTCATACGCATTAGTCCCTTTAATAATATTGATGTTAATAACATTTATTATTCCCCCAATTATCGCTAGAAAAATTTCAATTAAGCTAGAGAATTATTATCGCAGGAAGCCGGAATTTATTAATAGAGCTGACAAGCTATTGTTTTGTGTCGCCCAAAATATTATATACAGCATTGCCGAAAGCATAAAAACAGGTAGATTGACTTCAAAAAGGAAAAAAAATTTTGAAGTCTGGCTTTTTAATGTAGATTATAAGGGGATAAAAGTTAAAAAAAAGCCCTTCCTTTTTAGGGGCTACTATGTAGCAGCGTTGGATTTTTCAGACTAACCAACTTTACTACCTTGAGTAGAAAATTATTTAAATTAACAAGGCAAAATAGAAAAAAGAGTGGTTAATATGGAGAAAGAGAAACCATTGCTCTTTGTTAGACGGGCATCCGGTCTTAGAAGAGCAATAACACCTTGGCAGGCACTATTCTTTGGACTTGCCGCATCTGCTACATCGCCATGGCACTATTATTTGATGGCTGTGCTTCCGAATTGGTATCCCGGAATAAGCTTGCCACCATTGTATTTAATAGCGAATCTTATATTAATAATTGAGTGCTTCAGCATGGCATTAATTTATGTAGCAATGCCAAGGTCAGGCTCTATATATGTCCCCATGTCAAGAGCTGTCTCGCCAATGCTTGGTATAATGGAGGCTACGCGAAGCTATATAACCAATCCAATATTTAGAGGGGCGAATGCCTACTTGGGAGTAATGTCTCTTGGAGGCCTTTTCGGCGTTATTGGTTCAATAACAGGAATGGCAAATCTCGCCGATATTGGAGCTTCATTGGCGCAACCAACAATTGCGCTTGGCGTAGCAATTCTCATGCAAGTAATTGGTGCACTAATCGATGGTCTTGGACCTGGAATAATTGGTAAGTGGGTGACATTCTGGGGCATTTTAGCAATGATCGGCTGGATATCAGTATTAATACCATTAGCTGCAACTCCGCATGCACAACTTAGCACTAAATGGAATCAAACTTTTGGTGAAGGGTCGTATGAACAGGTTATTCAAGTATCAGAGGCACATGGTTTCACGGCAACAAAGTATGCCTTTAATTGGGGATCGATGGGAGCAGCACTTTTACTTCCTGTGGCAAATAATTGGCCGTATGTATTAATGCCGGTAACAGGTGAGGTGCAAGAGCCGTCAAAGAGTATACCTTTAAGCATGGTTGGATCAGCGGTAATTTTGCTTATTGTTAACGTTTCATTAGCTACAGCCTATACAAGCGCCTATGGCGACTTCGCCCTTAGATATAATTTCGTTGTGGAGGGGGGATTTGGAGGAGAATTGACAAAAGCAAAGGCTGTTCCACCCCCCGCTGTGAGTACGTATTCCGCAATTTTGGTAACAGAGAATCCAGCGTTTGCTGCGTGGATTGCTTGGGCTCCTCAATGGAGCAACTTTGCTGATATGGTACTAAACTGTTTATTCACTTCAAGACCTATGTTCGCCATGGCCATGGATAGAATGGCTCCCGAAATATTTGCAAAAGTGCATCCTAGATGGGCAAGCCCCTACGTCGGTTCGGCATGGTGGCTACTCCTTTCAGTGGTAACAATTTTTGCTGTGGCCTTTTACGGTGCATTAATTCCGGTTCTGATGGGAATAGGATGGGTCTACACATTTGCTAGATTATTCCAGCATTGGTCAGAGATAGAATTTCCATTTTCGAAACCTCACATCTGGGAGAGAGGGTTAAAACTTACGATAAAAGGATTTCCCGTTGTTGCGTTGACAGGCGCTATCTCTTCGGCTATAATGCTTTACATCTTATGTACATCGTGGGCGACCGTAGGAAGCGGGTTATGGATAGCGATAGTTTATCTCATCGGTGCACTACACTTTGCATACTACGCCAATAAAAACCTAAAAAGAGGAATACCACCTTCAAGCATATATGGAGAGCTACCACCAGAGTAAAACACTTCCCTCCTTTTTATAATCTGCATAGCCTTGTTCGTTGTTGTTGTTTTACTGAAATATACGCTTAAGAAAATACTTCTCTATGAACGGCTTTCCCGTTCTTTTTTAAACCATTTATGCGGCATTTTTTGATAAAATTTTATGTTTTCAACACTTAATAAGAACTATTCGGCGACGACTGAAGATATACAAACTCTACAACATGAAGCAGCATACCGGTCCTTTTTGAATTATAGTGTCACATTTTTGTATAATCATGGCATTAGATAAGAAAATTTTTATTTTCTGCTACCATAAATAGAGATACCCAGAAGGCAGTTATGTATGAAAAGAATGAGAGCTGCAATTCTTTACGGACCAAAGGATATAAGAATAGAGAACATGGAAATACCTAAAGTTAAGCCAGGATGGGTTCTCATTAAAGTTAGAGCTACTGGAATCTGTGGAAGCGATTTGCATTTTTACAAAGAGAAGCCATTCGTCCCAATAATTTCTGAGGTAGGAAAGGGCAGATATGTTCCTGGACATGAATTTTCAGGAGAAGTTTACAAATTGGGTTTTAAAGTAAAAAGTCTAAAAGAGGGCGATAGAGTTGGAGTTGAGCCAATAGTCGGGTGTGGAAAATGTCAATGGTGCAAAGTAGGTTGGTATAACTTATGTGAGCATTACAAGTTAATTGGATTCCATTTTATAGGGGGAATGGCTGAATATTGCGTTGCACCCGCTGAAAACTGTTTCAAACTACCTGACGATGTTCCATTTGATTCTGCTGCAATACTTGACTGCATAGCTGTAGCAATTCATGCAGTAAACAAAGCTAAAATTCGTGGTGGAGACAGCATATTAATTATTGGTGCAGGAACAATTGGCCTACTCGTATTACAGATCGCATTAATTTATGGAGCGAGCGATATATACGTTGTTGGAAAATACGACTTTCAGTTAGAGAAAGCTAAAAGACTTGGAGCCACAGCCGTTATTAATTCAAAAAATGAGAACTTTTCAAAAAAAATAATGGAGATTACCGATGGAAAAGGTGTGGCGAAGGTTATAGAAACAGTCGGTGGGACGTCCAACGTAATTTCAGACGTTCTAGACATTACGCAAAAAAAAGGTATAATAGTAACAACTGGAATTTTTACCAAACCGTTATCTATAGATTTCTTCAAGATTTTAACAAATGAACTAACAATAACTTCGTCTTGGGGTTACTGCTATATTGATCGCAGGAAAGAATTTGAAATTGCATTAGATTTTCTTGTAAAGGGAAAGATCAACACGCAAGAACTCATCACTCATAAATATCCGCTGGAAAAAGTGAACGAAGCCTTTGAGGCTGCTTTGAATAAAGATAAAGAAAAATCTATAAAAGTTGAAATAACCTTTTAAGTCTTTGGTGTGTCAACCTCCTTATACCATTTCTTCTTAGAACCTATTTTTGCCCGTAAATTCCATGATATAGTCTTAGGCTCGTTTTCAATCTTTTCAAGTATAGCGTCAATTTTAGATGCTATATTTTTTTTGTCTTCGTTACTTAATTGGGAATATTTGTAAAGTAAATTCTTAATTTTGTTCAAATTCGTTGTTACTGTGTAGTAAAACCCCCAATCTTTTGCAAGGAGTTTGGCTATATAACTTATGTTTATTTTATCCATATCATCATTTCCTATATCATGTGCCCTGATTAAGACCATAACGTCTTTAACATCCTTTTCTCCAAGCCTAACGATTTGCATCTTCTCTAACAACAGTTCGGCAAGCGGAATTGTTGGATAATCTATCTCCAATCTTCCTTTAAAGTCAATTTTGTGACACATGTCTAGTTTATCCAAGAAGACGTCAACATGCCTCCCGGTTTGTTCATTCATAAAAATTAATCTGCCACTCATAACAAAACTGTAAGAAAGCATTCGCATTTTGTAACCTAAATTCTCAAGAACTTTTATAATTTCATTTTTTTGCTTGCTGTATCCCACAAAATCTATGTCGGAAAACTCTCTTCCTAAAGCATCGAAAAGTTTTTCAAAATTCTGGCTGTGATGTCTTATTGCTAAAGCACCCATGAGTCTGAGCATTATTCCCTCTCGCTTTGCAATTTCAACTATTTCAAGGGATTCTTTAATGATATTGTTTACTTGATTTGCCATTCTAGTTCACCATTCTATTTATATTTATAACATTGGATTCACCAAATTTTTAAATAAAGATTTATTTATGTTTACTGTTTCAATTTTTCATAAGTATTTGAAAGTATAAGTTGGGGTGGTTGCATGCCGAGAATTTTCTTTGCCTGCGATTGTCATGGAAGTGTAACGGTCTTCAGAAAAATGTTACAGGTTCATAGTGCTTACAATTGCGATATTATAATGATGTGTGGAGACCTCACAGGTAAAGCGTTAGTCCCAATAATTCAAGAAGGTGAGAATCTATGGTGGACAGCACCATGGGGTAAAAAAGAAGTTTATAAGTCAAAAGAACAAGTTGAACAAGCTAAAAAGAACTTTGAAAAAAGAGGTTTTTACTGCTATTTTACCAACCCCAAAGAACTGGAAGAACTCCAAGCTAATCCAGATAAGGTGCAGAAGATATTTCACGCCATGATGCTGGATCGTCTTCGTGAATGGGTAAACGAAATAGATGAAAAAATTCCTTCGAACGTTACTTTTATTCTCAGTCCAGGAAATGATGACGTATTGGAAATTGACGAAATAATAAAGTCAAGTGAAAAAATAGTATATCCGATAGGAAGAGTGATAGAAATCACTGAAATACATAAAATGATAAGTTGCGAATGGGTTAATACCACACCATGGAAAACCCCAAGGGAATGCAGTGATGAAGAGTTAAAGTTAAAACTTGAAGAAGAATTTAAAAAAGTTGATGATTACTCAAACTTAATATGTAATTTTCACACACCACCATTTGGAACAAGGCTTGACTTAGCTCCTAAAATTGATGAAAAATTGAGAGTAAGGGTACGCTTTGGGACCCCTGATATGATTCATGTTGGCAGTAGAGCCGTACGAGAAATGTTTGAAAAGTATCAGCCTCTTCTCGGGCTTCATGGTCATATTCATGAATCAGCTGGGATAGAATATATCGGGAGAACTCTATGTGTTAATCCGGGATCCGCCTATATTCAAGGAATATTAAATGCTTTTATAATTGATTTACCGCTAAAGAACGGGAAAATTAAAATATTTAATGTGTCTGCTTAGCAGATTCAGGAATTACTATGCAAATTAAACAAAAAGAATCAATTAGTCCGGATGCTGTTCGCAAAGCCATTTATTTAATAGATTCTTATAGAGCACATTTATTTTATGACATAAGCTGGATTAATAAGAAAGTACAGGAAGGAAAACTAGGCAATCGATTTAAGTTGCGGTGGAAGAAACTTCGGAAAATAATGATTAAAATGGCAAGCATATCCAATGAAATTGCTGGTGTTCGAGAACTGGCTAAGATTCAAAATTATTTAGAAGCATCGTGGCAGATTATTGTTCCAATAATCGTCGTCACCTTATTTTTAAGCATTCTAGCTCCCCAAACGTTCACGCTAATAAAAGGCATTACTGTTTACCTCTCTGTGATCGCTTTTTCTTCGGTGATCCTTGGACTAGTTGGACGTTTTATAATAGGAGGGAAAATAGGACGCAAGATAGAGGAACACTTTCTAAGAAATCCCGGGGCACATGAATTTAAAATCTACGAAGTAAGGGATGCTGTCCAGCTTTTAATCGATGAATTACGTAAATTTCTTATGATATCTAAGCAGAACCCTAAAAAATATAGAATTGGGTTGAACTTCATGGACTACAAATACGTAAAAATGGTTAAAAAGCCCAAACCTTGGAGAAAATATTACATTGCAGAAATAGTTTTATGAAAAACAGTAACACTAATCCATATGCACATAACCATAAAATTTATAAATAATCCTCCATGTAATACGTTTGTTAAAAATCATTTTAGAAGGAGGGAAATATTATGGGAAAAGAGGCTTCTGAGATCTTATTTCTCAGGCCGACATCTGGTTTGACAAAGTATTTCGGAACTTGGACTTCGCTCTTTGCAATTATTGGAGCAAGCTTGGGTACTTGGCAATGGCTATTCGTAGGGACTCTTCAAGATCTATATAGAGGCATTGATGCCGGACTCACATGGGGACTGGGCATGTTCTTTATGCTGTTATATACTGTGATGATAACTCTTCTATCAATGGCTATGCCTAGGTCAGCTGGTTTATATCAGATTTCAGCTAGAGGAGTTAATCCTGTTGCTGGAATACTAGCAGTATGGCGAGGCATAATAGCAAATCCCATAATAAAAATGAGCGAATTCTACTTATTTCTTGTATTCCTCGGCTCTGCATTCACACATTGGGGAGCCACAACCGGGATCGAGCCACTTAAATCTTTAGGTGTTTCACTCTCCACTCAAAGTCCAGTGGTTCTTGCAACCGTATCCATAGCTTTAATGGCTTTATTCTCATTGATTGCTTATTTAGGACCACTTTTAAAATTAGAACCAGCGATCCAGATGTTTGGCGGTTTATTCTCTATGATAGGATGGATTCTATCTCTTGGAGTGCTAGCATCCACACCTCCATCAATGGTTCCAGAAAAATGGGATGCTGTATGGGGTACCGGAGCATATGAAGAAGTTCGAACGGTAGCAGCTAATGCAGGCTTTGCACCTACACCATTTAGCCTAGAGACAACACTAATAGCTACGATTTGGCCTATTGGACTTGTTTGGCCATACTTAATTCTGCTTTATGGTGGAGAAGTTTCGGATCCTGCTAAAAATCTTCTAATAGCTCAGTTAGGTGGCGGATTAATATTGGCTATACTTCTAGCAAGCGGAGCAGCATTATTCCAAAGGACGTTTGGAACTTTCTCAACAGAGTACGCTGTAGCCGCAGCAACGGGTAAGCTTACAAAAACTGGTATCTTCACAGGGGGACTAAGCACTTTTACGGCAGTTTTAGCACCCAATCCAATTATTTCAGGATGGATTCTATTATCACCAGTTGTTATAGGGCTCACAGCGACTCCAATGAACATGGCTTGGGTTACGAGAGGATTTTTCCAAGCTTCACTTGACAGAATGATGCCCTCTTTCTTTGGCAAACTATCTCGTTTCCACACACCTACATACGCCATACTCTACTACTTCCTCTTCGGTTCCCCATTTGCATTTGCTTATGCAGCTGGATACGGCGCATTTCTATCTGTAATAACATCACTTATTGGCCTCTGGGGCATAGAGATGATATTCCAATCACTAGCAGCACTAGGGCTGCCATACTTGAGACGCCCACTTTATGAGGGAAGTGTGAGAAAGCAGCCTGAAATAGGCGGTATTCCGCTGGTATCAGTGTTAGGCGTAATAATTCTTCCAATATCATTGTTTTTAACCATAGGTTTCGTCCAAGGAATAGCCTTTCTAACGATGGTTTCAATGTGCGTACAATATGGATTTTCAGCATTATGGTTTGTGGCATTCGCCGAATACAATAGGAGAAAGAACATAGACATAGAACAAATTTACAAGTCTCTGCCACCGGAATAAGCACCCAACATTCCCTTTTTATTAAAATTAAAAATATTTTATGTTTTCAATTCTTAAAATTTTATGGAAAAACAAATAAATGTCAAATAATTGAGTCAAGCTAGGTGAAAATATGTCCTATGGACAATGTAAAGAAAAAATGGTATACTGCTTGTCAACTTTAGGTTTAGTTCTACGACTAGCTACAAAATTCATGAAAGAGAACTATGGGGAAGAGGGGTTAGAGAAGCTCCGTAGGACATTTAGACAAGCAGGAATTGAGCTGGGAAAAAGCGAAGCAAATAGGTTAAATATAAAAGAAAACAACGCAATAGCCTATCATAAAATTGTCGGTGAGGCGTTGAAAGCCTTTGATATAAACCATGAAGTAGTTAGACTTTCTGAAACAGATTACATCCTTCGAATCTACAACTGTCCTCACGCTAAGAACTTTATTATGCCTGAAGCATGCGACATCTTCCTAGAACTTGATAGAGGTATAGTAGAAAGTTTGAATCCAAAACTTGAATTTAAACACACAAAACATGTTTTGCGAGGAGATCCTTACTGCGAGTATGTTGTCTCACCAAAAGGTGTATAAAAATGGAAAATTTGGTAATCGAAAATTTAAAAAAAGCGGTTACGGAAGGGGACATCGAAAAAACAAAAGAACTAGCTAAAAAAGTATTAGAAATTGGCATGGATCCCCTTAAAGCAATAAATGAAGGGATGGCAAAGGGAGCGAAAGATGTTGGAGACAAGTTTAGCAAGGGTGAAGTCTTCCTTGTAGAGTTGGTCATGGCTGGAGAGGCTATGAAAGCGGGAATGTCCATTCTTCTTCCGAAAATCCGTGAAGCTAGGAAAGAAAGAAAAACGTTTGGAAAAGTGGTAATCGGTACTGTTAAAGGTGATATTCATAGCATTGGAAAGGATATAGTAGCAACCCTTCTTGAAGCAGAAGGATTTGAAGTGATAAATATGGGAGAAGATGTGCCTACAGAAAAATTTGTAGAAGCAGTCAAGCAGCATAAGCCTGACATATTGGGCTTATCTTCACTTTTGACGGCAACGATGCCCATGCAAAAGGAAGTTATAGACGCTTTGAAAAAAGAGGGATTAAGAGATAAAGTTAAAGTATTAATTGGTGGCGGACCAACAACGAAAGAATGGGCAAGAGAAATAGGCGCAGACGGTTGGGCTGGAGATGCTGTAAGCGCAGTAAAACTTGCAAAGGATATTGCGTTAAATAAAAGATCTCGGTAATTTATGATAAATTGCTTAAGTTTCGGGAGGGAAATCATATGTTCGAGCTTTTAAGTCGAGATGAAATACAAATGTTACACATAGCCGCAATGGAAGTTTTGGAAAGAACTGGAATAATGATACAGCATGAAAAGGCGCTACATGTGCTAAAAGATTCGGGAGCCGATGTTGATTTTAAAAAGAAAATTGTAAAGATCCCCGAATTTTTGATCCGTGAAGCAATTAAAAAAACTCCAAGCAGGGTTCTTTTAAAAGCTAGAAATCCAAAGTATAATATTCTTGTTGGAGATGGAAACTCGTATTTCACAAATGGTTTTGGCGCCTATTATACAATTGATTTTGAAACTGGTCAACGTCGTTTATCGACACTAAAAGACTTGGAAGAGTTTACACTTCTAGCGGATTTTTTCCCAACGGTTGATTACATAAAGCCGAATATAATTCCACAGGATGTACCAAAGGCGATACTTGAACAAATGATGACCCTCGCCATGTTCAAACATACCGAAAAACATTGTAGTGTAATCTCTCTTACGCCTGAAGGATTTAGAGACGTTATCAAGATGTCGATGATATTAGCCGGTGGTGAAGAGGGCTTCCGGAAAAATCCCTCGATAATAGACACAGGTTTCAATAATGTGCCTCCATTGAAATATTCTGCAGAGATTATTGAAATGATTCTTGAATGTGCAAAATATAGAATCCCATTTGATATCAGTACAGGAGCGCTCGCAAGTGGAAGTAGTCCCGTGACACTCGCTGGGACAATAGTTCAAGGAATAGCAGAGAATCACGCTGTTGTCGTTTTAACACAACTCGTCGGACCCGGCACCCCCATAATGTGGGGATCATGCGCGACAATTCTTGATCAAAGATACGGGACAGCCGCTTATGGGTCGCCCGAAAATGGGTTAATACACGCGGCATTTATTCAAATGGCGCACTACTACGGTATTCCGTATTATGGAGCGGCAGGAGTTGTTGACTCCAAAGTTCCGGATGCGCAAGCTGCGTATGAGAATGCCATTAACGCTTTAATTGCTACTTTGGCGGGCGCGGACGTCGTTCACGATGCAGTGTACGGCATTCTAGAAGCTGGAATAACAGCATGTTATGAACAATTTGCTATAAGCAACGAGATATGTGGCGCGATAAAACGCATTGCTAAAGGAATAAAGGTTACAAGGGAAACGATTGCATTAGATATAATCGAGAAGGTTGGCCACGAGAGGAATCACTTAACAGTTATGGATGCGCTGAAATTTACAAAAAAGCATCTGCTTGAAGAACATTGGCAATCGAGTATTACTGATAGAAGCCCAAGGTCAGAATGGGAAAAAAGCGGCTCAAAGAACATAGTTCAGCGGGCAAGAGAAAAAATTAAGGAAATTTTGGCGACTCATAAAGTTGAACCATTAGAAAAACATATAGAACAAGAGATGGTCAATATAATAAAAGAAAGGCAAAAACTTTCTAGAATAAAGTGAAATTAACGTAGGCGATATCAACCAACTTTTAAAGGTACTTTTTAAGATACTTGCAATACTCTTTAAACTTTTCAAATGTGAACTCTACTGGAACAAGGTGGTCTAGACCCGGTATATAGCCACCCAATTCTTTTAGCACAGGAACTTTAGAATCAATTTCACGCTTCATCGGCTCTCCACCTTTCACTATTTCACGTTTGTCCAAATTTCCAATTAAAAAGAACTTGTTTCCATACTTTTTTCTAATATCTATAGCATTCATACCGGAGCCTACCTCAAGAGGCCACAACCCTGTCAGCCCAGCTTCCACAAAAAGGTCAAGAATTGGGTTTATATTACCATCGCTGTCAACTAGTATTCTGTCTATTTTATTCCTCTTAAGAAAGTTTGTAACCCTTTTGTAATGTGGCAAAAAAACTTCTTTAAATATTTTTGGCGATATGCATGGACCATGTTTTTCAGCCATATCTTCCCACCAATAAACCATATCAATCCTATCTTTTAAAGTTTCAACAGCATCTCTAATAGTTTCAATAGTGAAATACTCCCAGTGTTCAGCCATGTCCTCTAGAAGTTCCCGATCCTTGTAATATAATACATTAAAGTTTTCAATGCCCATTAATTGCGCTCCAAAACCATAAAAACCCGTGAAAGTAAGAATTGTGTTTCCAGCTTGATAGTTTTCAAAAACTTCAATATAGTCATCTTTATGCCAGTCCTTTGGATATCTCCTTGGATCTTCTGGGTTTAATCTCCCTTTATATTCTTCCCAGGTTTTCCTATCTTTTACTGGAAAGCTTACAAACATTGGCATACTATACCATGTATATTGAGCGGATTTGAACCGTTTGGCAATAGCCCCTGTTTCCGTTATCAATTCTATATAACGTTCATTTTCTCTGAGAACTTTGCGTTTAAACCTTGGAATTGGACCAACATCTATGGGGACATAACACCCGAATAGGTTTTGACATCCAAAATAAGAATAGGGATCAAAGCCAAGGACCGCGGGCCAGTTAAGCAGAAGTAGACCGTCACGCGCCGAAATCACCCATTCAATAACTGTTATTTCGTCTGCATGAAGACCTTCTCTAAACCATTTTACAATAGTCTCATCGTAAAAATTCTCTATCCATGGAAGAATATCTGGTTTTTTAAAGTGTATCACAGCTTTTACTCTCTCTCGCGGAGTCATCATGGCTTCTCACCAATCCATCTTTTACATATTTCAACCCCTTCAACCGCGTCTCTCGCAGCAGCATCTGCACCTATTTCCTTCGCGAATTTCTCATCGACGGCATTTCCTCCTATTAAAACTTTCACGCTGCCCCTAATTCCATTTTTAACAAGTGCGTCTATTACGACTTTCATCTCATTTCTTGTTGTTGTAAGAAGTGCGGATAGAGCTAGAATTTCAGCTTTCGTTTGTTTTAATTTCTCTACAAATTTTTGTTCGTCCACATCAACGCCTAGATCATGTACTTCGAAACCACTTGCTTGTGCAAACATTTTGAAGATGTTTTTTCCTATGTCATGTATGTCACCTTTCACCGTACCAAGAACTATCGTTCCTTTCCTTTTAAACTCAATTTCCTTTAAAAATGGATTTAATACATCCATTACATCATTCACCATAGACGCTGAAAAGAGAAGTTCTGATAGAAAATATTCCCCTGCTTCATACCTTTTGCCAACCTCTTCCAATCCCTTTCTTAAACCCTTTTCAATAATATCTGTAATCGCAATTTTCCGTGCCAAAGCTTCTTGTATTAATTTTTTAAGCTTTTCTGATCCTTCCAGGTTACACAACGTTGTGCGTATTCTCTCAAACAATTTCTCCTCTGTGCACATAGGTCCATTATAGTTCAATTAAACTTTTATTAGCTTTTCTATTTATCTTTAAAATAGTTTATGCTAAAATTTTAAGAAACTGGTAATTAAATGAGAAGTTTCGAACAGCGTCTTAAAACCTTTCTTTTGACACAGAATTTTTATTAGGTGTATACCTCAATTCACCCTAAAAGGATCTCTTCGATTTTTTTCAAGATTTTCTACATGACCATCCAAACTAAAACTTATAGAAAGTACTCAAGTAGCTCAGACGACACACGTGACGACAATAGCAGCATGGACATGGCATTAGGCAGAAGATTCCTATATTTTATCTCATAAACAATACTTCGACTTTTCGTAGCGGAAATAAGCTACATAAGTTTAGACAAGATAAATATTTCATGTAAAACTTCTGCAGCTATTCTAAAATAACTTTAAACAGGTATTGACGATGCATTAAAAGTACTTCTTAACTGATGGAAATCTATCCACCATTTTATTTGGGATGGGTATAGCGTTCATAAATTCTAAGTTAAACTCAGGGTCCGCAGCAAGTTCATGATATTGTATAACCCTTATTAAAGAGTCTGCGGATTTTCTGACTCTTTCCGAGAGCAAGGCCATCTTTGCACCTGTAACTGCTGTGTTGCCTACAAACTTTATTTTTCTTGTTGGTATATCTGGTATTAGGCCAATAACTTTTGCATTTTCTGGGTTTATGTAGTTTCCGAAGGCGCCTGCTATAAATAAAATGTCAACATTTTCCTCGTTAAGTTTTTTCTTTTTCATTAATATTGAGCACCCTGTGTATATTGCCGCTTTTGCAAGCTGTAATTCTCTTACATCTTTCTGCGTGACTGTTATCTCTTTTCCTGTAGCTGTCTCATTCCGCCAAGCTATTATAAACTCTAAGCCTTCGTCAGTTCTTTTTAGCCTTGGGGTCGTTATGTTTGGGTTGAATCTGCCATGGTGGTCTATTATGCCGTGTTTAAACATTTCTGCTACTGCGTCAATAACTGCTGAGCCGCATAAACCCCTAGGTTTTCCACCTCCTATTGTCTCATATTCAACTTCAAGGTTTTGGGTTATTCGGATCCTTTCTATTGCGCCAGTGACAGCTTTCATTCCATCTTTTATGTGTGCTCCTTCAAAGGCTGGCCCGGAAGCGCAGGAGCAACAAATTATGTCCTCCTTGTTTCCGATGACTATTTCGGTATTTGTTCCTATATCCACAAGGAGCGCGTTTTTTTCTGATTCATGCATTCCTGTTGCAAGTATGTCCGCCACGGCGTCAGCGCCTACAAAGCCGGCTATTATTGGAAGGGTGGTTACTACACCCCTTGGATTCATGTTGTTAATATTGAAGTTTTTAGCTGCTAGGCTAATTGATCTCTTAATTGCCGGAGTGTACGGTGACAGGGCGAGATATTTTGGTTGAATTCCTAAGAAGATGTGGTGCATAGCTGTGTTGCCAACCACAACCGCCTCATAAACCTTATTCGGGTCAATTCCTGCCTTTCGGCACGCTTCGCCGAAAACTTTGTTTATTCCATCAACAACAAGCTTCTGAAGATAGGTGAGGTTAGGGTTACCGATCGATGCGTATGTTATCCTTGATATTATGTCCTCCCCGTGAAGGATCTGTGGGTTTTCAATAGATCCTATTGCAAGAGTTTCTCCAGATTTTAGATCAACAAGATGACAGACAATCTTTGAGGTCCCTATGTCAACAGCCATCCCAAACATTTCATTTGTAGTGTCTCCAGGCTCAACGTTAATCACTCTGTTATTCCATAGCACAACTGTAACATTCCATTTTGAACATCGAAGAGTTTCAGGCAATCCCTTCAAAACATTAAAGTCAAATTCTAATGCGCCCCCGATTTCCAATCGATCCTCCACAGCCTCTAAAAGTCTTTCTAGATCTGGCCTCACGTCGGACAATGTCGGCTTTTTTAATTCCACGCGAACCTTTTTAACGAGAGGGTCTATCTCAACCTCTCTCTCAACACCATAAAGCTCTATTTTAAGGGTTTCAACACGGCTTTCTGATGGAACCATCACTACAACATTTTTAAAAATTCTAGTTTGACATGAAAGCCTACAGCCTTCTATGATCTCACGTTGTGAGAGAAGCTTCTCCTCAGCGCTTGACACCCATGAAACAGCATCCGCATCTGCGCTTTTAATTATAACCTTGCATTTTCCACATACCCCCCTCCCGCCACATTCAGACCTTATGCCAACACCAGCTTTTTTGGCGGCTTGCAAAATTTTTGTCCCAGCTCTTACCCTAACCTTTTTACCGTCAGGCTCAAAGGTAACAGTCAAACTGCTCAAATCCACTGCAAACCCCACACAAAATCTTATAAGCGCACACTGCAATGTAAATTTTCCATTAATAAAATGGGTGATTCTATGTTTAGGTTTAACAAAGAACAAAAAATCTTTGAAGTTGGAGGTATCAGGATTGGTGGGCAGCCAGGCGAGCTCCCAACAGTCATGATTGGATCAATATTTTACCATAAACACAAGATCTTGAAGGATGAGAAGACAGGCGATTTTGACAGAAAGAAGGCCGAAGAACTGCTGGCTAAAGAAGCGGAAATATCGGAGAAAACCGGAAACCCAAGAATAGTTGATGTATGCTGCGGATGGCCACAAGCATTCCAGAAACTCATAGATTTTGTGGCTGAAAATATAGATGGGCCCTTCTCCATAGACGGGGCGACAGCCGATGTCAGGATTGCAGGTGCGAAATATGTTGGAGAAGTTGGCTTATCAAACCGTGTTGTTTACAATTCGATCACTCCCCATATAAATGAAGATGAAGTGAAGGCGATTAAACAAGCAAAGATCAAGTCAGCATTATTGTTAACACTTAACACAAAAAACCCAACACTGATTGGAAGACTGCAAGTTGTTGATGAGCTATTAACCATAGCCCAACGGGCAAGCATCGAAAAACCACTAATTGACACATGCGTCCTCGACATACCCGACCCGGGACCAGTTAGCAAAGCAATATATCTAGTTAAGGAGAAGTATGGCTTGCCATCCGGGGCAGGAATACACAACGCAGTTGACATGTGGAGAAAGAAGCGCAAAATGGATCCCGCAAACTATATGCTTGCGAGCACAGTAGCCAACGTAATTTCCATAACTTCAGGGGCGAACTTCCTTCTATATGGACCTATAGAAAACGCTCCAACAGCCTACTTCTGCTGTGCATTGGCAGATGCATACATAGCCTACAGCACAAAACAAGAATTTGGAACTAAAATGCTGACAAATAACCATCCAATATATAAAATATTCAGGTAATGCGCCAAAAAGGAACTAATAATATTTCTATATATTGGGCGCGATTTTTTACTTTACTCTTAGCACCACGTTTATGATGATTTATTGGCTTTTTGCCAGTTATAATTTTTTGCTAAAGAATTTAAAATTCACCTAAGATTTCCCCGAAGTACACGATTATAACTGGCAAAAAGCGCGGTAGAGGGCATACATTATTGCGCGAAAAATCACCCAGCATGCTCTGAATGAATTGAAAACTTTGAGGTATTCAAAACTAAACGCAAAAAGCTATAAAATAAGCGACTTTGTATGAGGTGAAAAACAAAAGAAGCTAAGCAAAAGACGATTATATGCATAAAAATTTTAATGTTGAATTTCCTCGACTTTCCGGTACCATTGTTTTTTTGTGCCTATTTTCGCTCGCATTTTCCATCCAAGCGATTTAGGTTCCTTTTCAACGGCGTTGATTAGACAGCCGATTCTATCTTCGATAAGCTCTCTGTCGTTTTCAACAAGTTGGCTGTAATCTGCAAGCAATCTTTTGATCTTGTTAAGGTTCATTGTTGCGGTGTAATAAAAACCCCAGTCGTCAGAGAGAAGTTTGGCAATGTATCTCGAGTTTATTGTTTCTTTGTCGCTTTCTCCAACTTCGTGTTCTCGAAGAAGAATGATCACGTCTTTAACGTCTTTCTCGTTTAGCTGAACAATTTGAAGTTTTTCGAGAAGCATCTCCGCTAATGGTATTGTTGGATAGTCCACCTCAAGTCTCCCTTTAAAGTCTATGTCGTGGCACATTTCCAGTCTATCAAGAAAAATGTCCACTGAGAACCCCATCTGCTTAT
>Ga0272445_1001516_pt1 | contig 17823 bp, 13 predicted proteins | sample YNPCB0031_FD_194404 | JGI IMG/M metagenome (GOLD analysis project Ga0272445, IMG submission 194404) | Hot spring sediment microbial communities from Yellowstone National Park, WY, United States - YNP-CB-003-1 | ecosystem: Environmental > Aquatic > Thermal springs > Hot (42-90C) > Sediment... | reverse complement strand
CTTCATCATGGGTATAGCGCTGAGCTTAGGCTGGTTCAATCTTCTTTCGGCATAAAATTCCCCCTCACTCTTCCCCCACCGTCCAAAGCTGCGCCCCCACATAAGGCGCCCCTTCTACTACTATCGGCATTCCCATACGCAATCCCTCTCCCCGCACCACCGCCAAAGTATCTATGAAGTTTGCCTCCACCCCCACAGGCCGAAATACACTATCCCCCTCCACCAAAAAAAGATACGCCTGCCGCCCATGAAACACCACTGCCGAACGCGGCACCACATACACCGAGTCCTGTACGATAAAAGTTCGCCCCTCTACCGGCACCCCCGCCGCAATAGGCATACGCAGGCCCTCCAGCGCAGCATGCGCAATCAAATGCGTACCTGTCGTGTCATCTACCTGCGCCACATACTCAATCCGAGTAGATAGGGGTTTCAACTCAGGCAGCCCCGGGAAAAACACCTCCAAAGGCATCCCCACTCGCACCCACCCCAAATCCCTCTCCGTCAAATAAAAGTCCGCATGCAGATCCGTATTATCCACTAAGCGAGCCAGCTCTGTTTCCATCCGCACATATTGCCCTAACACCACCGAAACGCGCGAGACATGCCCACTAATCGGCGCCCTAACCGCCAAAAGATGCACTTGCCCCAAAGTATCGGGCTCCAATCCTACATAGCGCAGCTGCCCCTCCAAACTATACAGCTGTCGTTCAAGGGCCTTTAACGTACGCCGAGTCTGCTCTACCTCCGAAAGACTCAGAAGTCTCTGCTGAGCTAAACTCTCTTGCTGGGCTAGCCGCACCAAAGTAGCCTGCCGCTGCTGGTACGTCTCAGCATACTGCTTCTGAAGGTCCAGCGCCCCAGGCGCATATATCCAAAAGCACACAGCCCCCTTAGGCACCCATTGCCCCTCCCGAATGATGATCTCCCGAACAATCCCCTCCATTGGCGCATGCAAACTCGCCTGCGAATGCGCTAAAATCACGGTCTTTCCCCATAGGCGCTTCTCTATCTTGAGAGCCTGCGGCTTCAATGCCTCCACTCGCACCCCACTCCCCGCCCGCTGCAACGCCGAAAGCACCACCACCTCCTCCTGCTGAGATACCTCCCCTCCCGACCCCACCTTAGAAGCACACCCCTCCCCAAACCAAACCAAACTAAAACTGAAAATAAATAAACGGCTGGACATACGCTTGTCGCATCTGCAAAATAAGCTGCACCGTCAAAATAAACGCTACCAGCTGCACCGCCCACGGCAGCCGAATAAACCGCGCTTCTACCGCCTGCACCCATCGCATCGGCAGAAAGTGCAACCCATACCCTATCCCCAAGAGCCCCACCAGGAGCGGCCGAACCTCCACAAAGGGCATCGCATAGGCTATATCCACATTTCTTAGTTGGGCAAAAACCTGCATAGCCGTCTCAAAGTCCTTCGCCCGAAAGAAAACCCAAAGCAGCAGCACAAAGTGGAAAGTGATGAACCACCCTAAAATCCTGCGCCAGAGGGTTTTGGGCGGCTCGGCCTTACCCCCTAAAAGCCGATGCACCGCCAGCGCCACCCCATGCAATCCTCCCCACACCACAAACCGCCACGACGCCCCATGCCATAAACCCCCTATCAGCATCGTCAAAAGCAAATTCAGATAGGTCCGCACCCGCCCCCGCCGATTCCCGCCCAAAGGAATATACAAATAATCTCGCAGCCAGCTGGAAAGACTTATATGCCACCGCCGCCAAAACTCCGTAATAGAAGCAGAACGATACGGCTTATCAAAGTTTATCCCCAAGTCAAAACCCATCATCCGCCCAATCCCAATCGCTATGTCGCTATACCCCGAAAAGTCGCAAAAAATCTGTAGCCCATAGCCGTAAATAGCCATAAGATTCTCAAATCCTGAATATCCTCGCGGATTTGCAAAGATGAGATCATTATACTGGGCTATGTAGTCGGCTAATACGACTTTTTTGATGAGGCCTTGCAGGATAAGCCAGAGGCCGCTGGAGACTTTGGTTGCATATGGCCAGGAAATTTTCTCTATTTGCGGCAAAAAATGACTTGCCCGCACAATTGGCCCCGCCACCAGCTGCGGAAAAAAAGCAATATACAGCGCATAATCCCGAAAGCTTGCCGGCTTCACCTCACCCCGATACACATCCACTGCATAACTCACCATCTGAAAAGTGTAAAACGATATCCCCGCAGGCAAAAAAATATCCAGATTTTTCCAGCCCATCCGCCCTAAGGCATTCGCAGTGTCAATCAAAAAGTTTGTGTACTTGTAATACCCCAGAAAAAGAAGGGGTATGAGAATAGAGACCGTGAGCCACGCTTTTCTGGAAGATTCTTTCTGAGAAGCCACCATCTGGCGTGTAGTTAGATAAGAAAAGCCGAGCGTACCAAGGAAAATAAGCACAAAAGTGCCCGTGCTTTTGTAATAGAAGAAGACCGAAAATACGAGTAGTGTCCATAATCCAGCTTGATAGGCCTTTTTTTGAAGGAGAAGCCCATAGAATCCCATGAGGAGCGTGAGCCATACCCAGAATTCCAGTGTTGGGAAAAGAAGGGGTGCCCGGGGATCGTAAAGCAGGAGGGCCCGACCGATAGCTTCCCAGTCTATCATGAAAAGGAAAGGGGATGGGAGTTAGGCTTAGCTGGGTGGGGATTTGGGGGCATGGGGGGGGAGCAGAATGGTGTAGCGAGGTTTGAGGAGATAAGGAGCTTGAGGAGGGGTAGAGGGTAGAGGGAGCGGCACTAAGGCTGAATCACGCAAATAGACCGCTATGCTATCGCCCCACCGATACGCAGACTGAGGCGTCGGATGGGCTCCATCCTCTAACCGCTCAAAAACCAGCCGGCGGGACTCAAAAAAACGCCCCGGCCCCACAGCCCGCGCTATCATATCATTGATCCCCGTGTCTTCGGCCCAATTGGGGGGCCCTACCCATACATAAGGAATATCCCCTATCACCTGCAAAATCTTCTCCAAATAAGGCCGCCGCCGCTCAATACGCGGAATGAAAAGCTCATTTCCGCCAATAGAGACAATAATATACTCTGGCTTCAGCTTTTGAATCAGATGCGGCAGGGTATCGCTATTAGCCCACCAAATGAGATTAGAGCTGGGCCAGAGCACTACATACAGGTCGTACCCAATCTCTTTCAGCCAGCGAGCTAAGCGAAACCGAGCCCATTCTATCATGGAGTCCCCAAAAAGAAGCACCAACCGCCGAGTCGTGTCTATGCTCAAAGCACCTGATTTCGCCTCCTCAGAACCCAGACGTAAAGGAGGAGGCACCTCTACCGTAAGAAGCGTATATACTGCCGTATCGCTATTCTGGGGTTCGGTTCGCCGGGGTAGCTCCACCCGCTCTAAGGGCTCTATCCAAAAAGGCCCCCCCATCACAAATAAAAGAAGAGAGAGGGCCAAAATAGCCCACCCCCTCCAATAAGGTGAAGACGGACTTTGCACGCAGGTACTCTTTCCCGCTCCTTAGTTCAGCGAGGCGATACGCAGCAGAAGCTTTTGAAGTTTGAGAAGGTCTACATAGGTGAGATTCCGCACACCTCGGCGCTCAATATCCCGTAGAAAGTCTAAATACTGATCCAGCTCTTCTTCCAGAAAGTTACAGACGCCCGTGGCTTTGAAGCGATTCCATTCCAGCATGAGGACTCGGCGGGCATACCGCACCTGCCCTTCCAACTCAATCGGTTCTACCATCAGCTGGGCCATATCGGGGACAAAGGTAACAAAAGTTTCACAATTGCAAGTTTCTAATCTCCTACCACCCCCTCCCGCAGCTGGTTCATATTGCTAATGAGTAGCGTGAAATCCACCGCATCCACTCTTCCATCGCCGTCCAGGTCGCCAATGGTGAAGACGGGACCTGGATCGAGGCCGTTACGCGGTAAGAGCATTTCCCAGTCCGCGGCATTGATGCGGCTACAATCGGGCGGGTCTTGACCTGGATAGGCCGCATGATGCGGACCATAACAATCATCCACATTCCCTGCCCAGGCGGCCGCTTGTACCTGACCAGGATTTAGGCTATCGGGCACTATCGCATAATGATACCCCGGTATCCCATCTAAATAAGTAGGGTCCGTCAAGTCTATCGTAACGGGATTATCAGGGTCATTGCTCAGAAGGTTCCCACTTAGCGATAGCGGCCCCGCACTGCGCAAAGCTATGTGATTGGGGAATCGCACCACGATCCACTTATTGGCATTAGTATCGCACCGACAAAAGCTCAGGAGCCGGCCCCGATAGTATGCGCGCAAGGGATGCGTGGGCGAATCCGTGCTGTCAATGAGAGGCGCCCGTAGCGGCCAGACCCACCCCAGCGTGTCCACCAAGCCCCATAAGCTATCTCTCACAGGTCCATCAGGACTACCCTCCCGCACCTCTACCAGACAGGGCAAAGCCCACGCAGGCCGCTGCCATGCCTCCGGAGACGCAGCCACATCGTCCGAAACCCGTACATTATTCATCCGCCGCCACTGCTCTACGTTTCCATTACTTCTGGTAGGAACTATCCACAACGAATCCGCCAGAGGAGGCGCCTCACGCTCCATAGAGTAGACAATCGCATCCCGCCTCAAAAGCGGATGAGGAGCTAACCGCTGAAGCCCACTGCGGGCCCGGGCCGCAGGCCCCTCCACCGCTACCCGCAACCGCACCTGATGACCCCGCCGAATCGCAAAGTTCGTCCCAGCCGACAAACGCCCCAAAAATGCCCGGAAAAAAGCACTATCTTCCCCACTAACCAGCCCCCGCACCACCCCCTCATACCTGCACAAGCTACAACTGTCTGCCGCATAATAGCGCACCGTGATAGGGCTAATAGCACTTTCTATGGGATCTTCGGCTTGAATACGCATCAGCTCCACTACCTTCCCGGCCGGAACCACCCCCACCGTTACCGAATCAAACAAAGCTAAACCGCCGCACGCCTCGGGACGACCTGCCTGAAAATTTTGCCATAAAAGAAACTCATCTCCCCCAAAGCTCACCTTCCCATGAAAGATCTGCCCCTGGCATACAAGAGAAGGCCCATCTACACCAAATAAAAACTGCGGCAGCCGATAAAACCGGTGCTGCGTCTGATGCCGCTCCTCCACCGAGGAGCTACATACCGAAACGCGTAGAGTCAGACTGTCTTCGCCCGCAGACGCTAAACTATCCACTGCCCAACTCAGCATGCTTCCCGAAGAGCTGGCCGCCACATCCCGAGGATAAACTACCTGCCACCCTTGGATAGATTGAGAGGTCCCCCAGGTAGTGCGGTCTATCTCCCCATGACGATTAATATACAGCGGGAGGGCAGCACGAATCTCTTTCTCAGCGCTAAAAAGCAATAGACCGCTCCGATTCTGGTCAAATGAAATCAGGTGGGGCCAACGTAAAGACACTAACCTATCCAGTCCATAAGCACATCCCGTAGGAGAGCCCCTGCCCAAAATCGTATCCAGCGCCTTAGGACGCCCATCTAACCAGTAGCGCAAAAGGTAATCCCTCCTTTGTCCACTACCTCCCTCATACATCGGCACCGCTATCAAAAGATGGGGAGCCGGCAAAGGCCGATACAAAAGCCCTAACCGAAAAGAATCTAAAACCGAAACCGACCCCGCATTGTAAAACGTAGCCAAAGTTTGGACCTCACCCACACCTAAGCTCAACTTTCGCAGCCTCAGCACACTATCCGAACTGCACCCTGTCCCTCCATCATAGGGCCCCCAATCCAAGAAAAAGACCGTATCCTCCACGGATACCATGGCTCGAATGGAGGCTATTTTGTATGGCAGCCCATCCTGCATACAGGCATTCGTTTCGGCCACCGCATGTATCACTGTGGGCAGACCACTCGGCGGTGCAGGGAGCTTATACTGCAAGAGACTATACCTATACCCCATAGGAAAACCCCATTGTAAAACCTCCTCACGAACCCAGTAGAATAACCTCCCAGAGAGGTCCGTCGTAAGTACCGCCGGCTGAGAGCGAAGGGAGGGCTTTTGAGTATATGTCTGATTCCAGATGATGTCTGTACGCTGACGATGGGTCAAAAAAGACCGGTGGGAAATGTCTGTAAGCGGTATGGCTCGCAGGCGGTAAGCCCCCTCCACCGCTAACAGATGCCCATAAGAAGCACTATAATGCAGCTGCTGAATGCCACCCACAATGGTATCCGGATCCACTTCATGCCCAGGCTGGTGGTCGCTCAGACGAGGCCAGCCCCGCTCCCGATACACCTGGCCCGTAGCCACGTGCACCCGATACAGAAGTACAGAGTCCGTATAGTTCACAGCCACATAAACCACCTCCTCCTGCAAAAACGGATGATACGGCACATACGCAAAGACGTAATGCGGCTTTAGAGAGGCATCCCCATCAATGTATCCGTCTCGCCGGTGAAAGGACGCCCCCAAGCTCCGCCAACCTACACTCTTGCTGGCGTCCCCAATAAAGGGCACTACCCACCACCGCTCCGTACTATCCTGCCGATATAAAGAAGGTAAGGTATATCCCCCCGAAGCTAAGCTAAGGGGAGACCCTCCCTCCAACTGCAATGTATCCGGCCTCTCCCACACTAGCAGCCGCGGCTGAAGCCGATAACTACCACCTGCCCACCCCGGGAAAGCCGCCCATGAAAGCGCTACATGCAGACTATCCGGCTTATCTGAGGAAACTGTATAAACCGCTCCTGGCCGCCATAGAAAGCCATATTCTGCCCCCGCCGCCTCGCTTCCCTCCCAAGTAAAGACTACCTTTTCCCCCGGACTAAAATGCCCCCATAGCACATAAGAGAGGTTCCCATTCTGCACAGTATCAGGGACGCACCGATCGGATATGCTCCCACCTTCGGCCGCATAACGGTAGTTCAAAAGGCGCCCCACCCAGCCGCGCCCATAGCCAAAACGTCCCACTCCATAAGGCCTCGAGAGCGAGGGAGTGACCACAAGCGTGGCCTTTGGCCGAACCCGAACATAGACACAGCTGCGACGAATAATACCTGCGGTATATAGATGCCCAGCACCATCTATCGCTAAACCCCCTATTTCTACGGTATCCAAGCTAGAGTTTGGAGCAACAGCAGGTACAAACCTAAACGAGGGATGGCCCACCTGCCTGTGGAGTAAGAAAAGGGGAGGTTGGCCAAAACCTCCCCCGGTACAGCTCACCCATAAGGTATCTCCCCATCGCACCATCCCAGAAGCAGGGCCCGGGACCCAGCCGGATATAGATGTGTAGGCAGCAGGCCAGCCCGCCCCAAAGGCCGACCAACTGCTACTACCATACGTAGACAGCCCCGCCCACCCCATAACATATATACGCGACTCGAAAGTATTAAATACTACCTCACCAGCTCCTGTCGGGACCCCCACTGGTCGGCTATCACTCCAAGCTATGTAAAAGGTGTCTCCCACTACCACCGGATAAAGCGTAGGCGGCTGCGGTAAGCCACTGCCCTCATAGTTCCACAGCCACGCATAAGCCAGAAGACCTGACTGCGTGAGCAGCGGCGCCAGATTATTCGCATTAAACCCCACCAAAATCACCCTACCCGAAGACGGACTGCCTGAATTAAGCCCCCCTAAACCCAGCGTGTACGCAGGACCCGCGCTACTTTTCGCATACAAGATATGAGTACCCCCCCAGCTTCCCCCATCCGCTCTCATACCTACCAGAAAGAAAACCGTATCTCCAAATAAAATGAGACTTCGCCCATAAGTCTGGAATGCAGATGATAACGGACCCATGCCAATAGCGGCTGCATCGGTAATGGCGAAGGAGCTCCCCGTACTCACCCGTAGAATGAAGCCATAAGCGGGCTCTTGAGAGCCCCTGGTGGAAGGGAAGGCATTGTTTAACTCTGAGGAGGAAAAGACTCCAGCAGGGCTTTGCGTAATGTTCGGTCGGCGGCAGCCGCCCGACACATACACTACCCCCGGCCGCCGCACCAAGCTCCAAAAACCTAAATTCAGACCCGGATCAGCCTGATTGTTTTCCCAATGAATAGGCACGCAGCGCACCTCATTACCACTCCTTATGATCTGCCAAACTTGGCCCGCCGAAGCTGAGTAATGAAGAGAGTAGCTGAAAGAAGTTTGCCAACCCACTGGAGAAGGAAAAAGAGATCCACTACTCCACCGCTCTACGATGATAGTGCCGTTACTCACGGATATACTACCCGAGCTGGGACGACTTCGGCAGCCCCCGCCATTCGGAAGGTCCACCGCCACCCACAAAGTGTCTTGATTTTCAGACACTTCAAAGTCTTGAAAGCGAATAGCATAACTCTCAGAAGGATCCACATGAGCAAGGTAGACAAGCTTTAGCACGCCTGTTACCCGGTCATAGCCGGCGATGTAGGAGACGGCCACGGGATCGGATGAGGAGTTGTGATATACCTCTTGGGCCCCATCCGTGGAGGGAAGGTAAAGCCTGTCGCCATCCCTTACACAGGTATTGCCCATGACCCACAGGGTGTCGCCTACCAGCTTGACCCTGTAAAAAAGCTGGGAATGCGGTAAAGAAGAGGTAACCGGTATGTGATAACCTAACCCCTGGTCTTGCTCCGCATGCCAGTCCCATACCAGCTGCGCCCAGAGGATACCCACCACAAGCCCCCAGAGATAGAACCGCATACAGCAAACTTAAGCAAAAATTGTTCTAAATCGCTTGGGCCCTAATTAGCGCGGTCTTATGAAAAAAGGGAAAAGTCTCTTCTAGGGGGAGGCGGTATAAGTCATGCGCCACAGGCCGCGCAGGTCTCCCATTTGGAAGCCAGTGGCTTTATCGCCCGGATAATGCTTCCGAATCTCGGTCAGGGCCAGCGCATCTAACTCCTCTTTGGAGCCATGACACTTGAGGCAGGTGGGCATGATAATGTAGATGGGTCTATAATACCGCCATTCGGAGCCGGTTTTCCAGACGATGGGGGTTTTGGACTGAGTGGTTTGGAAGTAGGTGAAGGCGGCCTGATCGAGGCTGTCTTGGAGTTTGTTTTTGGGGTTTCGGTAACGTTCGGCTAGGCGCTGTAAGGAGAGGTTTTCAGAGTGATAATAGGCTAAGGTTTCGGCGGCAAGGTGGCAGTAGCGGAGGGCGCCGCCCCAACCTTCTTTTTCGGAGGCTTGCAGGAGGCGCTGGAGCATGAGCTGCTGGCGAGCTGTCGTCAAACTGTCCCCTAATTCTACCAGCCTTAAGCTGTCCAGGGGCTGGGGCCTTTCAGGCATGGCTGAGGTAGCTTTAGCAGATTCCGCTGGCCCTTGATCAGAGGCCCCCCCTCCACATCCCCCCATCAAGCCCCATCCGATCAGGGCTATTCCTATTTGGACCACTTTTATCCGCCACATGGAGGTAAATATACTTCCCTTCCAGAAAATCTTATCCTTGGGGGCCTACCTGCATGGCCCACTGGAAAGCCTGGAGGTATTTGTCGCGATTAGCGAGGACAGAATAGTGCTTTTCTACTGTCTGGCGGGCTGCTATGCCCATCTGGTGTCGCTTTTCGGGATTTTCTATTAGGTCGCTTAGTTTATCTATCCACTCTTCGGGCGTACTGGCCAAGTAGCCGTTGTAGCCGTCTTGGATGATTTCGCAGTTGATACTCACAGGAGAAGCGACGGCGGGGCGTCCCAGAGCCATGTATTGGAGGGCTTTGAGGCCGCACTTGCCGCGGGTCCAGGGGTCATCGGGCAGGGGCATGAGACCAACATCTATCTCTGACAAGTCCGCCACCTCGGTCTCGGCCTTCCAGGGAAGGGATTCGCCTCGTAGGCCCTGCGGCCAGTAGGTAGGCACTCCAATGAACCGAAACCGCACCCGCGCCCCGTACTTTTTCTGGAGAGCGAGAAGTACCGGCTCAATCGTGCGCAAGTGCTTTTCGGTAGTATAACTGCCACTCCAACCAATGACCACCTCCTCACGGGTATTGGGCGGCAAAAGGGGATACTTTTCGGTGTCAATGACGGTGGGGACGCGTAGGACCCGCTCATGAAACTGCCGGACATAGGCTTCCAGATAACCGTTGCAAACGGTAACGACGGCAGCGGCCTGAATGATGTCGGCAGTTTTTTCCGGGCGTTTGAGCCAGGCAAAGAGCCGGTTGGCGCGGGAGACATCTTTGAGCCAGATGCTGTCGTCAAAGTCGTAGACGAGGGGCTTCCGTTTAGCCCACCAGCGTTCAAAATAGCTCGTCGGCCCAAGCAGGGCTTCCCGCTGCACCCAGACAAGGTCTGTTTCGCTGACTTTTTGCATTTCCACAAGCCGGCGCCAGTACCCAGCCAGATAAAAGTAGCCCTTTGCCAGACTTATTCCGGGTTTGTAAAGATTTTGATAGCCTTTTTCCGAGATAGCAGAGCTGTATGTGTAGGTGTAGCCTCTCTGAACAAGGTAAGGTAGAAACATTTCTACTCTAAATCGCTGTCCTGGAACTGTATCTGGCGGATAAGCGGTCAGAAGAAGAATATGAGGCATAGGTGTTTTATTCCAGCCAAATGGCGGGGAGATTGCGATAGATTTCGATGTTTTCGAAGCGAGGGGTAGCCCGGGCACCAACTTCTTTCACCCAAGCTGCCATGCGAGCCAAGCCCTCTCGTAAGGGCGTATGGGGTTTCTCGCCAAAAACTTTACGCACTTTGCTGTGGTCTGAATAAGCATGTAGCGCTTCATGGCGAGGAGGCAAATACCGAATAGGCACCTCCTTCCCCATTACCTCCATAACTACCCGCGCTAACTCATTGACAGAATAAAAGGTATCCCCGCCAATGTTGAAGACTTCATTATATGCATCGGGTACGAACACACTTTCTGCTATAATCGGAACGATGTCTCCCACATAAGTGAACGCTCGTGTCTGTGTACCGTCCCCGAATATGGTTAGCGGCTTGCCTTGCAAGATTTGATTCATGAAAATACCAACCACATTTCTGTAGCGATCAGCAATATTCTGATATTCCCCATAAACATTGTGAGGCCTGAAAATGATGTAGTTCAGACCAAAGACCTCTTTTGCGGCTTTGAGGTCTAACTCCACAGCATATTTGGCTATTCCGTATGGGTCTATGGGCTGTGGGGTCATGTCCTCTCGCATAGGGGGCTCTTGTGCCCCATATACGGCTATGGAAGAAGTAAAAACCAAACACTCCACCTGGTGTAAAATGCACTGATTGATGATATTGATGCTGCCAATGACATTATTTTCGTAGTTGAATCGCCTAATAAAGTGGCTGAGTCCTTCTGCTGCATACGCAGCTAGGTGATACACATAGTTGAAACGATACTTCTCAAAAAGGCTCTGAACCAGCTGATAATCTGCTATGGAGCCCTTGATAAAAAGAGCATTTCCTGGAATATTTTCCACGTATCCGCCGCTTAGATCATCCAGAACCACAACTTCATGGCCTTTTTCCAGTAGATAACGTACGAGATGCGAGCCTATAAAACCTGCTCCGCCTGTAACTAAGGCTTTCACGAGGCAAAGATAAGGCACAGGGTAATTCCAGCTGTTCCCAGTGTGCGAGGGGAGAGTTATTATACTTTTGTGGGATGTGGGAGTGGGTAAAAGGTTTTTCCGGGCAATGGCAAGCGGCCCTTCGGTATGAGGTGGGGGCGCTCCCTCGGCGCTCTTATCGGGCGATAGTCACCCTGGGAATGGGTGGGTCGGCCTTCGGGGCTGAAGTTGCTCGCAGTTGGGCGGAGACGCAGGCGGCCATTCCTTGGCTTGTGCTTCGGGATTATCGGCTGCCGAGCTGGGTAGATGATGAGGTGCTGGTGATAGCGGCCTCTTACTCGGGCACGACAGAGGAGACGTTGAGTGCGGCCAGTACGGCCCTCAGCCGGGGCTGTACCGTGGTAGGCCTATCCAGTGGCGGCACCCTCAGGACCTGGGCGGAAGAAGGCCGGCTGGCAGACTTTGTAGAGCTGCCGTCGGGATATGTACCCCGAGCGGCCGTAGCTTACTCTATTGCTGCTCAGCTGGCCATTGCCGAGGGGGCCGGCATTATACCCTCTACCTGGCGGAGCGAAGGCGAAACCTTCCTGACCGCCCTGCGCGACGTCGTCCCCTCTGCCGCCGACCTCCAAACACTCGCCCAGAGCTGGCAAAATCGCCTAATTGCCATCTATGCCACGCAGCCCTACGAGGCCATCGCCCTGCGAGCTCGCCAGCAAATCCAAGAAAACGCCAAACACCTCGCCTGGCATCACACCATCCCCGAAATGAATCACAATGAAATCGTGGGCTTAGAACACCCCGATCTTTCTAACCGGCTGGCTGTGTGGCTCATAGACGGCCACCAGGCCCATCCCCGCCATCGGATGCGCCGCTCCTTTCTGGAAGACCTCCTAAGAAAGCGCGGCATTCCTTTTAGCTGCTTAACGTGTCCCACGCCTCTACCTTATCTGGCGGAAATGCTCTGGCTCCTGCATGCCGTGGACATCTTTTCGGTTTATCTGGCGGAAGCCCATGGGGTCAATCCCACCCCCGTTCCTATTATTGACGAACTTAAGGCCTACCTTGCCCAAAAAGCCTGAGACCTACTTAGGGATAGCGGCCGCTTTTGCGCCTGTGGTCCTCCTTTTGAAGGCGGCGGCATACTACGGGGCAGGGGGAGCGGGTTTCCTCTCGGATGCCGGCGAGTCTCTCCTCAACCTCCTGACGGGGGCTCTGGGTATGTATGGGGCTTTTTGGGCGCGGCAACCTCGGGACCCGGAGCACCCTTACGGCCACGGCAAAGTAGATGACCTCGTGAGCGCCCTCCAAGCCCTACTCGTAGCTGCAGGTGGACTTTTCCTCGGCTATACGATTCTCATGGGACGTTTTGAACGGCTCCAATACGCTCCCAAAGCCCTCCTCCTCAATGCCGCTGCCCTGGCCATCAACCTCCTGCTCAGCACCTTCCTATACAGAGGTAGTCAGCGGTTTCAATCGCGTATCTTGCGCTCCGAAGCTTGGCATCTGCTAAGCGATGTTCTAAGCAGTCTGCTGGTCATCCTGGGCACTGTGGGAGTGTGGGCCGGATGGCCCAAGTTTATTGACCAGGCCGTGGGGCTCCTCCTGTCTGTATTTATTGTCGTAGGTGCTGTTCGCTTAGGAGGTCGCTCCGCCCTACGTCTCATAGACACTCAGGATAAAACCCTTTTAGCGCAGGTAGGGGAAGTCTTAGAAGCCCATCGCCGCCCGGGCTGGATAGATGTGCATAACGTTCGCATTCAGCGCTACGGGCCCAACCTCCACATAGATGGCCATGTGACTTTTCCGTGGTACTGGAGCTTACAGGAAGCCCATGCCGAGCTAAAGGAGTTAGAACGTATCCTAAGCGAGGCCTTAGGTGGAAGGGCTGAGTTTTTCTGGCACATGGACCCTTGCGAGGAGGTCTGCTGTCCATATTGTGAAGTGCGGGATTGCCCGTATCGGCGGGCGCCCTTTATACGGAGGCTGCCTTTTACCTTGGATACTTTATACCCGAATCAAAAGGGGTTTCGGTGAGTTTTCGGAGGGGCAGCCTCGGTTTTCGTTTCAGAAGGGAGGTTCTTCCTCGTCGGGCGGTGGCAGGTCGTTAGCGCGAGAGGAAAACTTGATCCCGTTGGTTAGTGGGGGGCCCCCTTCCAAAGAGAAAAACCGCATGTACTCACTGATGAAGCGCAGGCGTACGGTTCCTATAGGGCCATTGCGCTGCTTGCCAATGATCACTTCGGTTATTCCCTGGGTGGAACGTCCCTCCTCATCTTGGAGAATGCCATAATACTCTGGCCGGTAGAGGAAGATCACCACATCGGCATCCTGTTCTAAGCTTCCGCTTTCTCGGAGGTCGGAGAGCTGGGGCCGGCGATCTCCGCCTCGGGTTTCTACGGCTCGGCTTAGCTGCGAAAGGGCAATGATAGGTACATCCAGCTCCCGAGCTAACGCTTTCAGCGAACGGGAAATAGAGGCTATCTCCTGCTCGCGATTGCTGGCCCGCCCCACCGTCCCCATGAGCTGCAAGTAGTCAATCACGACTAAGCCAATCCCTTTTTCGGCTTTGAGGCGGCGGCATTTAGCCCGGAGGTCATAAATCGTGATCGCCGGGGTATCATCAATGTAGAGGGGAGCTTCGCTCAGAGGAGCCAGCTTTTGGGGGAGTGCCAACCATACTTCTTGGGGAATCTGCCCAGTACGCAAACGTTCGGAGCTAATTTCCGCTTCCAGACTGATAAGGCGGTACATAAGCTGGATAGCCGACATTTCCAGCGAGAATATCGCTACGGGGTACCCTGCATAAGCGGCATTTCGGGCGAGATTGAGTACAAAAGCCGTCTTCCCCATAGAAGGACGCGCTGCCACAATGATTAGGTCGGACTTTTGCCAACCAGCCGTCAGGCGATCCAGCTCAGGGAACCCTGAGGGCACCCCGGTCAAAACCTCATTGCGCTGCCGGAGCTTCTCTAAGATCGCCAGGGTATCTTGCAGGAGGCGCTGAGCCGGCTGCACCAGCCGACGAAGGTGGTGCTGCGACAGCTCGTACAAGCGATTCTCCGCCGCGTCCAATAGCTCAAATGCATCCGTCTCCTCCTGGAGAGCTCTTTCCGTAAGCTCCGCACTTAAGCTAATGATCTGTCTCAAAATATGCTTCTCTACAAGCACCCGAGCATAAGTTTCGGCATTGGCGCTGGATACTACGCCCAAGGTCAGCTCAGTTAGGTAGTAGGGGCCTACGGTCTTTAGGTCTCCTGTGCGCCGAAGGGCTTCTGTCGTGCTAATCAGGTCTATCGGCAGCCCCTGATCAAAAAGACTTCGCATTGCCCGATATATCAGCTGATGCCTCGGCTCGTAAAAAACTTCGGGCGCCAAGAGGTCCACCACTTTGGCAATGGCATCCTTCTCTATGAGGAGTGCCCCCAAAAGCGCCCTCTCAATGTCCACCGCCTGCGGAACTACTCGCCCCGCAAGGATGGCTTCAGGGGAAGAAGCCGATCGCGATTTTTTGGTAGCCACCTCACAAATGTACAAAAAAGAAACCCCCTCCCTTTGAGAGAGGGGGCCAAAAGCAGAGGAACAGGCTTTTACTGGGCCTTCTTGGCCGTGTCTGCCGCTTGCTCACCCGCGGGCTGCTGGGCCGGGGCTTGTTCCTGCGGCTGTTGAACCTGCTCTTGCTTTTGCTCTTTTTGCTTTTGCTCCTGCTGCTGCCCACTGCAGCCAACCAGCAGGTACATACCTGCCGTCAAAAGGGCTAACGCTACCGCTCGCATAGTGTGTGCGTTTGGGCACAAAGGTACAGCTTTTTCCAATATGTCAAGAGGCAAACTCATGGCACCCCCTACGCTTTCCACAAGGTTTTAGACATGGCCTTGCACCTTTACCGCTGTTTCACCTGAGAGCCGCACCTTTACTTACAAAGCATAATGCCTGGGGAGAAGCGACCTGGCTCAGCCACCTGTAGCTTGTCCAAACTTATTTTCCGTACATTTGCCAAAAGGAGGTCCCATGCGATACCTTAAGCAGTTAGTCTGGATGAATGCCCTTTTGTGGGCGCAAGGCCCTTCTTGGGGAAGGGCGTATGTAGATTCGGCGGCCAGTGTCGTCCCGCAGTACATCGTTAGCCCCGTGGCAAACACTAACACGCGCGTGCCTTATGTGGCTTACCTTGTCATTCGGGGCCTGGAGCCAAATACCACTTACCGGTATGTGGTGCGCATGGATGACAACACGACCCCCGCTACCAATCTCAATGTCAATGCTGGTGCCGGCAATCCCATTTATTATGATGCGGGGAGCGGCACCTTTACGCGCACTACGTCCCCTAGTCTAAATATTGCTGGCAATTATGGGCTTGTTACGACCGATGCCAGTGGTCAGGCTGAGATAGTCTTCATCCTGGAAGCCACAGGCAATGCTCGCTTTGATGTGAGTAAGTTAGTGTATCCCAAGGTGTTTCTCCTGCATGACGCCGCTACCCCCACGGATAGCGCTGTCGTCTATGCAGATAAAACGCCCGTCAAGCCCATCGCTTTCCGCTCCAGCTGTCCTAATCAAGATACCTGTGGCTCCTTCCTTTACGATAGCATCACCCCCAGCTTAGTAAGCAGTAAGTTTGTCTTTCTCTATGACGAGTACCTCTTAGGGCCGAATCCCTCCTTCAAGCGCCCTATCGCCGGGGCTATCATCGAGCCTACTGGTATCACCTACCCTACGAGCTATCTGATTACTTATCGTAACGAAGTTGCAGCCAAGCCAGGACGCTGGGGCACGATCATTCCTAATACTCTTCCGAATGGCATCCGCTCCATCGTCTATCATGAGCGTGGGCATACCGTTATAAGTGTGCCCTTAGCTGATGTGGGCATTTACGATCGAGACGGGCAATGGCCCTCCGGGTACAACACCGCTAATCCCAACAATGGGCCTGCCCCAGTGGGTCTTCTCATGAGCCTTACCCAACCTCTGCGGCCCGTCTCGGGTATCCGTCAGCCCGATGCCTATGAGCAGGGACTCTTTATTTGGCGCAACCTCGGCACAAATCCCCTTTGCACGCAGTGTGATGGCTTCATATATGTGATCAACGATCTCCTACTCAATTCTATCCCGCCTTCATCCATCCCTTACTCAGAAGACTGCGCCTACACCATAGGGTTTGGGAACTTACCTTCGCCGCCAGCCGATAGCACCCTGCCACCTCTCGTTTGGGGCCTGGTAGGCGGACCCGGGTGGGGAGGCGCCTTCGGTGACTCTCTGCGAATTCCGGTGCTGCTTGCAAGGGATTGGTCGGGTAATTTCCTGTGGCCGACTATAACCCCTCCTCCCCAAAGCGATTGCTCTGTAGAGCCCGCCTCCTGCGAGCGCATCTTCTCTCCCTCTGGGGAGTGGAAATGGAAGCTCCACCCCGTCGCTTTCTCGAATGAAGCCGGTAACCTCGTCCTCAACTACAACTACCTTGACCAAATGGGTGGCCCTACGGTGCCCTTCTATCAGGCCACAGTCAGCGGTCCTTTTTCTGTCCCAGGTACGCCAGTGGGCCTCATAGAGACCAGCGGCGCCGACCTCACCAGCCTGAATGTGAATACAACCCCTACCCTCTCCATTCGCGCCGTTTTGCCTTATGAGGTCCAAGCCTATCCGGCTTTTCCCTTTGAGTTCGGTTCACCCAATACAGGCTACTTAGAGTGGGAGCTCGTGAGAGCATCAGATAACACCATCCTAAGCTCTGGAAACAGCCAGCTCCCCTTCGGCACCAATAGCTGTGGACTTCCCAACAATAGCCCTAATGAGTGCGCTTACGAAACCAGTGTTTCCGTGAGTGGGTTAGCAGCGGGGGATTATCAGATTCGTGGGCGGATTATACCGCCTGGCTGCCCAGGTAGTGGAGGCCCTGTGACTCCGATCCCGACCAATCCGCTGAATTTTACCGTAACGGTGGGTACTGGGCTAGCCTCCTCTGCACCGGCCAAACTCATCATTCGTACAACGCCTATGGCCTGGCAAATAGAAGGCGTGAGCGGCCCGATAGCGCTTTACGATGCGCAGGGCCGGCGAGTTTGGAGCGGCACTCCCGAGCAGAATACGATCCTGATTTCTCGCCAAAACCTCTCCCCCGGTCTATATCTGCTCGTTGCAGAAACGCCCGCAGGTCCTTCGGTTCATCGTCTTTTGCACCTGACGGAATAGCCCCCTCAGCATTAGACTGCTCTGCCTTCCAGCCCCTGGGTAGTCCCAGGGGCTTCGTATTTTATTGGGCGTGTTATACCATTTTGAGGCCAAGGCTTTCTTAATGCGAAGAGGGGATGGCCGCGCCCGCCCGCAGGGCGGGCGCGGCCTCACAGCGGCGGCCAGCGCCCTTTGGGCGCTGGC
>Ga0272445_1001513_pt1 | contig 17842 bp, 17 predicted proteins | sample YNPCB0031_FD_194404 | JGI IMG/M metagenome (GOLD analysis project Ga0272445, IMG submission 194404) | Hot spring sediment microbial communities from Yellowstone National Park, WY, United States - YNP-CB-003-1 | ecosystem: Environmental > Aquatic > Thermal springs > Hot (42-90C) > Sediment... | reverse complement strand
CCATTGAAACATACCTGTATCTGTTACTATACCAGTGTATAAACAAATTGCTATATCTTTATTTATTTTCATCTTACCTAACTCAAAAATATCAAAGATTATCTCAGCACAAGAAGCATATTCTGGATATATGACACTTAACTTACTATTAATAGAATTATTATGATTTTGATGATGATCTATGTTTATTAAATGTTCAAAAGATATATAATCAAACATTTTTCCTACACGAGATTTTTCTGAACATTCTAATATAATTCCTAAATCATATTTTCTGTACAATTTCTTTTCAAAATTTTTTCTACCAAAAATTTTTATCTTATCATACTTTGGTAAAAACGCATATTGTTGTGGTAGATCTTCAAAACAAATATCTACAATCTTATCATCAAAATTTTGCTTAATACCTAAATATAAAGATAACGAACTGCCAAGAACATCGCCATCAGGATTTATATGGCCAGTAATAAAAATTTTTTTTGAAATTTTTATTAAATTAATAATTTGTCTAACTTCTTCAACTTTTATTTTCTTCATCTTTGATTTTATCTAATATAAACAAAACATTTGTTGCTTGTTCTAAAAATTTGTCATAAACAAAATGTAACTGAATAGCATGCCTCATACCTAACTTTTTTGCAATCTCACTACGAATATAACCTTTTGCTGATTCAAACATTTGTTTAACTTGTTCAAGAGAATTTTTATCATAGACAGAATAATATACAGTTGCATCTCTTAAATCAGCACTGATTTTTACTTCTGTAATTGTCACATTAGCAGCCCTTGGATCTTTCATAGAGGATAATATTTTTGCTAATTCTCTATGTAACAAACTCTTAATTCTATCTGCTCTTGAAAAAGATGAGGTTTTCATTTTATTTCTCTACTATTTGATAACATTCTACGACATCGTTTTCTTTAAAATCTTGGAAATTTTCAAACCGTATTCCACATTCATAACCCTGCTGAACTTCTTTAACATCTTCTTTAAAATGTTTTAAAGAACTTATTTTTGTATCGGCTATAATGACATTATCACGCAAAATTCGAACATTAGCATTACGTACAATCTTCCCCTCTTCAACTATACATCCAGCAACTTTACCAACTTTAGATATTTCAAAAACTCTTTTTATTACTGCACGACCTAAAAATTCTTCAACTTTTTGTTTTACTTCCATTCTGTAGATAACCTTTTTAATATCATCAATAAGTTCATAGATAATTCTGTACGTTCTAATTTCAACTGATTCAGACTCAGCACGTTTTAACGCTTGCATGTTTGGTCTTACATTGAAGCCTATAACAACAGCTTTACTTGTGGTAGCAAGTAATACATCAGATTCTGTTATTTCACCAACTGCTGAATGCACAATTTTTAGTTCAGGTAGATTCGGATTATTCTTAATCTCTTCTTTAAGTTGGTCTATCATTTTTTGTATTGCTTCTAAAGAACCTTGTGTATCTGTTTTAATAACTAAAGATAGTAAATTACTTTTACCAGAAATAAGTTCTTCAATAGGTTTAAATGCTTTCTTTTTAGCAGCAGCTAATTTTTGTTCATACTCAAGTTCTTCATAAATCCTTTTTGCTTCTTTCTCACTCGGTACAACCTTTAATGTATCTCCTGCAACACATGGTTTTTCAAACCCTAAGATTTCTGCAGGCTCGCCTGGTAATAACTCGTTGATTCTTTCAGCTTTGTCATTAAACATAGCACGTATTTTACCATAAGATAATCCGCATACAAAACTATCTCCTACTTTAAGTTTTCCCTTATCAACAATAACTGTTGCAACAAAACCTCTTTTTGGGTCAAGTTTTGTTTCTATAACCGTAGCTTCACATGGTACATCTATGGGAACATATAACTCTAAAAGTTCTGCTTGTAAAAGAATTGTCTCTAATAACTTATCAATGTTTATATTATTTCTTGCAGAAATCTCTACAAACTCGACTTCACCACCCCAGTCTTTTGGTATCATTCCCATAGATGCAAATTGTTGTTTCACAGAGTTAGGATCACATTGAGGTAAATCAATTTTGTTTATAGCAACTATTATTGGCACATTTGCAGATTTTGCATGGTTGAGAGACTCAATTGTTTGCGGCATCACACCTTCATCTCCAGCTACTACTAAAACTACTATATCAGTAACTTTTGCGCCGCGTGACCTTATTGTAGAAAAAGCCTCGTGTCCCGGAGTGTCAATAAAAGTAATATCTCCGTAAGGAGTGGAAACTTTATAAGCACCAATATGTTGTGTTATCGCACCAGCTTCTTGTGCTGCAACATTTGTTTTTCTTATAGTATCAAGCAAAGTTGTTTTTCCATGATCAACGTGTCCCATAACTGTAACCACAGGTATTTTTTTAACCCAATTCGGTGGTATTTCTTTTTTCTTAACCTCTATTTTAGTTTTTTCTTCTTTCTTTATTTCTTCTACTGTACTAACTTGTGGCTGAAGTTTTGTTTCTTCTGGTATTTCTACAACTTTTTTAGTTTCTTCAATTTTTTCTTCTTTTTTTTCTTCAAATTTTGGTTGATAGTTAAAATGCAAAAGGACAAGTTCTATAACATCGCGGTCAGTAATTTTTTGTTCAGCTGAAACAAAAACATGTAAACTTATAAGAAAAGATATTATTTCTGAAACATCTTTTTTAATTTTTTCAGATATTTCTTTTGGAGAAAGTCCTTCTGGTGGAACAGATATATATTTAACTTTTTTCTCTCTTATTTTTTTTTCTGGTTTTACTTTTTTTTCTTTAGTTTCTTTTAAAACTTCTTCTTTACCAACACTTACTTTAGGTTTAACAACACTTTTCCCAGTCCTTTTTTTACTACCAGCAACATTTTTAGTAGCTGTTTTCTTTTTTTCTTTTTTTTGACCACTTTTATTTTTCATTTTTATTATCACCACTTTGGTTCTGTTCTTTGAACGGTTCAATTTTTATCTCCCAACCAGTAAGTTCTTTTGCTAAGTTAAGATTAATATTATTTTTAACAGCAGTATCATACATTTTTTGTGGAACATATACTTTTGCAATTTTCTTATCTTTATCCACAATCTCAACTTTGCTTATTTCCCACGGAGATAATGAAAAAGCAATAAATTTTTCTATATCTTCAGTATATGGTATAAGATCTATTCGTTCACCTTGTAGCTCGTTTATAATAGGTTTAATCCTTGCACCACGAACACCTACACATGAACCTATAGGATCAACTTTTGGATTGTTTGATTTTAAAACAATTTTTGTTCTATATCCAGCAGCACGAACTATATTAACAATCTCCACTGTCTTATCTCTAAGTTCTGGTATTTCTGTCTCAAACAATTTTTTTATAAAATTTTTGTCAAACCGAGAAACAATTACAACTACACCTTTTCTTTTTTGATACACCTCTTTAACTAAAACTTTTATTTGTTGCCCAGGTTTTAATTTTTCTTTAAAAACTTGCTCTCGTTGCGGCAGTATTCCTTCAGCTTTATCTAATTCTAATATAATATCTTTCCCTCTCATTCCATAAACTGAAGAAGTTATAATTTCACCAATTTTTGAACTATATTCTTCATACACATTCTTTTTATAACTTTCCCTTAGTTTTTGTATAATAATTTTTTTTGCCAGCTGTGCTGCTATACGAAAGAAATTTTCGTTATCCACAGGTATTCTTATTTCATCTCCAATTTTGCAATCAGGTTTTATTTTCTTAGCTTCTTCCAACGAAATCTCTTGTTTATCATTATTTACTTTTTCAACCACTTTTCTCAAAATATATGTATTAACTTTTGCACTTTCAACATCCATCTCACTTACAATTTTGTACTCTGAACCAAAAAATTTTAAAGCAGCATTAGTAATAGAAGCCTCAATTAGTTTTATAATATCCTCTTTTGGTACTTTATGCAACTTTTCAATCTGTTCCAATGCTGGTAATAATTCACTTTTTATCTCTACCATAACTTTTTTCTCCGTTTAATAAACTTGATATATCTGGTTCCAAATTAACCTTTGCAATAGATTTCCTTTCCAAACTTATAACTTCGCCGTTATCTAAAACAATTTTTAAAACATCGTTTGAAAAATCACTGAGTTTACCTATAAACACTTTTTGTTTACCAACACCATGAATTTCTATAGATTCATAAAGTTTAACTTTTACCCTGTGGCCTAAATAACGAATAAAATCTTTTTCTTTTTTTAATTCCCTATAGATACCAGGCGAAGAAACTTCTAAAATATAATCCTTAGGTTCAATAAAATCATAAGTGTCCAATACTGCTGACAACACTACACTTATATCCTCACAATCTTTAAGTGTAACTCCACCATCTTTGTCTATATATATAGTTAACACTATCCCTTCTTCTGACGGTCTACTTTCAACATCTACTAAATCAAAATTTTTTGCTGCAAGTATTGGTTCAACAATTTCTGCAATTTTTTCTAATGTTTTTTTATCCATAAATTTTTGTTATACTAAAAATTCATTAAATATACAACACTTTCTTTAACTTTTTCTACTAATTCGTTTATACTAATAACACTTGTCTGTTTTGTTTGTCGAAGATACAATTCTACTTTGTCTGGCAACAATCTTTTGCTTACGGTTAACCTTATCGGAATACCAATTAAATCAGCATCTTTAAATTTAACACCGGGACGTTCATCCCTATCATCTAACAACACTTCTATATTGTTTTGGTTCAATATTTCATAAACTTTATCAGCAACTTTTTTAATCTCTTCATCCTTATAATCTATTGGCAAAACATACACAGTAAATGGGGCGATTGTTGGATACCATATTATACCATCTTCATCATAATTTTGCTCAATAGCAGCAGCAACTATTCTTGATACACCTATCCCATAACATCCCATTATAAAAAATTGTTCTTTGTTATTTTCATCTAAAAAAGTAGCATTCATAGATTTAGAATATTTTGTTCCAAGTTTAAACGTATGTCCAACTTCTATGCCTTTTGAAAACTTTAATGAATCTCTTGACTTACATCGTGGACAAATATCATTTGCTGTAATATTTCTTATATCTGCTGAAATATCAACAGAGAAATCTCGTGGATAATTTATGTTCATTAAATGATAATCAACTTTGTTTGCTCCTGAAACAGCATTTTTTATTTTAAGAACTGAATTGTCTGCAATTATTCTTAACTTTTTTTGTTGTATAGTTTTTAGTTCAACTGGTCCCAAAAAACCAACCGGAATACCAAAAATTTGCTCCACAGTTTCAGCTGAGGCAAGTTGTATTTCGTTAACATTTAGCAAATCTTTAAGTTTCGTTTCATTAACTTCATAATCGCCACGAACTAAGACAACATAAACTTCATCTTTGTTTTCTTCAGTTGTGTAAACTAAAGTTTTTATAAACTTTTCTTTAGGTTGTTTCAAAAAATTGCTCACTTCTTCCACAGTACGCATCTGAGGTGTATAAACTTCCTGTAAATTTTTTTCATCTTCTTTTATTTCTTCATCTAAATACACACATTCTGCTTTTTCTATATTTGCTGAATATCCACATTGATTACAAAAAACTATCGTTTCTTCGCCAATAAAACTTTCATCACCTTCTTTAACAACCATAAACTCGTGTGAAAATTTGCCACCTATTGTACCAGTTGCAGCTTCTACTACAGTAAACTTTAAACCACAACGTTTAAAAATTTTACAATACGCGTCATAAACTTTTTTATAATATTCTTCTGCATCTTTTTCATCTTTATGAAACGAATACGCATCTTTCATGTAAAACTCTCTTGCGCGGATAACTCCATACCTTGGACGTATTTCATCACGAAATTTTGTACCAAACTGATAAAACATTTTTGGCAATTGTTTATATGTTCTTAACTCGTTTCTAACAAGATCAGTGATCACTTCTTCAGCAGTTGGTGATAAACAGAAATCCGTATTTTTTCTATCTTTTAACCTAAAAAGTTCTTTCCCGTATAAAAACCATCTCCCTGTTTCTTCCCATATCGTACGAGGGAGTAAATGAGGCAACCATACTTCCAACCCACCAATATTGTTCATCTCTTCACGAATAATTTGTTCTACTTTTTTCAACACCCTTAATCCCAAAGGTAACCATTCATATATACCACTTGCAAGTTTTCTGATCATTCCAGCACGAAACATAAGTTTTGAAGACAAAGTGTCACAGTCAGAAGGCGCTTCTCTTAATGTTGGCAAATAAAAATTTGTTAGTTTCATATTCTTTATTTCCTAATAAATTTAAATAAAAAATTCAATATTACGAAAATTTTGGTCACAAAGGGGACTTTTTAAAAATTAGACAAGTATTATATTATCTTTAATTTAGACAAGGCGATATCTAAGGCAAGATTTAAATATCTATACTCTTTATTAAGTTCTTTCCACGAAATATATTCTAACACAATTGATTCTGACTCCATTTGCGGTAGAAGATTATTATAAAACTCTTCTGCTGAAATATGACTATCCGGAGGTGGTGATAAAACTATGCATATATTAACCTTATTTGTTTTACAAAGTTCAGCAAACATTTTATAATTTATGTTTTCTAAACTATACGGTCTATCAAAAGCCGTGACTAACTTGTATTTTAAATTATGTTTTTTAATAACTTCAGCAAACTTTTGTTTTACTAAAGCCAGTTCTTGAACCGCATTTTCAGGATAAAAAAATGCTACTTCTACAGCATTAACATCAGGCATGTTTTGATACAATTTTTGTTCATCAACCGATGGTATTTGTGGCTGTAATGTAGGTTGTTGTGGAGAAACAGAAGTTGAGGATTGTTTTGATCCACCATATATTTCCTCTACAGAAATTGTTTTTGGTTTCACTTTTTGTTGTTGAGAAGGTGTCGGTTGTTGTTGAATAACAGGTTGTGTTGACACTGGTGTTGTTTTAAAAGATGGTTGTTGTGAGACAGATTCATATTTTTGTTGTTGTGTTTGTAATATAGTTTTTTCTTCTTCAGTAAGTTCTTCTTCAGGCAACAACTCGCTCATCAGTTGTTTAACTAAATTCATATCTATTGGTTGGTTATTAAGAGCAGCATATGCAGTGATTCTCTTTAAAAATCCTTCAAGTTCACGAATGTTTGATTTCAATTTGGATGCTACATAAAGCAATATATTATCATCAACATTAACATTTTCCTCCTCACTTTTTTTCTTAAGTATTGCAACACGCGTCTCTAACGACGGAGATTTTATGTCAGCAATAAGTCCCCATTCAAACCTTGACCTTAACCTATCTTCAAGAGTAGACAAAAGTTTTGGTGGTCTATCACTTGTTAAAACAATTTGTTTTCCTAATTGATGTAATGTATTAAAAATATGGAAGAACTCTTCTTGAGTTGATTCAGACCCAGCCATAAACTGTACATCGTCTACAAGTAACACATCAACATTGCTATAAAAATCTCTTAATTGTTGTATTGTCCCATCACGGATTGCTTCTATAACTTGAGCTACAAACTTGTCTGTTGGAATATACACAACTTTCATTAAAGGATATTTTTTCTTAATATAATGTCCGATTGCTTGCATAAGATGTGTTTTTCCTAAGCCAACACCTCCATAAATAAATAACGGATTATATGTTTTGCCAGGATTTTCAGCAACAGCTAACGCTGCAGCATGAGTAAACCTGTTATTTGCACCTACTACAAAATTTTCAAATGTATACTTAGGATTAAGTGGCATTCCAACAAACGGTACTGTTTTCTGTTGAGTTTCCTTTTTTTCCGTTAATACTTCTTTTAAATCAGGTTCTACAACTTTTGAACTAACTTGTTCTACTAAACTTGTGAGAACAGATTCCAAATCTTCTGGAAGAGATTTTTCTTTTTTTGATTCTTCCTCTTGCGAAGTTTTATCTTCAACTTTGCCATTACTACATACTGAAAACAGTTTTTCTACAAGTGTAGTTTTAATTTCTTCTGATAAGTTATTTATATATATACCAACATTATACGACGATGATAAAACATTAAACGGAGAAGAAACTGAAAGGTTAAGTTCGTCTTTCAAAAAAGATAAGAGTTCTTCTATATCTTCAGGTTCACATTTTACTCTTAACCTATATCTGTTTTGATATTCTTTTGTTGGAAAAAATTTTAGTTCCCAAGAAGTTATCATTTTGTTAAGAAATTAATAAAAGTAAATCTATTGAAATATCCAAATATGTTGATTTCATTTTTAATTCTTTAAAAGAAATTTCTTTCGCTATTGTTATACATGAAGAAATTTTTTTAATAAAATCAGCTGTTTCAGCTGTATGCTCGTTTGTTATTAAAAATAATGCAAATATATTATATTGTTTTATTTTTTCAGAAATCTCAAAATAGTTTAAATCTTTATCAAAAAATTCGTATTCAATACATAAAGTTGGCAAAAGTTCTATTTTATTTTTACTTATCCGAGCTAAGGTAGAATTTATGTTTGTAAAAAATTCGTCTTTACTATTAGGAACTGCTACAGGGTATAAAAACATTGTGTTAATCTGTTTTTTCTCTTCTTTTTCCTCAACTTTAGCAACTTCTTGTTGGCCAACTGGTCGTGCTTTGTCTACAACTATCTCTTCAGGAGTTGTTGATGAAACAGATTTTACTTCTTCAGTATTTTGTTCAGTCTCAGTCTTTTCTTTTTGTTCAATTTTTTCTATAAAAGATTTTTCTTCAGTAACAGTTTTTAATTCTTGTTTAAACTCATCAACTTTTTTTAAAAATTCTTCAACCTGTGGTTTGGTTTTATCTTTAGAAATAAGTTTATCCAAAATTTTATTAAGTTCTTCTAAAATTTCTTCGGTTTTTTTATCCCCATTTTGTTGGTTCACAATATATCACCTTTTGTCTGAGAAATACCCCTAAGTTTAAGTTGTAAATCTTCAGGGTTTGAAGATTTATCCAAAGCTTCTTCAAAACTTATAAGTCCTTTGTTATAAAGTTCCAAAAGTGACTGATCAAAAGTGTGCATTAAATAATATCCTCCGGATTCCATTGCTTTATACAACTCTTGTGTTTTATTTTCTAAAATAAGTTTTCTAACAAAAGGTGTGCCTATCAAAACTTCTGTTGCTGGTACCCTTGATTTACCATCTACACAATTACACAATCTTTGTGCTACAATACCTCTAAGAACATTAGCCAACTGTATTCTTGCCTGCCGTTGTTGATGAGGTGGATATGAATCTATTATTCTATCAATAGTTTGTACAGCATCAATTGTATGAATAGTAGATAAAACAAGGTGGCCTGTTTCAGCAGCAGTAATCCCAGCAGAGATAGCTTCAAACTCGCGCATCTCACCAATAACAACAACATCAGGGTCTTGTCTTAAAACATATTTCAATGCGTTTTTAAACGATTTTGTATCAGAACCTATCTCACGTTGTGAAATAGAAGATTTTTTGTCAGTATGATAAAACTCAATTGGGTCCTCAATTGTAATAATATTATACTCAAAATTTTCGTTTATATAATTCAACATTGCGTTCAAAGTTGTAGTTTTACCAGCACCTGTAACACCTGCAATAAGTATCAACCCACGTGGTTCCTTACAAAGTTTTATTAACACATCTTCAGGTAAATTAAGTTCTTTAAACGATTTTATCTCTAATGGTACCACACGTAAACTTAATGCTATAGTACCTTTTTGTTTATAAACGTTTACTCTAAACCTTGCTAAATCTTTAACAGAATATGCAAAATCAAGTTCATGTTCTTCTTCAAAAATTTTTCTTTGTTCTTCTGTCATCATATCATATGCAATACTTTCAATAGTTTCTTTTGAAATTTTGTCATAATTTGTTTTTATTAATTTACCATTTAACCGTATAATCGGTGGTGAACCAGATTTAAAATGTATATCAGAAATACCTGTTTTCACCATTAGTTTCAACAATTCATCTATTTTCATAGTTTTTAAATTGTTTTTTTCTATTGAACCTATATTTCATTATTATTTTTAAACTTTTGAGCTTTAAATACTAATACTGTGTTTTTGCTTGTTCACCTTTTACTATAGCTACAGAAGCTGATGTACCGATACGTGTTGCACCTGCTTTCACCATTTTTAACGCATCTTCTAATGTTCTTATCCCGCCGGACGCTTTCACCCCTATTTTTGGACCTACTACAGATTTCATTAACGCAACATCTTCAACAGTAGCACCTGAAGGACCAAACCCAGTTGATGTTTTAACAAAATCAGCCCCTGCTTGTTTTGCTAACTCACACGCTTTAATTTTTTCTTCTTTAGTAAGATACGCTGTCTCAATTATTACTTTAAGTATTTTACCACGAGTTGCTTCACGGACTGCTTTTATATCGTTTAACACAAGTTGGTATTCTCCTGATTTTAACGCACCTATGTTTATAACCATATCAATTTCATCAGCACCGTTTGCAATAGCTTCTTTTGCTTCAAAAGCTTTTACATTAGATGTTGTTGCACCTAACGGAAATCCTACTACTGTACAAACCTTTACATTAGTCCCTTTTAACAACTGTTTACACAAACTTACATATACAGGATTGACACAAACCGATGCAAAACCGTATTCTTTTGCTTCTTCACAAAGTTTAATAATTTCTTCTTCTGTAGCATTAGCTTTAAGCAAAGTATGGTCTATTAATGAAGCAATTTCTTTTGTTATATTTTTAGCATCGAATGAGCTGGTTTTGTCAAATTCTGCTTGCATTGTTATAATGAAATTTTTTTTGTTTTCTTACTCTCAATAGTATCTTACTTTACTTTTTTCCCCGTCAACGAAGTAACTAAATAATTTGCTACAATATCTGCAGCTGTCTCCACAGTAAGTGCTTCGTAAACAAACGAACATGTCCATACAACATTACCAGTCTTTTTTTCAACAAGTCGTGCTGAAACACCTACTGTAGAATTTGTTGCTACAATGTTACTATCTGGGATACCAAACGCTGAACCAAGGTTGTATACATAACTCCCGCTTATCTCAGTCAATGGACCACCAATCATCACTTGTTGTTTTTCTGTACCAGTATATACCAGATATTTTTTTTCTGGTAAAAACCGTGTCACTGAACCTAACAAAATATATTCTACCTCAGGCGAATCTTGTTCTTTAATAGTATATCCTCGTTTTAATAAATGTTCAATTACAAGATTTCTTAACATCTCCCCGCTTGATGGAAAATTTCCATAAGGTTTAAACTCGCCTACTGAAATAACATTTATTTTTTGTGGATCAAAACCTTTATAAAATGTACCTTTAGGTGTAACACACGCTGTAAAAACAGATATTACAAAAAGTATATATTTTCTCATTGTGATAACCTTTTTAAAACATTAATATGTCTTTTTGCCAGCTGTTTTAACGAAACTTCTTTTGTATTTTTCAACACATTATCCCAATAAACCAATGCTGTATCGTATTCTTTTAGTTCTTCAGAAATAAACGCTAAAAGATAATTTGCTAAAACATCATTTTCTTTTTGAAGCCAATATTGTAATGCAAAAACTTTTGCTGTTTTAAAATCTTTTTTGCCAATATACGCGATAGTTAATAATACATCATTTTGTTGTTCTTCATTAGATTCTAACAATTTTATTGCTTCGTCATAACTACCCATATTTATCAATTTTATCACTTGTTCTTGTAATGATTCAGAAAAAAGCAGTTGTGTAATAAACAAAATAAACAAAAAGATTTTTATATACTTCATTTAAAATTTTCCTCCTCAATAAGTTTTATTTGTTGTATTCTTCTTTTATGTCGTTCTTCATTAGAATTTTCTGTTGACAGCCATATCTTCGTCCATTTATACAAAAGTTCAGCTGTTATTTCAAGTCCATTAATTTTTACTTTTGTAGGGAAACAAATTATATTTGCAAAATTATGTTCTGAAAGAAGTCTTGCAGTTTCATCACTAAAACAAAGTCCTGCTCTGATACCTTTAAACTTGTTAGCTACAATACACATACCTTCGCCAGTAGAACATAAAAGTATCCCACGCTCAGCTTCACCATTTTGTATTGACAACGCAACTTTTTTCGCATAATAAGGATAATCACATGACTCGTCAGAAAAAGTACCAAAATCTATTATTTTATATTCTTTACTTAACATTTCTACAAGTTGTGTTTTTAATTTATAACCAGCATGGTCAGAAGATACCGCTATTATCATAACATTCCCTCACAATTTTATACTCCTTCTATATTTCTAAATTTGGCTATAGCTGTTATTCACATTGACAAGTTGACTTAAAAAATTTATAATAAAAACTTGATGTATTGTAGAAGACAAATTAAGATACGAATGAAGAACATTATTATTTGCCTTTATACATAGTTGTTCAATCTTTTTTATTATGTCCATAAAATATTCTTACCAAAATGATAAGAAACATTACTATTCCACCACTCGGGGTGAGCGGATTTGAACCGCTGACCACTCGCACCCCAAACGAGTGCGCTAACCAGGCTGCGCCACACCCCGACTAAACTTTTTATAAAACTCCAAAATGGCATATTAAGACATACTTCTGTGGACAAAAACTTCCCACCTGTGAAAAGTTTGTCTCCGGTAGGTATTGCAATAGAAAATACTGAATATCTTCTGTCATAATTTAATCTCATAAACAAAGATTTTTAACAGTTGTTATTTTTTTATATTTTTAAATTTAAAATACAATAAATTTTTATAAAAATCAATAGAAAGATAAGGTATTCTATTTTATTTAAAAATTTTGTATATTTTAAAATATGACAAACCAATGTATAGTTGTTTCATCATTAACAAAAAATTTTGGTAAAATAAAAGTTTTTCACAACGCTGATGTTACTATTGAAGAAAACACAATCACTGCGTTATCAGGAAAAAATTCGTCTGGTAAAACAACTTTTCTTAAACTACTGTCAGGATTTTTACTTCCTTGCAACGGCAAAATTTTTGTCTACAACAATGACATAACAAAAAATAGAGTATTTGTAAAAAAAATTGTATCTCTTGTTTTAAACACTGAATATGGATTTTATCCTCAACTTACTTTAAAAGAAAATCTTATGTTTTTTTGTAAAATATACAACAAACCTTTTACTGAACTTTATCCTTTTATTGACAAACTTAACCTGAACAATTTTTTAAATATTCCATTTTCTATTTTGTCATCAGGAATAAAAACACGGTTGTGGTTGTTAAGTTCGTTGATAAAAAACCCTAAAATAATTCTTATTGACGAACTTACAAAATCTGTTGACTATGAGTCAAAACAAATTGTTTATGAATTAATAAAAGAAATTAAAACAAAATTTGGGTGTACTATACTTTTTGTATCACATGACATAAATGAGATAACTTCTTTATGTGACCACTGGATAAAAATAGAAGACCATAAATTTGTTGTAATTAAATAAATTTATGAATAAATATTTCTCAACTATCGCAGCGTTTTTGTACAAAGAAATAAAAACAACTTATTATTACAAATTTCATTTAGTAATAAAATTTTTGTTTTCTTTAGCACAACTTGTTGTATTTTATTATTTTTGTAGTTTAATCTCAAAAGAATACTTTAAATTTTTATTTTTTGGTTTGTTATTTTCAAAAATTTTTTCTTACACAACCACAGTTCTTATAGAAACAATAAAACAAGAACAGTTTTCCCAAACAATATATAACATTTTTTCTTTACCATATTCTGAACTCACTGTGTTGATGTTAAACTTTTTTGCAAAAACTATCCTTTTCTTTTTTGGACTTACAATTTTTGTTTTTTGTAGTATTTTATTTTTCAGTATTAAAATAAACATTACTCACATAATTTTTTTAATAGTTTTTACAATTTATACAATCATTATTTTTTTGTGGTATACAATCATTGTTTGTTCGTTAACATTTTTGATAAAAAAATTTGAACATTTTATATATTTATTAAACTCCCTAATTGACATTTTGTCAGGTGTTTATTTCCCGACAACAGTGTTGCCAAAGATATTACAAAACATAAGTTATTTACTTCCAACAACATATATCCTTTCTTTCCTTCGGGAAACAATAAATTTAAAGATAAATTATAAATTACTGATTTATCCTACAATATGTGCTATGATCTTTTTACCACTAAGTATTTTACTTTTTAACTTTATACTTAAGAAAATTTTGAAAACAGGGAAGTTAACAACATACTAATTCTAATTTTTTACAAGTATTGACTGATAAAAAACATATATTGCTCGTAGTAACAAAGAATAGAATCGGTAAAAATATAATACAGGGAGAAAAAATTTGTTAGTTAAATTATATCTTTTCATCAAAAACTTTGGTGAAGGAAAAAGTTTTTTTATTAAAAACTGTATTTTTTTATCTAAAGGTAGGACAAAAAATTCTAACAAATGTCCTTTATAAAAAATTTTTTTGTTAAGCCATATTCTAATCCATTTTTGGATAAAAGATTCAAAATTTATTTCAACACAAAATTTTGATTTTATAATTTCAATATCTCTTAACCATCTTTCTTCAACATAATTATGTTCTATATACATATGATAATAAATGTGTCTTAACATTTCTTCAGGTGGTAGAACATAAAACTTCCCAACTTTTTGTAGTTTATTAAACAACACAACATTTTCTTTTTTTGAAAGATACCATAGTTCAGTAAAAATATCAATTTTTACTGGTTTATCTTCAGAATACAATGTGTTCGGGTCAGATGGTACTGCTTTATATCCTAAATTTTTTAACAATTCTACAAATTTATCATAATCTTTTTTGTTAACCATAACATCAATATCTTCCATATCACGATAAAAACTATATTCTGGGAAAAGTTCAATCAAAGCAGCACCTTTCAACAAAACAAGTTTTATCCCTTGTTTCTCACATTCATCACAGATTTCTTCTACCTGTTTATGTATCAAAACATTTTTTGCAACAAGTGAACTATTCATTTTGTTTCTTTTCACTAATTATTAAACAAGGTATTTCTGTTAACAAAATTTTATAAACAGTTTTTTGTCCATATTCAACAATTCTTTCTGTTTCTATTTCTTTATTTATACCATCTTTATAGATAAAAAATACTAAATTTGAATTATCTGATATAATCTGTAATTCAAAATTTCTAATACTTAACTTATAAAAATTTTGTGAGAAATCAACTTGTTGTTGTTCATTTTGTGTTGAGATAATCACATTATAATTTATTTCTTCAGACAGAGGTTCTCTAGAAATGACACTTATCCTAAATTCTTTAATTATTATACTGTTTGTTATTTCAACAGGTTCTGATGAATACATAAGGTCATAGATAAAAATTTTGTTTATACTATCAACACCTACCAAGTTTGTTTTCAACACTAAAACTTTTGTTTCTTTATATTCTTCTGTTTTTTCTTGCACAATCTTTTGTTCTTCTTGCCTACTGATAATAGGTTGTTTAATTTCTTTTGGTACAAGTGGCAATTCTTTTTCTACTACATTTTCTTTTTTATTTTCTTCTACTTTTTTAACAGATTCTTTTTTACCAAAAATTTTTTCTCTTAACAGTTTATAAAAATTACCGATTTTGTCAAGTTCTAAACTTAAACTTATTTTATGAACATAACCTAATATCCCGTATGACGAAATACTATAATCAAGTTTTGTTCCAAAATAATTGATCCCTAATCCACAAGATAAACCTGTATATTGTTCTTCTAACTCCCAACCATAAGGCTTGTATTTATAACCAAAACGTAAAAATATAAGTGAATCAAAAAATGTAGGTTCTACACCTACAGCAAAATACAAATTTTTTGTATTAAACCAAGGTAAATTAATTTCTGAATACAAATTTATATTTTTATACTTATACCCAACACCTGTTAAAAGTTTTGTTGGTAACAACCACCATCTATCAGTATATTTTACAGGAAAACCAAAATTTTGTACTGCTATGTTTAACCATAAATTGTTTTCTACAACTTGAGCACCTAAATCAGTTGCAAAACTGTACCCAGATACAGATTCAATTTTTTCATACAAAAATTTTCCTGTAACACCTATATTAATATTGTTTTTAAATTTTTTACTTATCCCAATACCTGTTGCTAAAGAATATACATCATAATAAAACTCTGGTTGTGTAACCTGATAAACATTAACATATTCAGGATTTAAATCTTTTTCTCCACTACGTCCTTCAATACCGGTAGTATAAACACCAAAAATTCCTAAGGATAACACATATTTTTGTTTTGGTAAAACATAACTGACAAAATTATTTTTTATCTGTTGGAACATCTCGCTATGTGATACACAAAGTTCTTTCTCTTCAACATTTCTTAACACAGCAGGGTTTGAAAATATACAACCAACTTCGTTATAAAACGAAGAAGTTATAGAAGTAGCATCTTGTCTTGCAGTAGGTAAAATTTCCAAAAAATTCATTGCTGTGTTTTGTGAAAACAAAACTGTGTGTAAAAATATAATAAAAGTTATTATAAATTTTTTCATAATTTTAATGTATCACAGCGAAACGTTTTATAACATTTTTTTTCTGTCTCTCATTTTTACCTTCTAACCTAAAAATATACATTCCTGTAGCAACATCTTTTATGTCCCATTCAACAACATGTGTTTTTCCAACATCTTGTTCTTCAAACTCTAATTCACTGCTTTTCCATACTAAATTTCCTGCAATATCATAAACATAAACTTTTATTTTTGCAGGTTGGTACAACAAAAACTTGAAATATACTTTATCTCCTTTAGCAGGTGATGGAAACGCGTATACATATTCATCTTTAAAAATCTCTGATATAGTTGCTGAATACTCAACAACTGTATACAAACCTAATTGATAAACCTGTGCTTCAACGAAGTTTTTTTGAACATCAACTTTTGAAGTGTCCAACAGCCGCCATGTTTTTGTTTCATCGTCATACCATGATATACGTAACATGTTTCTATTTACATTTTGTACATCTTCATCTTTATAATAAATTCGTATAACAACAGGTGTCTTAAATTTTATCCCTGAAGGCAAAATCTGATACACAATATTTATAGATTTTGAATTTTCAAGTTGTACTTCTTGTTGAACTTTTTTTATTTGTAGTTCAATAGCAGAACTTAATGAATCTTTTGCAAAAACTAACTCTAATTTTCTATTATCTTTTGTGAAAACCAAAGTTGTTTCTTGACCAGGATTAACTTGTAGTTTATATTCTGTAGTAATACTTTTGCTCTCTGAATGTTCTGATTCATAACCATAGACATTTACTGCTGTTATGTAATAATAATAAACTTCCTGTGGTTCACAATCTTCGTCTATATAAAATGTTGTTTTAGAAATCTGTTTCAACAGATAAAAATTTTCTTGTGTCTTTGACGATTTATAAATTTTATATCCTATCACACTATTTTCTTCTGTTGGCAACCATGAAATTATAATTTGTATTTTATCAGACAAAATTCTTTGATTTATTGACAACCCAGTAGGTTTTTTTGGTACACCATCTGCAAACGGTACAACAAAAACTAGATATGTATCACCTGATTCATTACCATTCTTATCCACTGCTGTAAGATAATACCAATAAGTATTATTTGGTAATACAGAACTATCAATATAATATGTTGTCCCAGCAGCAACCCAAGAATAAAACATAAAATTTTTCCCATCAACACTTCTATAAATTTTGTATTTTACAACATCGTTTGCTCCTCTACCATCATCTTCTGAAAGAGTCCATATAAGGATAATTTTTTTACCATCATCGTTTGGATAATCTATAGCAGTAAGATTTGTTGGTGGTTGTGGCGGCTGTGTGTCTATATAGACAGCATC
>Ga0272445_1001507_pt1 | contig 17874 bp, 17 predicted proteins | sample YNPCB0031_FD_194404 | JGI IMG/M metagenome (GOLD analysis project Ga0272445, IMG submission 194404) | Hot spring sediment microbial communities from Yellowstone National Park, WY, United States - YNP-CB-003-1 | ecosystem: Environmental > Aquatic > Thermal springs > Hot (42-90C) > Sediment... | reverse complement strand
AAAAAATGTAAAAATAAAATCATCAATATTTATATGGTTAAGATAAAGAAAACTTTTAAGGTAAATAAATGATAGTATAAATAGCAAAAAATAAAATAATGTTAATAACAAAAAAAGCAATTTTTTAGACTTATTTTCTAAACTTCCTATTTTTTTAAAACCATAAGAAAATATATTTAAGGCTAAAACATATGGAGCCCAATAACTAAAAACAAAATAAATTGTTTGAAGTTTTGAATTTTTAATAATTGAAAAATAAAATATTAAACTAAATAAAAGAAAAACTATGCCAAAAAATATAAAATTTTTAATAAATCCCCTATTGCTATTTTCTAATTCTTCCATATCTTTATCTATTAAGAAAAATAAAAAAGATAAAAAAGCGATCTCTATTAAATATAAAAATAAAAGCTGAACAGCAAAAAGCGGCTTTGCAGTATTTAAAATTGAACTCAATAGATAAACAAAATAAATACTAAAGAAAAAGGAGAAAAACATCAAAATTATATTTTTAATTTTTGAAAATGAAATTTTACTTTTTAAAATAGCATAAAAAACTTTTGAAATACTATTTTCTAATAAAATAAAATCACTGAAATTTTTATTTTTACTAAAATTAAAAGAAAATAAAACTCCGTTAACTTTTTCAAATAAATTATCTAAAATAAAAGCAGAATTTTTATTATCTTTTATACGATTAATTACCTTTAATTTTTCAATTTTTGAAGAGCTAACTAAGACTTTTATTTTTAAATTTTCTAAATCCAAATTTTCGAAATTTAAATTTTCAAAACCATTTTGAACAAATTGTTTAATTAAACCCCCTGCCTCCTCCATTAAACACAAGATTTTAATTTTTAGGTTTTTAATTTTCTCAAAAATATCTTTTGACTCTAAATTAGTTTTATTAGAAATAACGAAAAAACCAAAATCATCTAATTTTTTAAATTTTATATTTAGCTTTTTGCTCTCTTTAATTCCAAAACATAAAACATCATATCCTTTATTCATATAATTAATTATTTCTTTTTCTAAATTTTTAGAATTTTTAACTTTAAAATTTTTTAAAATAAAAACTGGAGAACCTAACACAAGGTGGATTTTTTTATCATCTTCAAAAACGCAAATTTTATAATTTAAATCATCATCTATTTTCTTTTCAACAACTTTCAAATTTTCAATTTTTATCTTTTTTTCATTTGCAAAATCCAAAAAAGCTTTATATAAATCAGACCTTATATCTAAAATATTCAAAACAAAAGAAATTAACTTATCTAAATTTTTCCCATTAAAAACAATTTTTTCTAACTTTGAATCTTTCAAAAACAAATCTCTATCGCAAACTATTAAATTAACATTATTTAAATCTTCTATTTTAAAAATATTTCTAACAAAAATTTTATTCTTATAAAAATCATAAACCAAATTTAAAATAGAAAAACTAAACAAAAAGATAAACCATTGGGGCATGATACCAATTAAAATAGAAAAAATTTCTAAAAGCGATTCTTTTAAGTCTTGTTTATTTAAAAAAGCAAAAATAAGAATTAAAAATGAAATAAAAATAGCTATATACAAAAAAACTTTAAAAAATTTAAATAATTCTTTCAAAAATTTACTATCTTTAAAATCATAAATTTCTTTTTCTTTCCAAAAATAAATATTTTTACCTGTATTTATAACAACACCCTCCCCTTCTCCATTTTTTACAAAACTACCAGCAAAAACAAAATTATTCTCATTTAATTTTTTATTTTCTTTTTCAAAATTATCTTGTATTTTAAGATCATAAGATTTAAAAATTTTAATATCACAAGGAGCTACATCCCCGTAAAAAATCTTAATAATATCACCAGGAACTAAATATTTATAATTTACTAAAGTCCAATTGCCATCTCTTTTTACAACAAAAAAATCTTCAAATAAATCATAATTATTTGCTTTATAAATTAAAATTTCTGAAAATAAAATAAAAGCTATTTTTAATATTAAAATTAAAAATATTAAAACAGCCTCGTTTTTATATCCTAAAATTAAAGATAACAAAAAAGAAAAAAATAAAATTATAAAAAAGGGGTTTTTAATTTCTTTTAAGATTTTTTTAAAATTTAATTTTTCTAAACTAATTTTATTTTCACCATAAAACTCAAGTCTCTTTTTTGCTTCGTCACTTGAAAGACCATCAAAAGAAGTCTTTAGTTCTGAAAAAATTTCTTCTAAATTTTTTTTATAAAATTTATTTTCTGACATTTTAATAATAATTATAAGGTATAATTAAACAAAATGGCTTGGTTAGAAAATATAAATTTTGAGAAAAAACTCATAAAAAAATATAAAAAAATTGTTGCTATTGATGAAGCTGGAAGAGGTTCTTTAGTTGGACCTCTTGTTGTGGCAGGAATTCTTTTAGAAAATAAAAATTATAATATAGATTTTAGGGTAAAGGATTCAAAACTTTTAAATTCAAGTCAAAGAGAAAAAATTTTTCAAAAAATTAAAAGAACATTTAAATTTAAGTTTGTTTTTATAAATGAAAAGAAAATAGATAAATATGGAATAATTAAAGCTGAGGTTATAGGAATTAAAAAAATAATAAATGATTTAAAACCTAAATTAACAATTATTGATGGCCTCAAAATTAAAGAACTTAAAAAAATTAAAAATTTAAAATTTTTTGTACATGGTGATAGAAAATTATTTTCCCTTGCCTGCGCTTCAATTATAGCAAAAGTAAAAAGAGATAATTTTATGAAAAAATTATCTTTAAAATATCCAAATTGGAATTTCGAAAAAAATAAGGGTTATGGCACAAAAGAACATTTAAAGTTAATTAAAGTTTTTGGACCACTTAAAATTCATAGAAAAACTTTTATAAAAAATTTAATATAATCAAATAAAAGGAATATGCGGAATTTAATCACCAATATAGATTCTAAATAAAAATTTTAATTTACGCTCTCTTCTTTAAAAAAATTTTCTAAACTATAGCCTTGAGATTTTAAAAATTTAATAAAAATAAGTAAATAGAGGGGTGGCGAAAGTGTTTTTATTTTGACGCCAAGATGTATTCTAAATAAAAATTTTAATTTTTATATTAATCTAAAATTCTTCTTTAAAAAAATTTTCTAAACTATAGCCTTGAGATTTTAAAAATTTCAAAATTTCAATAAGAGCACTAACAATAGGAATAGAAATTAAAGTACCAATTATTCCAGCAATTTTTCCACCTATAATTAAACTTAAAATAACAATAACAGGATTAATATTTACTCTTTGTTTCATTAAATTAGGAACAATTAAATGATTCTCTAATTGTTGAACAACAGTCATAACTAAAACAGCTAAAATTCCAGTTTTAATTCCTTCTGAAAGTCCAATAATGCCAGCAATAAAAGCACTAACTACAGGACCAATAAAAGGAATAATTTCTAAAACTCCAGCAACAATACCTAAAAGCAAACTATAAGGTACCCCAACTAAAGAAAAACCTAAAAAAGCCATTATACCAACTATAAACATTAAAATTATTTCAGCAACTATCCATTGAGCAAATTTTACTTGAGAAATCTCCCATAAAATAAGAATTCTTTTCGCCCAAATATCAGGCAAAATATAACTAAAAAAACCACCTAAAACATTTTTACCTTGAATTGAAAGATAAAATGAAATTATAATAATTAGAAAAAGATTCAAAGCACCACCCAAAAATTTTAAAGTTAATGTTGTTAAATTAGCTATATAAAAACTCAATTTTTCTTGAAAAACTTCAATAATTTCTTTTAAAAATGGATACTCATAAACAATTTCTTTTTTATTTAAATTTAAAATTGTAGGAAGAGCCGATTTTAGCTCACCCAAAACTATTGGTATAAGAAAATAAAATATTATACTTAAAAAGCCGAAAATACCCAAAAAAATTAAAACAACAGAAAGTTGATAAGGAATTTTTATTTTACTAGATAAAAATCTTGACCAAACTTCAACACCCGCTGAAAATATTAAAGATGTTAAAAAAATTAAAATGACGTCTTTAATTTCCCAAATAAAAATCAAAAAAGCAATAAAAAGAAATAATTTTAAAAAAAACTTCCAAGAAAATTCAATATTTGTCATAAAAAATTATAATCTACTTTTTGAATTTTAAAAATTTTTCTAATGGCCAGGCATTAGCAATATCGCTTTTTTCACACCAACCTCTTCTTGCTTGACTTATTCCATATTTTAAAAATTTAAAATGCATTTTTGAGTGAGCATCTGAATTTATAACAAACTTTACTCCATTTTTTTTAGCTTCTAAAATATAAACATCTTTAATATCTAATCTATCTGGATAAGCATTAATTTCTAAAAGTGTTTTTGTCTTTGCTGCCAATTTGAAAATTGTATCTAAATCAACATCTATCTCTTTTCTTCTATTAATTACCCTGGTTGTTAAATGGAAAATACAATCAACATTTGGATTCTCTATAGCTTTAATTATTCTTTTTGTTTGCTTATTTCTATCTAAATTAAAATGTGAATGAACTGATGCGCCAACAAAATCAAGTTTTTCTAAAATTTCATCTTTAATATCTAAAGATCCATCTGGTAAAATATTAACTTCAGCTCCAGTTAGAATTTTAATCTTTCCTTTATATTTTTCATTTAATTTTTTAATTTCTTCAATTTGTTTTAAAATTTCTTTCTCATCTAATCCTCCTGTCATAGCTAAAGATTTTGTATGATCAGTAATTGCAATATATTCTAAATTCATCTCGATAGCTGCTTTTACCATTTCTTCAATAGAATTTGATCCATCTGTCCAATTTGTTTGAACCTGCAAATCTCCTTTAAGATCATCATAATCTATTAATTTTGGAAGCTCACCTTTTTGAGCAGCAACAATTTCTCCCTTAGCCTCTCTTAATTCTGGCGGTATCCATTCAAGTCCTAATTTTGCATAAACCTCTTCTTCTGTCTTTCCTGCAATAAACTTTTCATCTTTAAATAATCCATATTCATTTAATTTATAGCCTTTTTTAATTGCAATTTGTCTTAATTCAATATTATGTTCTTTCGATCCTGTAAAATACATCAATGCAGCACCAAAAGATTTTTCTTCAACAATTCTAAGATCAACATCTAAGCCATTTTCAAGTTTTATAGAACATTTTGTATCGCCTTTTGCATAAACATAAGCTATATTTTTCATTTTTAAAAATTTTTCTACAACTTTTTCTGGCTCATTAGATACAACTAAAATATCAACATCTCCAATTGTTTCTTTTCTTCTTCTAAAAGATCCAGCTATTTCTATTTTTTTAACTTCCTTAAAGCCCTGAAGATATTCTTTTATTTCTAAAACTGTTGGCTCAATAAATCCAAGCAAAAATCTTTGACCGCTCGACTTATAAAATTCTATACCTTTTAAAATTTTTTGCTCACTTTTTTCTCCAAATCTTTCAAGTTTACAAATTTTATGTTCTCTTGCAGCTTTTTCTAGTTCATCAACATTTTTTATTTTTAATCTTTGCCAAAGAGCTGCTATTGTTTTAGGTCCCACACCTTCTATTTTAATAAGATTTTCTATATCAATTGGTATTTCTTTTTTATATTTTTCGTATTCTAAAAGAGTTCCTGTTTTTAAAATCTCTTCAATTCTTTCTGCAATTCCTTGCCCAATTCCAGGTATTTCTTTTAGCCCATCAATTCCTTTTTCTAAATAAATATCTTTTAAATTTTTATCTAATGCCTCAATATTGTGCAGCGCCTTATCTATAGCCCTTGATTTAAATTCAATATCTTTTATCTCATAAAAAATAGAAAGCTCTCTTAAAATTTTACAAATTTCCTCATTAGAAATATCCTTAATGTCTTTCATAATTTAATTATAAAATATTCATTTTGTCCAAAAATTAGAAGTGGGTAGTGGGAGGTGGGAAGTGAGAAATATAAAATTTATAAATTTGGAGGTGAGAGGTGGGGGTGGGAGGTGAGAAATTATAAAATTTATAAATTATCTGTTTATGAATTTTAGGGTATAATTATTTTTGATGAGTAGAGTTATTGAAAAAAACGTAAATTGGAAATTGAAGAATTAAAAGTAAAAGCATCTATTTTAGATGAGTTAATAGATTTGATTGAAGATAGATATTTTGGTTATTTAATGAAATCGGCTGAAAAAGAAAAAAATATCCCCCAAAGAAAGCAAAAAAGTTTATTTTTTGATGGAAATACTTTTTAAACCAACATTTATAAAAGATTTTAAAAAGCTACCTAAAGAAATTAAATTAGAAGTAAAAAAGATTTGTATTGATATTGCTCCTAATATTAAAGATTTAAGAGATTTGAAAAATTTAGACATCAAACAGATAAAGGGTTTTAAAGATTTTTATAGAATAGGCTTTAAAAAGGAAAAAAATAAATTAATAAATTAAATCGTCTACTAATTTTTAATGTCTTTCGTAATTTAGATTATGATATAATTATATTACTCAACTAAATGCAAATAATAAAAAAATAAAGGAGGTGAAAATTATGATGTTAATTAAAAATGAAAAGACGGGCGTCGTATTTGTTGTTCCAAAAATAAACACAATTGCAAAAGTTGGTAAAAAATTTTTGGCGGGTACGGATATAGGAATATTTTCTTTAAACATCGATGTTGAAAATGGATACGTGGAAACAATATATGATGAGATTTTAAATTCGTATGTTTTTACACCTAGTAAAATCCCTATAAAACATGAAAAATTTTTGGGGATTACTCCGTTTAACCTAGATGAGATCATAAAAAAATTCCAAAAAAGAATCAATGTAACTTCTATTATGGAGATAAACGAAAACAACGTTTTGATAGGTACAGGAGATGGTTTAGTTCTTTTTAATCTGTTAAATAAAAAGTATAAAATTTATTACCCGATAAACAAGCACGTAACTATTTTAACTAAAGACGATCAAAATAAAATTTGGGTAGGAACAAAAGGAGGTGTTTCAATTTACTATGTGATAGAAGAGGGTTTGAAACTTATTAGGCACTTAACTATTCATTCAAAATTACCAGGGCAAGACATTCGGGTAATCCTACCTACAAAAAATAAAGTATTGATAGGAACTAATGAAGGAGTATGTGAAATTATAAATCAACTTTTAGTAGTATTTGAAGAAAAATATGATGTTACTGGAGGATGTATAGCACCTGATGAGAGTATATGGTTTTCAACTAAAGATGGCAATCTATTAAGACTTAACAAGGAAGGTAAAATAGAGATTTTTAAATTAGAAAAGATAAAAAATATAGACGCACTTGTAAGCACTCCCCGTAGTATATTCGCAGCAGGAGAAAATATAGATAAAAAAGAGGTATTAATAGAAATTATTCCTCCTGAAGTACATATTTATGTGCCCCCAACAAATATTATTGATATAAGAGCATTGTATTATGACGATGGCAATGACCTATTAATAATAGGTACTTATGCTTTTGGAATTTTTGTTAAGAAGGATGATAAAATCTTTGGGGAAGATGCAATACATTGGCATTTTGGTTTTTAAAATAATTTTTTATCCCTCCACATCTGTGGAGGGTTTTTTATTTTTACTTAAATACTCCTTCTTTAAATGCTCTATCTAAAATTTTTGAAGATAATTCTATTGCAGAAAGTGACCAATTTTTAGAATTTTCTAAAAAAACAACAAAAAAATATTTTGGATTTTCTCTTGGAAAATATCCTACAAAAACACCATTAATGCTTTCTCCTGCTTGTGGAGTACCAGTTTTTCCAGCAACATGAAATTTTTCAAGAGGCCTACCAAAACCATCTTTAACAACCATTTCCATTCCTTTTTTAACAATTTCAAGATTTTCTTCTTTAAAAATATTTTCTAAAACAATTTCTGGCTTCCTTTCTAAAATAACATTTCCATCTTCGTCAATTATCTTTTCAACAATAAATGGTTTTACAATTTTATTTAAAGCTAAAGCTTGCATCATTAAAATTAATCTTAATGGAGTTATTCCAATTTTACCTTGACCTATTGAAAGATTCAGAACATCTCCTAAAAATTCAACTTTTTCTGGCAAATATCCAGCTTTTTCTTCTAAATCAATCCCTGAAATTTTATCAAAAAGAACTTTTTTAAAAAAAATTAAAATATTTTCAAAACCAAGTCTTTCCCCTAAAATATAAAAATATGTATTAACAGACTCTCTAATTGCATCTTGCATATTTACCCATCCATGGCCACCCTCTTTCCAATCTTTAAAAACATAAATTTTATCACTATAAGGACTTTTAAAAGAAATTTTACCCGTAGAAAGAATTTTATCTTCAGGCTTTATTTTTCCAAGCTCAAGTGCCGCAGTTGCAAGAAGTGGTTTTATAGTAGATCCTGGCATATAAATACCCATTGTTGCCCTATTAAACAATGGCGAATCTTTACTTTGTAAAATATTTTTTAATTTTTCTTTATCTTCTTTTTTTGACAAAAATTTAGAAAAAAGATTATTATCAAAAGCTGGAAAACTTGAAAGCGCTAAAATTTTTCCATCTTTATCCATAAAAATAATTGCTCCTTTATTTATATCTTTTTCTTTAGAAAAATTTTCAAACTCTTCATAAATGATTTTTTGCAATTTAAAATTCAAAGTAGTTATTAAATGATAGCCCGGCTTTGGTTTTTTCTCTTCAAGTTCTTTTAAAATTTTTCCTCTTGCATCTCTTAAATATTTTTTAAAACCAAAATCACCTAAAAGAAAATTATCATAAATTTTCTCTAAACCAGAAGCGCCATTAATTTTATTATTACTTAAAGTTCCAATAACATGAGAAAAATATGGATAAGAGTAATTACGGGTATAACTTTCTATAACTATTAAAGTTGGTAAATTTCTATTTTTTACTAAAATTGCCTTATCTTCGCCTATATTCCTTAAAATAATTTGACTTTGCCTTTTCATTTCTTTTTCTAAATATTCTTTTGTTATTTCTCCATCTTCTTTTAAAATATCTATATCTTCTAAAAACTTAATTGTTTCTTTAAAAATCTTCTCATCGCTTCTTAAAATTACAAGATCAATTATAAGATCAAAACCAATTTTATTATCTGATAAGGTATAATTATCAGAGCTAATTATGCTCCCTCTTTGAGGAAAAAATGGTATTGTGTAATAATAATGCGATTCGCTAATTTTTCTATTTTTTTGGAAATCTAAAATAGCGAGTTTTGCTCCATAAATTAATAAAATAAAAGTAACTATAAAAAACAAAATATTAATAAATGAAAAACTTTTAGCCTTTGTCTCTAATCTTAATTTAAAACCAAAATTTTCATCCAAAAAATTCTCTATTTCTTTTATTTCTTTATCTCTCATATGAAAATATATAAGCTAAAATCAAAAATGGAAAATTTAAAATAAAAATTAAAACTAAATTAAAAAAATATAATTTTGAAATCAAAAAGTAATTTACAAAAATCAAAAAAGGCAAGAAAAATAGAGCAAAAATTAAAAACTTTAAAAACCTTGAAATATTAAAATACTTATCTAAAATTACAATTAAAATAGCAAAAATACTTATTAAAATATTTGTTAAACCAACGGGGTTTTTTTCTAAAATATCAAATAAAATCCCAGGCAAAAAAACAAAATAAAAAACCCTAAAATTTTCTTTAAAATAAAAAAATGTGAAAAAAACAAAAAACCAAAAAAATTTATAAAATAGAATTTGAAATAAAACAGGCGCTAAAAAGTTAATCATAAAATAAAACTAAATAGTGTGTTTTTGCTGGCTCAAAAAATGTTTTTATAAGAACTTTTTTATTAACAGAACCTTCTTTAACTTTTACAACTTTCCCAACAATAATTCCTGGCTTAAAAATTCCATCTTTTCCACTAGTAAAAATTAAATCATCTTCTTTTATGTTTTTATCTAATTCAACTGTTGTTTCTAAAAGCCCTAAACCAACAGTCTTTGCTAAACCAATAAACTCACCATCTTCTTTAGCAATATTAAATTCAAAATTTGTTTCTAAAATAGAAGTTATTTTAGATGAATTATCAAAATTAAAAACTTTTCCAACCAAAACAAAATCTGGTGTCATTAAAACTCCTGCTTTTAAATTATCTTTTATAAAAATTTGACCTTTATTATTAATCCAACTTATCTCTACTATTTCAAAGTTATTTTTATTTTTTAGAGATTTTTCAATTTCTTTTTTCTGATTTTCAAATTTTAAAATAAAGTCTAAAACTTTTTCTTCAATATTTTCTTTTGTTTCTTTTTTAAAATTTAGAAAATAAACTTTAAGATAATCTAAGATTGAAAAAAAATTTTTAAAATTGTTCTTATTATTTTCAACAAAATTTGACGCTATAGTTATATTTGAATTGAAAATAAAAAATATAAAAAGATTTACTAAAATAAAAATTAAGGCCTCTCTTAAAATAATTTTTGATTTTGGTTGTATTTTTCCTTTTAATATCTTTATCATAAAACTTCTAAATATTTTTTATAATAATCAAAATCCTCTAAAACTTTACCAATTCCATCAATAGTTGCTGTTAAAGGATTTTCAACTAAAGTAGTTCTAAGACCTGTTTCTTTTTCAATTTCTGACGCTAAATTTTTAATTAAAGAACCACCACCAGAAAGATATATTCCTTGATTTAATATATCACTAACTATCTCTGGAGGTGATGTTTCAATTATATCCTTAATATTATTTACAATGATTTCTATAGATTCTTGCAGCGCTTGTTTTATTTGTGTAGGAGTAATATAAACTTGTTTTGGAAGTCCAGTTATTACATCTCTTCCTTTTAAAATAAAATTTTTCTCATTTGTCTCATTAGTTATCGAGAAAATTGAAATTTTAGCCTCTTCTGCCATTTCATTAGAAATAACTAATTTTAATTCATCCCTTACATAATTTACTATATCTTGATCAAATCTATCTCCTGCGATTTTTAAAGTTTTTGAAATAACAAGTCCACCTAAAGAAATAACACCAATATCTGTTGTGCCACCACCAATATCAACAAGTAAAATACCCTTTGCTTCTTCTATGTTTAAATTAGAACCAATTGCAGCAGCTAAATTTTGAACAATAAGATAAACTTTATCTGCACCAGCATTTTTTGCAGCATCTATAACTGCTTTTTTCTGAACTTCAGTTATTTCTGGAGGAATTGCAACAACCATAATTATATTTTTAAATGTATTGGCAAATCTTTCAATTATTAATTTAAAAACCCACATAGTAGCCTCAAAATCAGAAACAACTCCATTTATAAGAGGCTTTATTGCAACAATATTCGGCGGGGTTCTTCCTATCATTTTTTTTGCTTCTTTACCAAAAGCAATAATTTCTTGTGTATCTTTCCTTAAAGCAATAACAGATGGTTCTATCAATTTTATTCCCTTTCCAGCAATATAAACTAATGTATTTGAGGTCCCAAGATCAACTCCTATTTTAAATTTTGGAAAAAGTGACTTTAGAAACATAATCTTTTAAAAAATTAACTAATTGGTTCCTATTTAAAATTTTAACATCTTTTTTATCTCTTAATTTAACTTCAAATTTATCTTTTAATTTATCGCTTGTAATAATCCTCAAACTAATTCCTAAAAGATCACTTTCTACTAATTTTTGCCCAAAACTTACTTTTCTATCATCAACTAAAAAATCTAAATTAAACTTTTCAAAAATTTCAAATATTTTTTCATAATCTTTTAATTTTATTTTTTCTTTTAATATTAAAAAATGTATTGAATAAGGAGAAATAATTTTAGGCCAAATAATTCCATTTTCATCATGAAAAACCTCAACAACAGCACCAATTAATCTTGTAATTCCTAAACCATAGCAGCCAGCAAAAACAAAATTTTCTTTTCCGTTTTTATCTTTATATTTTAATTGGAACTTTTCAGAAAAACCGGTACCAAGATTAAAAGTATTACCAACTTCAATTGCTTTTGTTTTAAAAACTTCCTTTTTGCAATTTTTACATTTTATTTCATTAAAAATTTCTCTATTCCACGCAATATTACAATTTTCACAAACAAAAATTTCATCTTCTCCATTTTCTGTCGGTACTTGAAATTCTGTAGAAAAATCACTAAAAGTTCCTCCACTGGCTAATGTTTTATAAACAGGCAAATTTAATAATTTAAATATTTTAAGATAAGCTTTATCAACTTTTTCTTTATATTTTTCAACATCTTTTGAATCTTTATGAAAACTATAAAGATCTTTCATTATAAATTCTCTGCAACGTAAAAGTCCTGCTTTTGCCCTTAATTCATCCCTAAATTTTGTCTGAATTTGAAATAAAGCTATAGGTAAATCTTTATAAGATTGTATTCCTTTTTTTAATAATGGAAAAATTACTTCTTCATGTGTTGGGCCAAGAGCATATTCATTTTCTGTTCTGCTTTTAATTTTAAAAAGTGCATCAAATTTTTCCCATCTTTGAGTAATTAACCAATTTTCTTTAGGGTGTAATGCTGGAAGTAAAACCTCCTGCGCCCCCAAAAGATTCATTTCTTTTCTCACTAAATTAATAAGTTTATTTAAGACCCTAAGTCCAAGAGGCAAAAAATGATAAACCCCAGCAGAGAGTTTTTCTACAAAACCAGCTCTGATTAAATATTTTGCATTTAAAGACTCTTCATCTTTTGGAAAATCTTTTTTTGCAAAATAAAATAACTTTGATTGTAACATTTTAAAATATTATAAAATTTTTAATTTTTCTTTTAAATTTTTCTTTTAAAGGTGGTTGTGATGTTAGAGGTGTGCGGCTCTTCTTTAAATATAAAAATTCATCCAAATCTCCTCTATTTAAAATTTTATAAAATAACTTTAATTGTAACATTTTAAAATATTATAAAATTTTTAATTTTTCTTTTAGGGGTAATTGCGGGAGTGAAAACTTGCCTCCTCTATTAAATATAAAAAATTCTAACTCTTCCCTATTCAAAATTTTTGCAAAATAAAATAACTTTAATTGTAACATTTTAAAATATTATAAAATTTTTAATTTTTCTTTTAAATTTTTCTTTTAAAGGTGGTTGTGATGTTAGAGGTGCGCGTTTCTGCTCTAAATATAAAAAATTATTCAAATCTTTCCTATTTAAAATTTTATAAAATAACTTTAATTGTAACATTTTAAAATATTATAAAATAAAAATTCTAACATCTCTTATTGTAACTAAAATTGCAATTAAAATTAAGATCACAAAACCAATTAAATGAAAAATAGATTCTACATTTTTATTTACCTCTTTGCCGCTTAACATCTCAAACAAAATAAAAATCAACCTCCCACCATCTAGGGCAGGAAAAGGCAAAATATTAATTACAGCTAAATTTAAAGATAAAACTCCAAAAACAAATATTAAATATTTTATTCCAAAATCTTTTAAGTTTAAAAGTATTTTAAATATCCCAACAGGCCCAACTACATCTTGAGGAACTTTTTTAACTGTAATTAAATTTTTCAAAATCTCATAAATTTTAGAGAACATTTGAGACAAATAATCAAAAGTTAGTCTTGCTCCATAAACAAAATTTAAAGGAAATTTTTCTTTAATATAATCAACAGTAAAAATACTAACACCTATAGCACCCTCATTTTTAGGAAAATCTATTCTTGGAACTAACTTAACAGTAAAAATATCATTTTTTCTTTTAATTTTAAGTTCAATTTCTTTTCCTAAATTTTCATTTATAAAATTTTTAAATTCTTTAAAATTAGAAAAACCTAAAATAAAATCTCCTTTTTCAAGACCAGCAATCTTGGCTGGTGAAGACGAGGCAACGTCAAAAATCATTAAATTCCCTGGAGAATTATCAAATATAGGCTTAATAAAGCCAGTTAAAGAAATAAAACTAAAAATAAAATAAGCTAAAAAAATATTAAAAACAATTCCAGCTAAAACAATAAAAAGTCTATTTTTTGGTGGTTGATCAGAAAAACTATCTAAGCTACCAGTTTTTTCATTCTCTCCATAAAGCCTTACAAACCCACCAAGCGGAATTAAATTAAAAGAATAAATAGTTTCATCTTTTTTAAATTTAAATATCCTTGGAGGAAATCCTATACCAAACTCTTCAACTTTTACTTTAAAGTTTTTAGCCAATAAAAAATGCCCAAACTCATGAACCAAAATTAATATTGCAATAAATATAATAATTAATAAAATCATAGATGTTGCAAAAATAATGCGCCAAAAAATACTCCCCTAATTTTAATATAAATTTTTAATTAGATATAAAAGTATAACATAAAATTAATATTAACATTAGTTCGTTTCAAATTCTCATTAGTTTACATCTTTCTCTATAACTTACACAAACTCAACTAAGTGTATGTTTTTTAAAGAAATCTAAAAATTCTCAAAGAAATAATAAAAGCTGAGGCGCCAAAAGAAGAATTTAATTTTTTACTCATATGCCTTATTATAGCATAAAAACAAAATGATTTTCGCTTTTGCCTTTTGATTTTTCGCTTTTGCCTTTTGATTTTTAACTTTTGCCTTTTGATTTTTAACTTTTGACTTTTTTTACATTAATATCTCTCTTTCTTTATTTTTATAGATCTCCTCTATTTCTTTATTAAAATTTTCTATAATCTCATCTATTTTTTTCTTAGACTTAAAGAACATATCTTCGCTTATTTTCTTTTCTTCTTTTTGTCTTTTAATTTTACTTATAAATTCATCTCTTATTCTTCTTGATTCAATTTTAACTTTTTCTTTCTTTTCATTTATAATTTTTAGAAAATTTTTTTTGCTCTCTTCTGTAAGTGGCGACAATCTTACATGTAAATGATCTTTTTCTTTTCTAACAGTAAAATTCAAATTAGCTTTAGAAAGAGAAGCTTCTATCATTGGCAAATACTCTAGTGTATAGGGCTCTACCTTTAAGACACCTTCACCCAAAAAAGAAACATTTGCAAGTTGCTTTAAATAATACTGTTTTCCACCTATATTAATAAGATAATTTTCTAACATCGAGGGTCCAAGCCTTGATACATTTATCTTTAAAAGTTCATTTTTAAAATCATTTTTAATCTTTTCAATTTCTTTTTTAAAATTCTCTACCTCATCCATAGAAAAATTATAACATAAATTCTTGAAAAATATTATATTTTGATTTTTGTATTTCGTTAATAATTGAAAATAATGAAATCAACAAAAAAATTAAGGCTCCAAATGGTGCTATAAATAAAAATATTGATTTATTTAAATAATTAATTGAATTATAAATCATTGAACCCAATGACGGCTCTGGTGGTTGAATGCTAAGACCAAGAAATGACAAACTCAATTCTGTAACTAAAATATCAATAAAAGTAAAAAGAGTTGATAAAATAACTGGTTCTTTTATATTGTAAGTAATAAATTTTATTAAATCTAATTTAGAATACCCAAAACTCTTTAAAGCTAAAACATATAATTTTCTTTTTTCTGACTCAATAATAAATCTCAGTGTTCTAGCTGGTACTATCCAAGCTAATGTTGAAATAGCTATAGCTATAGAAAAAATATTCCTTGGAAAATAAGTTAAAATAGCCACAAAAAATGGAATACCAGGTAATGCCCAAAGTAAATTAAAAGTATTTTCAAAAATATATTTTATTTTTTTATTTTCACTAATTCCAGTAATACCACCAATCAATATACCAAAAAATATAGAAATAAAAGATGCAATTAAAACAATTAAAGAAGAATTACCTAAAGCAGTTATAGTTCTTAAAAATATATCTCTGCCAAGCTCGTCTGTCCCTAAAGGATGTTCAAACGAAGGCCCTTTAAATTTTAAATCAAGATTAATCTTTTTCGAATTTTCTTTTAAAATTAAACTCCCTAATATTGAGAGAGCTAAAATTAAAAATAATATTTTATAACTTAGAAATTTCATAAATATATGCTTTATTTGTAATTGCTATTAAAACTTTTGTTAAAATATTTATTAAATTGTAAATTATTGAAACTAAAATTGCTACCCCAATAACTACGGGAAAATCATAGTTAAGGGCAGAAGAAACTGCAAGCTCCCCAATTCCATTAATTCCAAATGCAAACTCAACAACATAAATTGTTGATAAATAATAAAGAGAAAGATTACTAATTAAAGATATTGCAGGAGTACTAATATTTTTAGGTATAAATTTCAAAATAATATCTTTTTCTGAAAAACCAAAAGCCTTATGTGCAGTTATAAAGGGTTTATTTGAAATTTTTTGAGTATTTTCTCTAATTGTTTTAAAAATTATAAATGAAGGGAAAATAGAAAGCACTAAAGAAGGAATAATGTAATCTATAAAACTTAATTTTTCTGAAGTTAAGGAAACTTTAAAAAAAATTATTGAAATGAAAATAATTAAAGATGCTATTATAAATACAGGAATTATAGCAACAAAAAATAAAAATCTCTCTATTGCTATTCCTTTATTAAAATAACCTAAAATAAAACCTAATGGGACAAACGGGAGAGAAAAAATAAAAGAAATTAAAATAAGCTTTAATGATTTTGGTGCTTTAATTTTTATAAGATCTAAAACATCATAACCAAGTATAATTGACTTTCCAAAATCACCAGAAAAAATTTTATAGATATATACTAAAAAACGATAAAATAATGGCTTGTCAAGTTGATATTTTTCTCTTAAAACTTTAGCATCTTTTTCATTATATCTAAATCCCAAACGAACTTTAATAGGATCTGATGGAAGAATATCAAAAAGCAAAAATGTAATAGAAATTAAAACTAAAATGTTTATAAGGGAAATTAATATATTTTTAGTTATAAATTTTAACATTTACATTATTCAATTTTTGTGGTGTAGTATCTTCTTATTTGCATTGGATTGTTATCATAATTTTTTATATTTGGCTGAAGTAGTCTTACTCTTTTTGTATGATACAAAAATACCCATGGAGCATCATCTACTAAAAGAGATTCAAGTTCTAACCAATAATTTTTAGCTTCATTCTCATCTAAAGAAGAAACTGCTTTATCATAAAGTTCATCAGCCTTTGAATTACTATACCTTCCAAAGTTATAACCTCCTTTTTCAGGAAGTAAATCAGATTTAAATTGAACCATAAAAATTTCTGGATTTGGATCTGTTCCCTCCCAATACATATAGTAGAATTTAGAATTACCTTGAATTACTTCTCCTAAAAGAGTTGAAAAATCCATTTTTTTAAGATTTACTCTAACTCCAATTTCATTAAGACTAGATTGAACAAATTGAGCTACAGCCTCTGTAGTTGGTTTATTGTCAATATATAAAGTCACAGGAGGAATTTTACTTGTATCAATATTTGCTTCTTTAATCATCTTTTTAGCAAGTTCTAAATTAAATTTATAAACAGGTCCTCTTTTAATTTCAGAATAAACAGATGGTGGTAAAACTCCAACTGCAGGAACAGCAAACCTATTTAAAATATTATTAACTATAGCATCTTTGTCTATTGCGTAATTAATTGCTTGTCTTAAAACTTTATTATTTTTAAAGGGTTCTTCATCCATTTTAAAAGCAAAATAATGAACATCAAGAGCTACATTTTCTGCTATTTTGAATTTTTTAAATTCATCTTTAAGCTCACCTTTATCGTTAAAAACTAAATTAGATTGAACAGGTTGAATTTCAACTGCGCTTAATTTCCCAGCAATAAATTCATTAATTGCAAGTTGAGGATTTTTAATTATCCTAAAAACTATGCCATCAAGATAAGGAAGTTTTTTTCCATTTTCATCTTTTTTCCAAAAATAAGGATTTTTCTTTAAATAAATAGCATTACCAGGATCTATTTTTTCTATCATATAAGCTCCTGTTCCAACAGGATTTAAAGAATATTTATCTTTATAACATTCAACTGCATC
>Ga0272445_1001503_pt1 | contig 17884 bp, 23 predicted proteins | sample YNPCB0031_FD_194404 | JGI IMG/M metagenome (GOLD analysis project Ga0272445, IMG submission 194404) | Hot spring sediment microbial communities from Yellowstone National Park, WY, United States - YNP-CB-003-1 | ecosystem: Environmental > Aquatic > Thermal springs > Hot (42-90C) > Sediment... | reverse complement strand
GTAATCTACTGATCTGGTATCCCTTCTTAAGATATAGATTGAGAGCAGCTGTGTTTGTTACTTCAACTTGCAATACTATCTTTCTTACATTTCTCTTTAATGCTTCTTTCTCGAAAGCTTCTAGAAGAATAGACCCTACACCTTTCCTTCTGAAATCTTTCTTAACATTAAGAGTATAGATGGTACACGTATAGGTACGGCATACCCCAGCGATAAAACCCGCAACCTGGTCTTCTTTTAAAGCTTTCAAGAAGATAGAGTTAGGATTACTTAGCAAATAGTTGAAGATAAACCTAGGGTAAGCATCTCCTCCAAAACATTCTAGCTCAATTTTATAGATCTCATCTAAATCATCTACCGTAACAGGTAGGATCATGACGGTAACTGTCTTCTGCTCATCTTTAATCTCCTGCATCTCTAGATGCTCCAATATGATTACTTCAATCATGCTATATAATTATATGGTATTCTAAGGTTCCAGGTATCTCAAGGAAATATTATAGAACTAGTTTACCATGATAATTTATAGGTGTTGTTTGAATGGGTTTAATAGAAGTTAAGCCTCGTTCTTTTGCTTATCTTCTGCAACCTAAACCCGTAGCTATAATTGTTTCTATTGATTCTTCTGGGAAGCCTAATGGCATGTCTGCTGCATGGCTTACACCTACTTCTAGAGATCCTCCATTAATAGCTGTTGCAATCTCTCCGAAGAGATATACGTACGAGTTGATTAAGCAGTCTAGAGACTTCACTGTAAATGTCCTTGATGCCAGCATGGTTAATGAATCAGAACTTTTTGGAAGATACTCTGGGAGAAGCATGGATAAGTTTGAGAAATCTAGGCTCACATTAGCTAGGTCGAAGATGGTTAAGTCTCCATATATTGCTGAAGCATTAACTGTGCTAGAATGTACTCTATATAGTGAGTACCCTGCAGGAGACCATGAATTGATAATAGGGAAGGTTGAGAAAGCATACGTTAGAGAAGAAGCAATAGAAGGAGACACATACAATATATCCAAAGCCAAGATACTACTGTATCTAGGAAGTGGAAAATATACAACAACATTAGATAAACAAATTACATGAAGATAATTAACTAGAATATTTTTAAATATTGATATATCAGATTGCTTAAGATGATTTCTGAACTACTTACGTGGATCACTGGTGGAAACAATGTTTTAATGGGATTAATTGGTGGAACAATAGGAGCAATACTGAATCTTCTAGGAGCTACACCTACGCTCTTCCTCAAATCATATCCAAAAGTATTGATTGAAGCTGGACTTGGATTCGCAGCAGGAGTTATGCTAGCAGCAAGCTTTACCAGCTTAATTCTTCCAGGTATAGAGTATGGAGGTATACTAGCAGTAGCATCTGGAATAATGATTGGAGCAGTGGTTATATCATCTATAGATTACTTGATGCCTCATCTACATTTTGTTAAAGGCAAGGAGGGGAGAACACCTAGTAAGCTTAAGGCTATATGGCTTTTCGTAATCGCTATAACTATCCATAATATACCTGAAGGTTTAGCGGTAGGAATAGGCTTCGGTTCAGGAGACCTTATTACTGGAATATCGATTATGCTTGCGATAGGTTTACAGAATATCCCTGAGGGGTTATCTGTAGGATTTTCACTTCTCGCTACAAGAGAATATAGTAGGGGGAGAGCGTACACTATATCAGTTGCATCGGGATTTGTTGAACCCCCTCTCGCTCTACTCGGAGCATATCTTACATCTATATTCACAAACATCATACCTTATGCAATGGGGTTTGCAGCAGGAGCGATGATTTACGTGGTAAGCGATGAGATCATCCCTGAGACACATAGGTCAGGAGAAGAGAGAACCTCAACATATAGTTTGATAATCGGATTGATAGTGATGCTCATACTAGATATAGTTTTATCTTAGATAGGATTATCATACAGCTCTTACCTCAACAATCTTAATAGTGAATCTAAACTTCACTTAATATGTTAACCATCTTCCTCCTGATAGATTCATCTACCCTCACTAGTACAGCCCCTTCCTTCGGCTGCCCATAAACTACTACTGCATTATCTGGAGAAGATAATATAGCTGATAGAGCTAGCAAGTCTTCTTCGCCGTTTATCTTCAATACTATTGGCCAGGCTTCAGGGGAATGTATTAATTCATGTAGCTTCTCAGAGGATGAAGGCGATATCGTTCCTGCTTCATTAATCGACTCAACGATATTTTCTAGATTAGCTAGTTCTATGGGTTTTTCTATCCTCTCGATCTTTCCATCAATAATGTATATATCGACTTTTACATTATGCTGGTGTAGTTTACTTGAGATGTAATCTCCAACAGCGATAACTAAGGGTGGCTTTATCTCTTCAATTATCTTTTTTAATCTTTCAGTTACTTCATCGGGGTCCCTGCCCGTGATTAGTTCTCCAATAGGCTTCCTTAACCTTTCCTTCATCTCTTCCGTAAAAATTATCTTAGAGCGTGGAGGCCAAAGGACAATATTCATAACATTATATAGTACGTGAGGAAGATTAAAGCTTAAAATCTTTAACTAACGTATAGAATGATTAAGTTCCACTGTAAGGCTCTATGTCTTAGTAGCGTATGCTCCAGGCTTCTTTAATCCAAGTTCTCTTGCAATCTCTGACTTCTCAGGATCTATAATTATAATCAGCCCTGAATAGTTTGTTGTTAAGTTTGTTGACCCACAGTTATCACATTCATTACCAGTAGTTATCCTCCTACAGTTCATGCATGCTTTCTCTTTAGACCCAGGCATCTTTCTACCCTTCCTCTACTATAGTTTTTGGTTTCATTTGTTCCAAACTTTCCTTAATCCATTGAATCTTACCAAGGTATGGCTGACGTGTCGTAACACTAATCTTTCCAGATTTACCTGGAGATATAGAGACTGCAACTATTCTAAACCTAACATCATCTCCTACTTCTAGCTTCTTCCCAGTCTTCTTTCCTAGCAGTACAGAATGCCTCTCATCATAGGATAAGTAGTCATCCATGATCTGAGAGATGTGTAGTAGTGCATCCATTGGTCCAACTCTAATGAATGCACCAAACTCTGTAATCTCAACTATTTCTCCCTCACCTACTTCTTGTATCCTAGGAGAAAAGACGAGTAATCTTGCTCTAGCTTTATGATAGACTGAGCCATCTCGTGGAAGAAGAATCCCAACGGGCTCCACATCTGCATCGATTACCATTACAACATATCCTACATCTTCCATAACGGTCCCCTCATACAAGTTTCTAAGCCTATCAATAGCAGCTTCTCTAAGAGGTTTAGTAAAATCTCTAGGTGGTATGCCTATAACCTCTTCTAACTCAATAAGTGTGAACATTTCCCAACACTCAAGATCCTTTAGTACAATCTTCTAACGAAATATATCCTTTTTCCCTATTCAATGAAACTCTAAGTTGAAGCTATTATTTAGCTATATCCTTAATTCGTTAGATAGTGTCCAAATAAGGCTTTAAATATCTTCTAGGGGCGGCTATTTCTACCCGCAAGGCTACTATGGAAGGTCTCCAGCCAATATAAACCCGTTATTTGGACACTATCGGAAGGTGGGGAAAAAATGCTTATTTGGACATTATCATTCGTTAGCAGGCATATATGGAATAGACTCAAATTATAGGTTAGCATACTACTTACCGCCGAGGAGGTCTCCTATCTTGGCTCAGATCTCCAAGCTTGGAAATCTACTTACTCTTCAAGAATATGATCTTGTCTCAAGTATACTGAAAGAAGCTGGTTTTAAGCTGGACCAAGACCTGAAGATGATGGATGATAGGATTCTTGAAGCATTCGTGAGACTACTAGTAGAGAGAGAGCAATCGAGAGATAAGAGGAAGAAGATAGTATACGCATTGAGGCAGCTGCTTGAAGAATCTGGGAACCCTATAGCTAGCAAGTTCAATCCAAGAACGCCTATGAGTGCTCTCCCACCTCAGGTTAGAAAGACTGGCTTCCAAGAAGTTAGGAGGGGCTACACCTTAGATGAGGGCATTAGAGAAGCTCAGAGGTGTCTAACGTGCAAGAATCCTAGATGTGTTGAAGCATGCCCAATACACTTCGGTATCCCCGCTGCGTTCAGATTGATCGCTCAAGGCAAGATCGATGCAGCCTACAAACTATCCCTCTCTTACTACCCCTGCCTTGGAACAACCGGTAGGATATGCGTGAGATTCTGTGAAAATGCATGTATTATGAACGAGATAGGTATGGAGCCTCTTGCTATAAGGTACTCGCATAGAGTTATTGCAGATTACGCTGATAAGAGTAGCATCCAGCTTGCGCCCAAGCCATCAACGGGTAAGAGAGTAGCTATAGTAGGGTCGGGCCCAGCAGGATTAAATGCAGCGTATCATTTAGCGTTGAACGGTTACTCAGTAACAGTCTATGATGCAGCTGACAAGATTGGTGGAATGCTTAGGCTTTCCATTCCAGAGTTTAGGCTCCCCTCACATATTGTGGAAGATGAAGTTAGCATCCTGAAGAAGTTAGGTGTAAGATTTGAGCTTGGGAAGAAAGTAGGTAGAGATATAACAATATCCGACCTAGCAAGAGAATATGATGCAGTATTTATCGGCGTTGGAGCCAACAAACCTAAGAAAATGGGTATCCCAGGAGAGAATCTTCAAGGAGTCATTCAAGCTTTACCATTCTTATACAAAGTGAAGAATGGAGAGGTTAAGAAGATCTCTGGGAAAGTCTGGGTAATCGGTGGAGGAGACGTAGCAATGGATGCAGCTAGAACATCGTTAAGGTTAGGTGCTTCACAAGTAAAGATAATGTATAGGAGGAGTAGAGAAGAGATGCCTGCAGACCCTGAACAGGTAGATGATACGGAAGAAGAAGGGGTTGAGATAGTATTCCTTGCTACACCAATAGAATTCATAGGAGAGGATGGAGTAGTAAAGAAGATGAAGTGTATAAGAATGAAGCTTGGTGAGCCTGGACCAGACGGTAGGAGGAGACCAGAACCTATACCAGGATCAGAATTCATAGAAGAAGTAGACTACGTAATACTTGCTATTGGGCAAGACCCAGAGCTAGATTTTATCAAACCTGAAGATGGTATAGAATTAACAAAATGGGGTACGATCAAGGTAGATGAGAATATGGCTACGACTAGACCAGGTGTATTTGCAGGTGGAGATGCTGTAAGAGGGCCTGCGACTGCTATAGAAGCATTTGCAGATGGTAAGAAAGCTGCTGAATCAATCCACAAATACCTACATCCCTCTAGGACTTTAAACATAACCTCCTTTTCAGACACCACTTATGAACCATCCATAAATAACAAAATAATTTAGGGAGAGTGGCTGGCCGATGAACTATAGTAGCCATGAGACTAGCAGGGGCTACAGTCTATACATGCCTGAGAGGCATGAGAAGGTATTTGAACCTGCTGGTCTCACAGCTTTTACTGCTCATCGGCCAGCAGGTTTGTCGTCTAATTCATTGATAGTCTTCTGCACATTCTTCAACATCTTCAGAATCTTCGCTTGTAGCTTGAACAACGCTTTATTCTTCGGCTCCTTAGCTATTATATCGGTTAGCTCTCTACATGATGCCTCTACTACACCTCTTTAAACATCCACGTATATCACTGAAGCCCAAGTCTCACTGTAACATTGGAGCTTAGGCTCTAGACGTGGCGCACGAACTAGAGCCTAAGGGGTGTCCGAGGCGGACGTGACGCACGAACCGCCAGGAGACACCCAGCCCACGCCCTCCAGACAATGCATGAGAGACCCTAGACGCAGACGCACGTACTAGGGTCTTGCGGTGGGCGCAGACGCACGCACCACCGCCCGGGGGCTCATGCATACGTCTGGAGAATCGGAGACAGCGTAGCCAGCCCTCCCCCTCTCCAGAGCCCGTAGACTCTGGAGTCCCCCCGAGCATGATTGTTTAACGGGGGGACCTCAGACCTAAGACTTTGATTGATTTAGGCTCTGGATTAGGGTTTCTTCCTCCATCACCTGCGACCATGACAATGGACTCCTAGTCGCAGGTTCATCCACTTAGGAGTCCTCTATATATAGATGTTTATAAGGAGTTTTTAAATTTTCCGTTAAAGAGGAGAGGATCCTGTCTATTAAGTAATACGCTCCTCTAGGTTTCTTATCGTTACTATTGCTGCTGCGTAGTCTTGTATAGACTTAATCTTCCATGTATTCATGTTGTAGAATCTCTTGTCTTCTGATTCAAGATTCGGAGAACTCTCAACAGCATCCTGATGGTAGCGGTAAGATGAAGGCTCACGTTCCACTTGGAAAGATGTGGGGTCTAGAAAAGAAGTGTAGAACGATAATCTATCTTAAGGGGATGGAGTATAGGGGTACATTAATATGCGATGAGACTGTTAGGATGCATATTCCCAGAAACATTGTATCGTATCTATTTAATGGCTCAGAGAATGGTTATGTTGACTTATGGCTTTTACTTAGAAGGGAGAATGGATATGTAGAAATGATTGATTTAGGTCAGAGGAGTCTTGATGACTATGCTCCAGATGGTTTAGGCTTGCTTACCGTTGTAGGTATGAAGAGTCCTAGATACGGTAAAGGATACAAGTACTGCTCTTCATGTAGGGAGGCGTTCCTGACTATATCTAAGCTCTGTCCAAGGTGCGGGATGAGGCTTAGGAGCAAGCCTAGAAGAGAAAATTTTAGGAATATGTAATAGCTTTGGCCTAGAATGTATATTCATGACTACTGAGAATTAATAACTGATGGATAGGGGAGAAGATGTTTACTGGATTGAGGCTAGAGATGGTAGAGTTGAGTGTTCCCAATGCCATGCGGTCATAGATGTTGAAGACTTTGAGAGCTACGAGCTTATAGATATTGATGGCTCATACTATGGAGACATATTCAGTGTAAAGATAAAATGTATGGAGTGTGGAGCTATAATAGAAGTTGTATAGGTGGATTAGTATGGGGTATTATAATCAGACATCCCTAGATGAATACTGTACGTTAGATGGGCATTTAGAAGAAGAGATTGTAGGTAGGGTTGAAGGTGAATCTATAGAGCAGTCCAGAGGGAGGTCTCCAGAACATGCCTCAGAGTCTCATGAATGTGAGTACTGTAGCTTGAAGAGCAGGGAGAGATAAACTCTATATCTAGGATCAATATTCATGCATGTTAAGGATGGAGGGCTCGAGGCTCTAGCAGATATAGACCATATGTATAGTAAGTGTAGTGAGGGTTTGAGGGAGAACATAAGTTTTCTCATGGAGATTCTGTACGGGTTTAGGAGTAGGAGGGTATAGTACAGTCTAAGTAGAAGAATTCATGAAGCATCGCAACCTAATATCCACCTCTTAATATTTCTACAGTTAATAGTACATGGACATTAAGAGAGGTGTAGTAGGAACCATCACATAGGAAGCTTACCGATACTGTTACTATGGGGCCAAAGAATAAAGCGTTATTTAGGTTACAAGTTACTTCTCCTTATTTTTGGTAGCTCTAATATTGTACACTTATCATAACGTGGTCTTTCTCATATGGTTCGAGATTAACTACTTCGAGTATCTTGAATGAGTTTTCTTCAAGTATTCTTATCTCTCTCTTATAGACTAGCTCAGGCTCCTCAACACTATCAATACTTCTAGCTTTTATAGCTATCATTCCATGACCTCCATATTTCAGTGTTAAGATAGCGTTATCAACAAGAATCTTTGCTTGTTCTGGTTGAGCGACATCACAGTATATTAAATCGACTTTCCCAACTATATGTGCATATTCTTTAGGTTTACGTGCATCTGCAAAGATCGGGATAACATTTTTTCTATGTTGGACAACATTCTGCTTAAACTGTATCATGACTCTTGGAGCAAAATCTACACCATAAAGTATCCCCCCACTACCTATAATGTCGGAGACATGGCTTGCAGTAGTCCCAGTTGCGCATCCTAAGTAAAGGACTCTGAAGCCCTCTGTAACATATATCTGCTTAATCTTATTCCATATAGCTGCAGAAAGCTTACTACGGTATGGGCTCCACGCTCTATACTCTTCTCCACCAACTTTGAATAATCTCTCTCCATAGACTTGAACTCCAGGAGCAAGATTCTTTGTTGCAAGTATTTTTTCTCCTTCATCAGTTATAACCCAATAAACTCCATAGAATTTCTCATGAGGTTTAACAACTACCATCTCTACCAGCTAGATACTCTCAGAGTCAAGATAAAAAGTTTGACGTTACCTCTACTAATCTTGCCTTCTATTCAGAGTCTCATTTACGTTTCTTTCCTTCTCTAGCTTTCCTCACTGGTTTAGCCATAGGTTTAATCTTCTTAGCAGGTGGTTGAGCATACTTCTTCTTGATCTCAGCTAGTCTCTCTTCTAGGGTCTTCCTCAACTCTGCACTCCTATCTTCCCTAGAGAAGTAATCAATCCTAGCAGCAATAGCTATCTTTGTAGCTAGAAGCCTCGCAATCTTACCTCTCTGCCACTTAGGAGAGCCATGAATATATGGATGCTGAAAGATAACTCCATGTTTTGGAGCGCCTTTACCTGTCCTGAAGAATCTGAATAGAGCTTTTTCTGCTCCAAGAACTTGGATTGTGCTGGCTGGGAGTTTAGCGAGTTTTTCTAGTCCTCCTGCAAGTGATATGAGTTTAGCTCCTAGTATTGCGCCAGCTACTGCGGAGAGGTTTGGTGCCTCAGAATTCATAAGCTCTCTGATATATGCTTCTTGTTGATGTTTCATTTCTACCAGTTTGAGACCTTCTCTTGCAACCCTCTTGAGCTGTTCTTCATCTTCAGGGCTTATTTCTGCTCCAATAGATTTTGAAGCCTTCTCCATTATTGCTTTAGCTTTCTTCTCCCCGACTAGTCTTGATAAACTCTCTAGGCTGAATTTACTCCTAGCTCCGATTTCAGCTACTATCTTCATGTATTCTTCAGGCTCTTCTAATACATCTGCAAGCTCTGGAAAATGTAGACTATACCATTCTCTACACCTAGTATAGAACATGTTTATCTGCTTATCTAAATCTTCTAAGACGTGAACTGCATATACTATCATCATGTCTCTCCTAGCTACAGCCTCCTTTAATTGGATCGTTAAGACAGCATCAGTTACCTTCCTCAATCTATCCCTATACTCTTCGATGCTTCCAACTAGACCATTATCAACTAGTAAGCTCTCAATATCGATGGGGGCCGATGATTCTGAAAACTTGTATTCAGGATAATTTAATGAAAGACTGCTAATTATTTGTGGAGGATCAATTGAGAATTCTCTGAAACCCTTAGAAGAAAGCTCATCAATGATCTCTCTTACATCTTCTATCATTTCCCCTTTAATAGTCCTAGAGTATTTTGAGACAGCATCATCTATATCTTTAAAGATTCTATGAGCAATTATTTTTCCATCATCCCCTATAGAGATAACGCCGAGCGGGGTCACGAATAAACTAACAGGTGGCATACTCTCAACATTATCTCTAAGATGAGCAGTTTATAAGGTTGGTTAAATATAAGAATGGGGTCCATCTATTGGCTCTTCCTGGGAGGACAATACTTATATTATCCCTTAGACCCTCACTACACTTACTATACACATAGTCTATAACTGCTAGAGCCTTAAGCCCCTATCCTTAACATGTAGAAAGATTGAACCTCAATGTAGGGTTTATCTCTCCCTATCCTTCAAGCCACAGTACTCGCATCCATATGGCTGTGAGGCATGTTCTGGAGACTCAGTACTAAACTGTTCTATAGGTTCTTCCTTAACCTCATCTACGGTCCCACTTATTCTAAATACTCGTTTAAAGTAGAGTATTCATCTATTGATGTCTAGCTATAATACTCGATAGAATCCTCCAGCTCACATTTATATCTCCAGCACTATCCTAGTCTATTTGATAGTTCGTATACTCCACTTTCAGGTAAGGGTATAAAGAATTTATCCATCTAAGAGTATGCGTATATCGTGTTTGGAGGATTCTTAGTATTGATTGGTGTATATGTTGGTTTAGTGGATGTTGTAGATTCTAGACATCCAACAGATACTGGTATAGTGAAAACTTTCAAGCAGCTGGCAGGATTCTTCGAGGAATATGATGGAAAGGATGGAGCTCGTTGGGGATGGGGCTGGGGTATAAGCCCTGGCAAGACCCATATGACAATACTTTTAGTCCTCGGCGAGCCTAAAAGGCTTGAAGCGAGGACTGTTAGAATATTTATTGGGTGGCTAGGGCTGCCAAACCAGCTCCTTCCACAATTTTTTTAATTTTTATGCTTTACAGGGGCGTGTCCAACGATTCATGGATTCTTCCTAGATTACTTATAAGTGTAGCTTTAAAGTTTATAAGTAGCAAATAGAAATTGGACACGCCCTGCTTTATAGTTTAATCCTTGCTATCTCAGATCTTCTCTTCCGTCTTCAGTTAGAAAATACAAATGTCTTCAAATAAAAACTTATATTCTAAAGTCTATGTATTAATGCTGGTATGCCGAGTCATGGCTCAATAACGAAGGCTGGGAAAGTTAGGTCTCAAACTCCTAAGATAGAAGCGAGACCTAAGAAAGGTGTTATACCGAGAATCAGGAATAGATACAACTTTACTAAGAGAATACTGGAAGCCTCATCTTCACAGGCTTCTGAAAGAATATAGGAATATCCATATCTTTTTCTATACAAGTATGGAACGATAGATTGTTTTGAATCTTTTAAATTAGTAGGTATAGTAGAGCTTTAGTGGTATGTAGTCTATTCTCTGCTTGATCCCATACGAGAGAGTAGTCGGAATCTATTACTTCATCTACGACTTCCTCGCCTCTATGTGCGGGAAGAGGATGCATGAAAACTACTCCATGTTTCGCTTTAGCTATCAACTCACTATTAACTTGGTATCTCGGATAAAAGATAGACATTCTCTTCTCTCTTTCTTCCTCTTGGCCCATGCTGACGAAAACATCCGTCATTATGGCGTCAGCATCAATAACTGCTTCTGACGGCTCGTTAACCAACTTAATACTTGAACCAGACTGGCTAGCGTTCATCCTAGCCCACTCAAGATACTTTGGATGAGGTTCATATCCATGTGGACAAGCAATATTAACATTTACACCTAGTTTAGATGCGCCGATAAGTAGAGAATTACATACATTGTTTCCATCACCTATCCATGCAATAGTCAATCCTCTAAGCTTCTTAAATCTCTCCCACAAAGTATAAAGGTCTGCGAGAATCTGTAATGGGTGATTTATATCTGATAAACCATTTACAACGGGTACAGAGGAGTATCTAGCTAGTTCTTCAAGTGTTTCATACTTGTACACTCGAGCCATGATTAAATGAACGTAGCGGGAGAGAACTCTGGCTGTATCAGCTATTGTTTCACCTCTACCAAGCTGAAGCTCACTCCTACTTAGATATAGAGCTTTACCACCAAGTTCTTCTACAGCTACTTCGAATGATACTCTAGTTCTCGTAGAAGGTTTCTCAAAAATCATGGCTACACTCTTACCTCTAAGCTTGTTGATTCGCTTCTTACCTCTATACTTCTTAAGGATGCGCGTAGTCTTCAATATCTTCCAAATCTCTTCAGCTGAGAAATCTTGAAGCTCAAGAAAATCTCTACCTCTTAGATTAATCTTCTTCCTTGAGACGTATCCTATCTCATACATTACGTATATCAAGAATATCTGCTGAGATATTAGTTTAATCCGTCTATTTAGTAGACTGCATAGGATGAAACAGCTTTGTTCTTAGCACTTTATCATAACAGGAAGATCAGCATCATCGAGGATTACTGAGCCGTCTCTCTCCAAATGCATCTTAATAGATTTAATCAGGGTATCCAGCTTTAAAGATGTGCAGAGAGTAGTTTTTAATCTCGGGTCTATATCGAAGTTTGGACGGAAGTATCTTGCATATGGGTGGGCGGCAATGAAGACTATTGATGTATTCTTTCCCATTAGTTTAAGCTTATTCAGTATCTCGAAATGTCTTATACCACGTTCTGATATAGTATCAGGATACATTGCAGCACCATCATGGGACAGATATACTGCTGACTTAAGTTCAAGAATAATCTCATCCAATCCATTACTCAAAAGATAGTCAAACCTAGAACCGTACCTAATTACCTCTCTCCTCTCCACCTTGTATCCCTGAAGCCATGGGATTAACTCGAGCTCCAATGCTTTTTCAAACATTCTAGCTTGGAGGATTGTATCAATTAAAGCTGCAGAATCACCCATCCATACTCCTACAACTCTACCAGATACTCTTCTCCCATTAAGTAGATTGATGTAAAGTATCTCAGAACCGGGATAGACTAGGTCATTCAGTCTTCCAGTATTCGTTAAATGTAGTCTAAAGGTTTTTCCACTATCTGTAGCTATTACGGTTACTCTACTATCTCTCTCAACTATCTTGGCATGGAATAACTCTAACTTGGTTAAGATTATTCTCTCAGTCAGGCTTCTGCCTCCTTACTGGAAGCCAATACAATCTCTCCCTAACCCATTTCTCAACAGCTTCAGTGTAGGGCATACGGTATATATATTCCTTCAAGAACCTAATATGTTCTTTTATCAATTTACCAAACAATTCTTCGTCTACTCTATCCAATAGTATGAGTCTCTTCAAGATCTCTAGTGGAGTAAAGTGGTAAGGCTGGTCTAAATATCTTATCCACGACTTTACTCCAAAATCGTCTAGTCTTCTCTTAATGTATTTACCTTCAAAACCTGATATGCAGATTACTCTATCGTAACTCCTAGCTATGTCAAGTATCTTGGAGAATTCCCTACTCCATTTCTCTGCTTCTCTTAACACTGACTTCTTCAAGACATTTATCCACTCTTTGACTTCTACCTTCTCTCTTATAATACCCCTAATAGTAAGGAGAGCAACTTCTATAGATGTACTTACTTCTTGATTGAACGATTCAGTATCAGTGTAACAATATATATCAGCTAGTTCACCGATGCTTGGAAGCTCTCTCAAGAATACTTCAAATTCTTTTATCCATGCACCTTTAGGCTCTGGAAGTTTTTCATATAGAGAATCTATGAATTCCTCATAATCTAGTTTACCCCTACTATAATCATTGAGCACCTCTTCAATATTCTCTGGAAGATTCAAGAGAATAGCTTGAGGGCGAAGCCTCCTAACGTTTTCCAAAGCTTCTATATCAGCTCTCCTAGTCGGAGGCTTAACAAGCAGACCAGCCTCAACCATGTGCTAAGATAAGAATAGCTGGCGGAAATTTAATGCTAATCCTTTAAAACATGTAAACTTATATCCTCCTTGTATTCTTCCAGAAATTATTATTGGAAACGATGAATAGAGATTGGTTGAATGAGTTGATGAAGACCGCCTCAGCATACAAATTATTATTGGTTATGCTTATGATTTCTATCTCTCTTACCCTACCAAGTCTTTGGCTCTACTATCTCTCTCACCGTGTCTTCTGGATCATCTACTAATCTCCAGATCCTTTCTTCAGGCCTAGTAAGACTATTCCCAATACACTACAAACGTAATCGCTTAAGATCACTTCTCTTACATGAGGATCTACTATAACATTTACACCTATCTTTTTATCAGGTCTATCAATTAATGACGATTCTATTGATTCTTCAATGTAGAAGAGCTCAACTTCCCCGCCACTAGTCTCAACTGTAGTGAGTTTTGTCTACGGGGAGGCCATAACCCTAGGGTCTTCGCAGCTTCTAACGGTAAAACTATATCGGGAGCTGTAGTCTCAAAACCAGTATTTACTAGTCTAGGTGTCTCTATTTCATTCTTTCCTGTCTTTATCTTAATCCTCACTCTCGTAGCTACGTAGCTCACCTATAACCTTCTTTATACGCATATATCCAATTCTCTTTTCAGGTCTCTTCATTCTTTTCTAAGCTCAAGCATTAAACGAAGTTTTTCAGTAGCTCCTCAAACACACAATATTCCTGGTAATTTTCTTTTAGAAAGCAGTATATAAGTAGTTAAAAAGCTGGAGAGATACAACAGTTTAACATGTAAAGAGGTCTCACCTGCTAAGCTGCTAGGTCTAATGCAGAATGTTAATAAGTTAAATTAACTTCAAAATAAGCCAAAGGGTGAACTTCTCTTAAAACAACAATCTTTAATAGAGGGTTAAAGATAACTTGAATGTCAGATAAGAATGCATACAAATACCTATTCATTAAGAAATAGCGAGGTTACATTATATGAGTAGAGTCTCATCTAAACCGGGGAAGCAGAGGAAGCTTCTCTATGATGCTCCCTACCATAAACTACCTAAGCTTATGTCAGCCCATCTATCCCCCCAATTAAGAGAGAAGTATGCACGTCGATCTTTTCCAGTTAGAGTTGGTGATACAGTCAGGATTATGAGAGGGGAATATAGAGGAGTAGAGGGGAAGGTAACAGGCGTGGATAGGAAGAGGCAGCTAGTTTATGTTGAGAATGTCACTATTAAGAGAGCAGACGGGACGACTAAGCCTCGCCCCATCCATGTATCAAATATCATGATAACACAGTTAAGGTTAGATGATAAATATAGGCAGTCCTCGCTAACAAGAGGTAAAGAGGCTGAGTAGTTATGGTTCATCTAAAAAGACTCGCAGCACCACCCCATCTAGATATACAGGTTAAAGAATATGTTTTCACGGTTGCACCTAGCCCTGGACCTCATTCAAAAACCGAGTGCATTCCGCTACTCTTAATTTTGAGAGAGTATCTAGGATACGCAGAGAGAGCTGAAGAAGCTAAAAAGATTATTAAGGCTGGCAAAATACTTGTAGATGGGAGAGTTGTAAAAGATTACAAGTTTCCAGTAGGATTAATGGATATTGTATCTATCCCCGAGACAGGTGAAAACTATCGTATCCTCCCAATATATAGGAAGGGACTGAGATTGATAGAAATACCTCAAGATGAATCTGGAATAAAACTTGGAAGAATAATCAGGAAGATGCATGTAGCTGGAGCTAGGCTCCAGATAACACTCCATGATGGTAGAAACATATTATTCAAAGAGGTAACAGAAGAAGTACGCCAGATCAATACTAAAGATACATTAAAGATATCGGTGCCCAGCCAGACTATACTGGACCATATAAGATTAGAAGAAGGATGCTATGGATTGATAATTAAGGGACCCAAGCAAGGATTACATGGTGAGATAGCTGAAGTTAAGCGAGATGCACCTTACCCCTCAAAACCTACAGTTAAACTATCTATGACGAAGATAGGCGAAGTCTCAACAATACTAGATTACGTGATGGTAGTCGGAAGAGAAAAGCCTGAAATAACCCTGCCAGAATAATAACTTTACAATCAACTCCTACTGTTCATTAGATAACATGTGTGGTTGAATACTCAATCATTATTAAAAAGTTAGATTACTTATTGGTGGGTCTAATATGGGTGAGCAGGCGCTTAATACTTCTATGAGTGCTCTGAAGCTAGATAACCCGATGAGAAGAATTAGGGTAGAGAAGGTAATTGTAAACTGTTCTGTAGGCAAGTCTGGAGCCCCCTTAGAGAGAGCAGAGAAAATATTGGAGATGCTTACAGGTCAGAAGCCGAGTGTAAGGAAAGCGAAGAAGACTATTAGAGGTTTCGGGATTCATCGTGGTGAACCGATAGCAGTAATGGTTACTCTAAGAAGAGATAAAGCTAGAGAATTTCTACAGAAAGCATTTGCAGCAATAGGGTACAGGGTGAGAGAAGAAAATTTTGACCAGTATGGTAACCTCGCTTTCGGAATTAAAGAACACTTAGACATACCTGGAACAAAGTATAATCCAGAGCTTGGAGTAATCGGTATGGATGTAATAATCCATGTCTCAAGACCTGGGAGAAGAGTAATGCTTAGAAGAAGAGCTAGGTCGAAGATAGGTAAAAACCATCTAGTAACCAGGGAGGAATCTATGAAGTTCTTCCAAGAGGAATTCGGAGTAAAAATAGTATCTTAGCCTTTAAGAACCAGCTCAGCTTTATGCTGGTTTGATAGAATAAAAATAAAAAAGTGTTGTAGAGATAATGCAGGCTTTAAACTTCTGATATTCTCTCGATTTTGAATGGTAGAGCTATCTCTTGATACTTTCTTACTCCTTCTTCAAATATATCTCCACCATAAATATCGTTTGCAACAATCACTGGAAAATCTTCTACTTCAAGCTCCATTACAGCTTCTGGACCGAGATCTTCGTAAGCTACAATCCTAGCCTTCTTTATCTTTTTTGAAATCAATGCACCAACACCACCTGTAGCTATAAAGTAGACAGCTTTATACTTCTTCAATAGGTCTACTACGCCCCAGCTCCTATACCCTTTACCTATAGTTGCTTTTAAACCCGCCTTAAGCATCGGCTCCATATAGCTATCCATCCTTATGGAAGTCGTTGGACCAGCAGATCCTATAATGTATCCAGGCTTAGGAGGTGTCGGACCAACATAATATATAACCTGACCTTTCAGGTCAACTGGGAGCTGTCCACCTTTATTGATTGTTTCAACAAACCTCTTGTGAGCAGCATCTCTAGCAGTGTATATCTTCCCGGTAATCAATACTTTGTCTCCTATCCTTAGGTCTTCAAGTATCTTATCATCCAATGGAGGAGTAATTCTCTTAATCACTTCTCCCACACCCCTACTCTATGTGCATGGCAATCTAGGTTTACAGCGACTGGTAGTGCACCGATATGGCATGGAGCAGTCTCAATCCTTACATCTAGAGCTGTTATACGTCCACCTAAGCCTTGAGGACCAATACCCAGCTTGTTTATCTCGTCGAGCAGTTCAAGTTCAAGCTTTGCATAATTTGGGTCTGGATGCCTAGAACCGAATTTACGCATTAATGCTTTCTTGGCAAGCCACCCAACAGTATCAAATGTTCCACCTATCCCAACACCTACAACTATAGGTGGGCAGGGGTTTGGACCAGCTTCTGCGACGGTCTTCAAAACAAAATCTCTTACACCTTTTACACCTGCTGCAGGAGTAAGCATTGCAAGCCTAGACATGTTTTCCGCTCCAGTTCCCTTAGCCATGAATGTTATCCTGAATACGTCCCCTGGGACAATCTCTACATGAATCATAGCTGGAGTATTGTCTCCAGTATTAACTCTATTGAATAGCGGATCTCTAACGACCGACTTTCTTAGATATCCTTCTTTATACCCTCTTGAAACACCTCTATTTATTGCATCATACAAGTTTCCACCCTCAATCTTTACCTCCTGCCCAATCTCTACATAGACGATCGAGACACCTGTATCTTGGCATACTGGAAGCTGCTCGCTTGCAGCTAATTCCACATTCTCAATTATCTGGCTCAGCACCTCTTTACCAATCTCTGAGACTTCTTTCTCCAATGCTTTCTTATATGCTTCCCTCAATTCATCTCTAATATAATAATTCACATCCATGGAAAGTCTTCTAACAGCATCTTCAATTTCTTCAACTCTAACTATCTTCAAGAAAGGTCACACTATTGATTAGGAACTGCTCTAACATATACCTTTCATTGAATATTAATTTTGATTATTTATTAGATAATCTCGGTAGTTGAATCTCTGATCATCTAGAACGCTGACTAGATAAGAGATTATATAGCTGGGAAGGCTTTCATAATCATCTAGCTAGGGAAAATAGTCGCCTCTTATTTCACTAAGCTCTTATCCATCTAAAGATTTTCTACATTGACTCATCCATTATAGATGCTTATGTTATTCAGTTTAGGCTTCCTACCATCCAGCTGTCAATACTTAAGCTTCTTCTATACGGCTTTACGTGAACCATAAATTTACCAGCGTATCCATCTAGATACCGCTGGCTACTGAGTAGGTTCGTCCATCCAAGATTGGGGACTTATTC
>Ga0272445_1001501_pt1 | contig 17915 bp, 10 predicted proteins | sample YNPCB0031_FD_194404 | JGI IMG/M metagenome (GOLD analysis project Ga0272445, IMG submission 194404) | Hot spring sediment microbial communities from Yellowstone National Park, WY, United States - YNP-CB-003-1 | ecosystem: Environmental > Aquatic > Thermal springs > Hot (42-90C) > Sediment... | reverse complement strand
CACATTCAATTTATCCTCCGCATTGTGGTCTAATTTCATCAAGTAAACATAACCGACTGTGATAGGGGTTTTAATCTCCACTGGTTCATTTTCTCCTTCTTGCACATAATACAAAATTTGCTTACTACGGCATTCAAGGTCATTTTGTGCAACTTCTTGCAATTTTTTGCTCAAATATTTTATATCTACTTGATGAGATAGAGGAAAAACTTCTCCCTTTGCATTTCCATGTTTGCGGATGACCCATCCTAAACATGCTTCATATAATTGCCCTAAGTTTTGCCGTGAGGGAATACTTAATGGATTGATAAGAACATCAACATGGGTATGTTTCTCTTTAATTGGGCATTTCTCACTATTGCACTGTCCCTCCTCATCATAAAAGAAGGGCATTAAATGTGAAGGCAAGATGCGGGTAACTACACCCTTGTTACCGTGACGTCCCGAAAGTTTGTCACCCACCTGCAAAGGTTTCTCGGAACGGACAGTAATGCGAAAGACCACGCGCACACTGTCAGGTAATTCTTCGCTTTTATCATATATATTAGTTTCCATGACCTCACCATAGATTCCTAAGGGAAGACGGGCATCTAATTTAGGAATGCGATATTCTGGTGGAAGCCCAAAGCGATTGGTTTTTTTGTTTCTTTCAATTCTATAAATAATCCAAATAAGTGGACATTCACCTCTAATCTTATTACCTTTAGATACTACAAGTTCATACTCTAAGCGGCGTCTATCACATTCGCGTTTAATTGCCGCATTTAACCAATTAGTTTCAATTTTTATACTTTTAGCATTATTTAACTCATGGTTCAAAGAGTTTTTAAGGGTTCTTTTTTGTTCATCTAAAAGTTTATCTAACGAGTCTACATATGAATCTATCCAAGACAAAAGTCGCTCTCTCAACCAATCGGGACTCACGCCTCGTTTACATCCAATTTTAATACTCTCACACAAATTTTGTCTTAAAGTTTCGTAAATTTTATTTTCAGGTATTTCCTCTTTAAAGATTATTTCAAGCTTAGTTAATAAATCAGTGGAAGTGATGTTAATAGACTGATTGCGCTTTTTGGGGACTTTCTTGACAAGATTCTTGATTGTTTTTAATTGTTCTCTTAAGACATTAAAGGCTTTCGAGGAAAGCAAACTACGGAGAGAACGCATCATATCTTCAAGTATTACTTGAATTCTATCAAGCGATTCTATGTCATTTAGAGAAAAATCATCGGGATATTGAGAAAGGATTGCTTTTAATTCATTTAGAAGATTAGACTTTATTAGTTCTTGTGCAGCCTTCCTAATATAGTCTTGTATATCTTTTAGACATTGCATTTTAACTGCCATGTATATATGTTCACGAACAATATTATGCAATTTTTCAAGATCTGCTCTGAATTCGGCTTCTGAAAGGATGTAAGCATACTCATACATGTGAACGGAAGTCATTGCTTGCGCGAATTGGTCCGAAACGACGATGCCGTCTTCAAAGTTCCAACCAAACCAAGGCATAAAGGCAACCAAAGCGTTCTTTCCGAGAGCGAGGCAGTCGTTTTTTATCATTGAGGGTTGCATAGACACCCAATCTCGTGTTAACTCGGAGCAAACAATCTTTTCCCATCCTGTCTTGACGAGAGGTTCCTCAAGTTGCTTAAGAGGCAGGGCTTGACGCATTGCACTGCATGCCATCATCGCACGATTGGGTTCAGTATGACGAATAAAGGGGATGAGATTCGCAGACAGACTAAAAACCTGTTCAGGGTAAAGGTCAATATAACTTACTTCGGTTGCTTCCACTTCTACCAATTCCTCAGGTCCTTTCCGTGCCAATACCTTTTCACTCCTTAATCTTCCATTGCTATCTACTTGATCACCATAAGCAATGTAGAAAGGTTCTTCTTCAGAGGCAGTTAAAAATACAACAGGTGAGTCCAATACTTTTCCATTCTTTACCTCCCGATAAGGAGCACAAATTCGCCCTAGGCGGTCCACCCGCGCATAGGTAGCGAGTGAGAGCAGTAAGCCAATGTTTTTGTTGGTCGGAGTATCAACTGGGCAGAGTCTTCCGTAGTAAGACCAATGCATATCCCGGTAATGGGGATTGTAAAAATCATCGCTATCTTTCCACACCCCTCCAGGTGCCCTTTTCGTGATTCGCCTTCTCTCCGCCACAGCCTCAAGGATGTTATTCAGCTTAAGGTAGCGCCTAGCGGGGTGTCTTGTAAATAGAGGCATTAAGTTGAAAACAAGGTTTTTGTTGATTTTAGAGGCAATATCTTCAAATGACAAGTCATGGCTTTCTTCAAAACTTTTAGAGAGCCGCTCAAAAATGGCATTAATTTGTCCCTCTAACAAACGGTAAAGTAAATCTCCGACTCGCACTACGACATGATTGTCTATATGGTCTAAATCGTCCAGAGGCAATTTGGCTTTGTTGAGGACTAGTAAGTAATACTTCAAAATGCCTTCCATATCTTCAAGAGTAAGTTTAGTTTCTAAATCTTTTTTCAAGTAGTCTTCTTCATTATATGAAATATTCGGAATCTCATTCGTAGAATAGCCAAAATTCTCAAGGCGCTTTAACCTCCGATTCACTTGCCACCTCCCGATACGCCCTATGACCGTGCGGGTAAATAACTCCGTGCAAATTTTATTTACTTTTCCGTCTTCTGACAATGCTTCTGGTAATTCCCTGTTATTTTCGCCCAGTAGAAACTTGTAGACCTTGTTAATAGCCTGTCTTCTTTGCTGTTTCCGTTGCTCATCTTCCTGCCCTGAGTTTTGGGTGGAAGGAACCCCTTGGAGATGGACCCCTTGGAGATCTAGCCCAAGAGCATCCAGAAATTCTTGAAGTGACAGGCTTAGGATTTTCCGTGTCCCTGATCGGCGAATCTCAACTCTTACCCTTTCTTCAATTTTGCATCCTTTCTTCGGACGGTAGTGGAAATAAAAAGCATATCCTGATTGAACCCGCACATAGCAAACATAGGATTCATCGGGAACCACTACTTCCCAGCCGCTCCCTATAAGGCTATCGTCGTTAGAAGGGGTGGAATTTCCTTCTTTGACGACAAAGAAACCCGGTGAAGGAAGGAGTTGCATAGTGATATAAACATCTTTGCCATTGATGATAAAGGATTCGTTTGAAGTCATTCGGGGCAGCCCACCAACGAAAATGCCATTAAGTTGCTGTTCGTAACTTTTCTCGTCCTGGACAATTCTGTATCTTAAGTTCACCTCGTCGCAGTAAGTAAGCATCCGTTGGCGACAAAAGTTTTCATCATAAGTCTGTTGAGTCTCGTCACAGTGACGTTCTTGCCGAGTTTTCACAAACTCTACACATACGAACTCTGTCCTAAAGTTAGAGGGAAGCACTTTAGATATACGCTCAAAAAAAGACTTAAAGAGGTATGGCATACCTTCATTCTTAAACCAGTCAAAAGATTCTTGATGAGGCTTTTGTATTTGAATGTTTGATTGCCTATCCATCTCCTCTCACTCCTTTTCAGGTGTTTCTGTCAGAAATTTGCGGGCTTCTTCGGTTAACTCCAAGACATGCCCTTGAGAAGCACGCACACATTCTCGGATTATGTTCTCCAATTTGCGGACATTGCTGTTCTTCCAAATAGGACGCTTGAAAAGATCTCTGTCCGCAGGCAACACTACCATTACATGCCTTTCAAACCGTTGGTTAGCCTGGATTATAAAGTGATCGATAAGAAGGTCTATGTCCTCAGGACATTCTTTAAGCCTTTCATTAAGAGATGGCACACGAATGATGATTGATTCAAGCCGATTTAGTAAGTCTAAACGGAACCCACCTTCTTTAAGAATTTCGTCACGAGATTTATTGGTTGCGCAAATTAACCGAATATCTGCTGGGTATGGGTTACCTGCTAAATCTATCGCATACCTCTCCTCAACTACTCGAAGCAACATCGCCTGAACCCATAAAGGCATGTCAGCAAACTCATCCATAAAGAGCGTCCCCGGCTCACCCCAATTACGGATTCTTGATCTGCCCCGCCGATCAGGTGGTTCATAATCCAAATTGCTTGCTTCTTGAAAAATTCCCACAATGGCAGGGTCACCCATATTAGGGCAGTTCCAGGGAGAACCAAACAACTGTGCCTGAACAAGTCCACGGTCCTCGCCAATGACAGCCATGTTGTGCATCACGAGAGGACATTGCCGTCTTCTAGAATTTTCATGATAATGAATAGCTCGAGCGATGAGTTCTTTTCCTGTTCCGCTTTCCCCATAGATAACCACAGGTTCATCGTTTGAAGCTGCCTCTTCAATTAGATCGTAAATAACTTGCATAGAGGGCGACTTACCAACAATAACGATTTGACTCTCCATCGGGCGTGGTTCAAAAAGGCGAATCCTCCGTGCCTCTTCTAACCGTGGATTAGGTAATCGTTCTACATTCACAATTAATCTATCACGGATTCCCCACCGCTCACGGCGCTCACATTCTCTTTTCGTCCACTCTAAGGCATCCATAATGGCACTTCGCGCAGTTTCTGTTCTCTGTGGATCACCCAAGTCAGACTTGCGCAAGAAAAGCAGGCATCCACCTGATATACTCATTGCTTTTTCAATAAAATTAGATTCACCATAAATTGTAAGAATAACGATTGCTGGAATAAATTCTCCTTTTCTCCTCATTTTACTTAATTCATTTAATACCTTAAAACCAGACCAATTTTGCCAATTCCTCTGTTCATCAAAATTAGCGAAATATAAGTCAAGAAGCACAGCTTTTATATCATTCTGCTGAATATGATTTTTTATAACATTAATGTCTGGTTCGTTTATTCCTATCCATCTTATGTCACCAAAGATTCCTTCAAGACGCGGTATAAGTTTATCGCATTCGTCATCAACCACCAATACCTGAGGTGCGGCATACTCCCTCACTCGTTGTCGCCTACCCATATGTATCACCTCTGTGTCAATTCCATAATCTTATCAAACGCATTTTTAGCCTTTTCAATGGCTTCCAGTATGTGTTTCACTTCTGCTTTTACTTTGCGGCTCGCCTTTGGTTTGCGACCAGTGCCACCAGTAAGGCATGCTTCTAACCTCTTTCCGACAGTCACCAATTCGCTCAGACTGGACTCTAAAGAGTTTATCTCACTGCAGTAACCAGCGTAACGCAACAGATCTCCAAGCCTACAAGCCGTTTTTTCAAGCCGTTGCCAAGCAGCAATATGTTGCGTAAGCTGTTTATGGAGATCGTCCAAGCCCTTCTTGCGGTTCAAAAAGTCTTGGTAAATTGACTTTCCTTCCGTAACCGCTTTTATGTCCCCATGGTGTTTGACTGAAAACGCTTCAAAAATCAAATCAGGAACAATATAATAATTTTGTAACAATCGGCGATATTCTGGATCTTGCAAGCATTGCATTTCGTTAAGAATATCTTTTAAGTTCGTTAAGAAGTTTTGATCCAACAACCAAACTACCCTACACCCAGGCAAAAAACACAACCTGTCAGGTTGATTATTGGACTGATCTGGCTTATCCAGTGAGAGTAAGACGACGGGTAAGCGTGAAGCCTTTGAATTCACCGCTCCTCGAAGATATTTGAGATACTCTACCCCTTTTCTTCCATCCTGTAAATTCTCACCCAGGCGGATATTTATGACAATAATAGGGTTTTGGTTAAAGCGGTTTAGTCGTTCTTCTGTCTCTTGAACTAACTTTTCGATGTCTAAAGGGTATGAAGGGATCAAAAATTCTACCTCAAACTCAGGATTAGCAGCCCTGAGCGCCCTGCACAGCGCTTGGGCCAACGGTTCATTGTCGTCAATCACCAGCACCGTTCGCTTCATCGTTCGCACCTCTTTAGTCAATTATAACGACTCCTGCCAGCCGATAACCTCCCGGCACCGTCATAAGGACGCTTTCGGCTTTAAGCCTTTTCCCGTGTCTTCGTAAGGCTTCTTTTATATCTTCACGGGCATCATCCACAAGGCTCTTCAATGCCCCCTCAGGATCTTTAGGTTTCTTTGATTCATATATTGTCTCAATTAATTCATCTTTGAAAACAGGTTCGCCTTTCGCTTCCGCTAGAGTCCAAATGAGACGCGCACGGTTTTTCGAAAATTGCACAACTACTTCCTCTGCACCCAGACAAATGACCATTTGTCTGGGTTGACTGCGGTTTAAGCGAATAACGCCTTGGAAAGGCGGGACTGATTCCATATCTGCAGGGAGAAGAGAAGCAGTTTCTATCTCTCTTTTTATCCGATGAACGGAGTGGGTTAACTTACTTTCCCAATTCGGTTCACCTTTTTGGAGGAAATCGCAGGTGCGAACCCCAGCATTCAACACTGCCTTCCGAAGTCCACCGTGCTCTGCATATGCCGTGATGACGACCGCCCCGACATCCGGGATGAACTCGCTGACTTCCTTCAACACCTTCAACCCACCGTCCAGTGATTTCCTTTCTCCGCCTGATTTTTCTGGCAACTCAAGGTCCAAACAGAGAATGGAAGGGTGTATGGCGCGTGCCACTTGGACAGCTTCTTCGACACTGTCGGCTTCAAAGACATTGTAACCGTATTCCTCAAGGATTTGCCGAATGGTCTCGCGCCATAACGGGTCATCCTCCACTAACAGGACCGAAAACTCAGTTGCATTAGTAGATTCAGAACCAAGCCATGTCACCGCCCGTGTGCGGAGCTGGTAACCAGCTTCCCAAGAAGACAAGGGAACAATACAAACCAATTCTTCAACCTTTTTCCTCGTTATACCTAAACTTCTCGCTATCTTATCTAGCATTTGTCCTACTTTATACTGAACATCATCTTGCCGGCAATTCACGAATGAGGCTATTTGAGCAATTGAGAACACCCGTGAATTTGATCGAGCAAGTAAGCTAAAGATCTCAAATTCTAAGGGCTTCAGAGCGATAGGCCTTCCGTTAATAAACACTTTCCTTTTGTGATAGTCGATTTCTACTTCCCATTCTGATGCTTGATTTAATTCTCGATCTACAACTCTTACTTTAGCTGGAATTCGGTAGAGGACTTCTCCGGCCACTTCTTCATCTATTCTAATGAGGTGGTATGGTTCAATATAGCGTTCAGCTCGCTGAAATGCTTCATAAACGGCTTTCCTCAACCTGTAAATAGCATCGGAAACATTTTCTTCCAAAGAGTACCCATATTCCTCGGTGATCAATTCCTTGATACGGTCAGCTGTCAAACCGTGTCTTTGCCCATGTCGACACAAAACAGCAAACACATAATAAAGCCATGGTGGTAGAGGCACTATGATATTATCGACGCGAACAATGTAACGACCTGTGCTTTCATCTTGCCCTACTAAATCTATATTAAGTGGCAAAAGTTCCTGATTGAGGCGATATTTCAGTCTTCTTAGGCTATCCATTAAGTCGTGTTCCCAATCCAAATCTTTCAGTATGTAATCTCGTGGATTTACCCCTAACTGTGCAGCTAGACGATGAACGGAAATACGATGGCTTTGAGATGTGAGGATGATGACATCAGCATTTGGCTTGAAATCGCGCAGCATTTTTAGGATCTTCTCACCAATCTTATGGGATGTGTTTTTATCGGCGTCATCCCTTGGCAAACCAAGGTCAAGAATCACCACAAGATGAGTGTAAGACTTAACACCTTTTATTCGACTTTTTGTAAGTTTATTTAGTATATTCCTTAAATTTTTTTGGTTGCATGCCAAGTGTGGTTCGACTCCTAACTGCTCCCTGACGATTGATGCCACCGTTTCTAGCCAAGCGTAATCGTCCTCCACAATAATAACCTCAAGGAGCAACTTGTGATATTCCTCTATATCAAATTTTTCTAAGTATATATTTTTTTCTTGTATCTTCTTTTGTATTTGAGATATTTTTTTAGCAATACTTTGTAACATGCGAATGGAAAGGTTTCCTCCTTCCACTCTTCTTTTCAAACCAATCAACTCTAATTGGATAGGTTTAGGGATTTTTGATTTGATATCACTGCTTAATAATTCCGAAATGCAATTAACTACCTTCCGAGGAGTGCTTATAATGAGGCGCAATCGGGATATGATAGCATGGACAGGTGTATCATGGAGCCAAATGCAGGCAGGCTCCACATATTGATCGTAGCCCTTTATAGCTCGCTCTATCTCAGTCAGCTTGCGGTTCTTCAAGTCGTGCACTAAATCCCAAAAATATTGGAGATGTTGGCGAGCCTCCTGTGGCAAACTTGGGTCATTTATAACTTTTCTAATTAAAGGTTTTAAGGAAGGTATTTTGGAAGAGATGAAACTATCTGAATCAGACCACGCCTTTAAGATTTTTTCAATGAAGTCGTGTAAGAATCTCATCCTCATTAATAGTTGGGTTGACATTTAAATTCACCTCACGACGAAAGGTTAGCCCCTTCCAATCGGTTATAGGTGTCAAGATGCCGAGACCTCTACCTTGTGCTGACCTTTTGCCCGCTCGCAGATGAGAGCGTGGATAAGCAATGCGTTGAACTTGTTTTCCCCTTCGCACTTCTCCACACCTAGAGGGAGAGGTTCATCTATTGGACCTCCAGAAAGCATAATCACGAATACTCCCTCAGTCAATGCCGCATTCATAAGCGCTGTTCCCAAACGCTTATCACCACCGAGCCGGTAATCACATAGCAAAACATCGGGTGGGTCTCGTTCAAGATAAGCGCACGCCTCTTCATACGAAGACACTTGGCGACAAATGTAACCTCTCAAAGACAATTCGTTCGCAGCGGGGTAATCGTCATCATCTGCGATTAGGATATGAGTGAAGTTTTCAGGTGCCTTATGATCGCGCCACTTTGCAATAATTTGAGCAGCCAGCGGAATCGGTTTGGAGACTTGGATGGATAAACGCTTGGCGATGCAGTTGATAATGTTCTCTATCTCTTGTATATCCGAAGCTGTCTCTAAGTTCGCTACTTTGCGGCTAAGTTCTCTCATCTTTTTCCCCAATTTCAAATGAGGTGCAAAGAACCCAACAACTTCCCTCAATTCCTTGATGATCGCCAATGCCCGTTCTTTGCTACTTCGGACCGCGTTACGAAGGTCATGGATTAGTTTACTACAAAATTCCCCAAAGGCGCACCTTTCAAACCCTACTTGTCTTAGTTCCTGAAGTGTCAATGGCTTAGCCATTGCAAGAGTTTCTTTTAACTCGTTGAGTCGAAACGGCATCTTTACAAAGTATGTCCCTACAGTGTCTTGCCACAACAAGGGAAAATCTTTAGCCAATCGCTCCCAATTCTCCACAGACAGAAAAACAATGGGCGCTCTCAAACGGAACAATAACCGCAATTTTTGAGAAAACTTCAACCCTTCTTCCAAGTTACCATCGCGAAAACCTAAGTCCAAAAGCAAAATGTCTGGCGGAGGCATAAGTGCTCTAACCGCATCCTCTTCTAAATGGACGCATTGCACCTGGTAGTCCTTCCGCAAAGCCCGTTGCAAGGAAGCTAAAAAATTATCATTGCTACTGATAACGAGTAGTGTTTTCAGCACCTTTACTTTAGCCTTATGTCTCCGGCGGAATGTTTTCTTTTTCTTTGTCACTTTGACTTTCACCTTTTAAATTAACCTTTACTTTACTCTTAAATACTACATAAGCTAAACAAGCTGATATTAAAGTTGATATTAGAAGAGGAACTAATATAAATTTAACAGGAATATAATAAAAGAAATAGTTAAAAAGATTGGGGAAAGCAAGCGCAAGGTAAAAAAAACCAGACGACACCAAGAACCATAGTCCAGTAAAACAGGTTTCCGAAAATTCGGGAAAAAGAAGATCGTCGCAATTTCCAGAAAAGTCATGTCCAAGACGCATATTTTCTATATCTATCTTTCTTTCAATACTTGAACGCATATTAGAGATAAATAAAGTATCCACAACCGATAATAGCACTAAACTATAAAAATAAAATTTAAGGACTTCAGGACGAGGACTGGAAATACGGACTTCATAAAGCATAAAAACAGCAATAAAAACAAGTGTAAAAACAATATAAAAATTAGTTATATCTAGTAAACTTAACATTCGCCTTCTTCTTGCCATAATTGTTTTCTGTTTAGCTATTTCATTGGGAGGCAAATTGAAGCGCCATAACGGATGTAAACCGTAGAGGTAGTCATATTTAAGTGAACAACTTTCTCCTTTGACACAAGGACAATGGATATAGGTATAAAGGACTAAGGCTACTAAACCACCAATGAAAGCAAATATAAATTTTTCAGGATGCAATTTGATGGCTAAGTTTATGAAATGTAAAAGTTTAATTTTTGTTAATTCTGTTAATATAAGGGAAAGGAGAAGAAAATTGCATAAAGAGACAAATATAATAAAATAATCTATAATATCAAGTATTTTCAATATTAAGGGTAATTTTTCTGATTTTGAATGGTTTAAAGGGAACATTTTCCTTATAGTGAGCAACTCTGCATAATTAAGCAAAAGAAGAGTTAGGGAAGAAAGAAAAAAGATACCTAATCCGAGACATAAAATACCTAAGAATGAAACAAGTTTGCCAAGAGAAAAAATTAATTTACTATCAAATGAATAGGAAAATAATGCCCGAAGTAAAACAATATAGTCACAATAAATTCTTAAGATAGGAGGAACTTCTGGCGTCATGAAGAGGATAAAAAGTGCCCAAAGAGCAATTGTGATGCCACTAAAGGCCAATATCCTTTGCAATATGTGGAAAGGAAGAAACTTCCCCCACACCATTTTTTCCTCTTTTTTTTCTGACATTTCTTTTACACCTCCACTTTCTCCACTGCATCCCTCAATTCATCCATCGCTTCACATAGATCAACAAGCCAGTTATGGAATTGCGTCCAGTGGCATCTTAGTTCCTCAAGGTTAACTGACCCCACTTGTCTCAGGTCTTGGAAGATTTGTTTAACCTTCCCTTCACTTTCATTGCTAAACAGAGAGGACAAATTTTCCCATGCTTGGCATATCTTTTCCCTTACTTCAGCATTACTTGTTTTTGCTTTTGAATCGTTCACCACTTGCTCAACATCGCTCATTAACCGCTTCGCTTCACCCCACAGCATCTCGTCCATCTCACTGGCATACGGATTCTCCCCACCCCAATACTGCTCATCACTTTGTGCTTCTATTAATCCTTGTGCATCAATGTCAATAGGAAGAAAAAGAAAAATAATACGATATTTAAGATTAGAAATCTTTTTCACCATTGGTAATTTAATGATTTCTTTTAGTTTTTGGTAATTATCATTTATTATCAAATCACATAGCGCCATGTAAACTGAATCGCTTGTGACATGACTGAAGTCCTTATATCCCTTGAGTCGTTCACCTTGAACCTTCTTACGAATCTTATTCCAATCCACAACTTTGTTATGAGCAGCGATGTATATATCTACATTTTGAAATTGTTGAATAACTTGAATAACTCGCTGAGTAGTTTCTTTCTTAACTAGTTGATAATATTCTTCTTCCCGCTCAATTTGGATTTTTGCTTGACAAAGCAAAAGGACTTTATTACCATTGAACTCCTTCCATCTTACAATGATATCTTTATTAATAGTCTCCTCAGACCAATTTCTTTCATCTTTCGCATTCTTCCATAACTCATAATCCGCTGTCGTTACGACGATGATGAGTTCCACTGATGATCACCATCCCTTCGGTGAAATACGAAGCCCCCAAAGAAGATGGGCAAGGATTATTTTATCTCCGGCGTTTTGGATAAGGCACTCAGCAAGGTTAGAGTATTCAACCCACCTCAAACGCTCATTGCGAGCCATTTCCGGCTCCCCTCTTCCAGTAGTTATTATGACCCAGCGAGCCTTGCTTTTTAAAGCCTCCCATGCCTCTTGAAATTCATTCTCACCCAGTTGCTTTCTCACTTCGTCAATAATCCCTTGATGGATAATAATGAAATCAAAAAAACAATCTCCATTAGGTGGTTTCAATTCTTCAACAAATTTTTTAAAGTTTCTTCGGACTTCATCTGTATCTTGAAGATAAACTCTTCTTTTTCTCCAAGTATTAATTCGTTTTTGATTATCTTCGTTTTTATATTTAGAAACTCCTGCTACTGCTTTACCATCTTTTTCCAACCAAATTCTTTCATCAATTACTGCTACTGAAATAGCAGCCATCTCCTTGATTAGGTAAGGATTACCTTCCTTTAGCAAATTTGCTGTAGGTGTCCCCCCCGAAATTGAATAGTGAAAAGCAGAATTTCTGAAAAGATTTGTATTATCAGAACCTTCTTTATGATCAAAAACAAGATAATTACTACATTCTTCATAATTTGGATCATCTTGAACTATTATATACATATTATTAACTATTCTATCCCACCGTATACAGACTTTATATTTTCCCCACCAAGCCTCAACCCAATTTTCCCAAAGACATTGTAGTAATCCTTCAGGTTCATTTAAATTAAGTTTATCCTTCTTCAAAAAAACCACTATTCTTTTTAAACACTCGTAATCTTTATCATTAGGAATAGTGTCCTCACCGGTAACCAAAATCCTGTAAGGAAGGGATGCTAAATTCTCATGGAGCCATTTCCAATCCACCTGTTCTCCTCGCAAAACAAGGAAATTATGGCGAGGGATGTCACCCTCAGCGATTTGTTGTTGAAGATCCTTAAAATCGGGAAGAAAGTCTATGCCTTTTTGGCGAAAGGCATCATGCAGGTTTTCTTGTGGTTCCATGCCTACAATAAGAGCTTCCTTAGGTCGTAACAAATAAAGCACATAAGTTAAATTACCAAAAATCTCATTATTTATAATTTGTTGGTTTTCTAATTTTACTTCAATAATAGGAGGTTGTGCTGCATTGTCATTTTGCCATTCCTTAAACTTTGTATCTATTTCCTCTTGTTTAATCATGCGCAAATAAGCAGCACAAATTTTAATTTCCTTCATACCCCAATCTCCTGTTTTTAATTCACCAGTATCAGGATCAATGATTGGTTGTGATAACTTATAGTTTAAGTCATCGACAACTTTTTGTGATGTACTAAGGTTGTCACTAATTTTAACTCGATAGAAATCTTTTTGCCATCCCCTTCCTTTATCGTCCCATTGATCCTCTATAGTAATCGTGAATTCTAAAGTATTTGTAACTTTACCATATTTAGCAGCATTGCGTATAAGTCCTTCAAGGATAACATAAAAGGCTTGCGCTCCAATTTGTCCATGAGGAATAGATATAGATATACTAAATTGTAATTTTTTTCTTTTTATCTTTAGTTTCTTCCTATATATCTGCATTGATGGCTCAGTTGGACTCGATAAATGAGAACGAGCAATGTTATCTAAAAGACATTTTTGCTCAGTAAACTCATCTAAGAATTCTTCCCACGATGTGGTTAAACACCAAGATGGTGACGAGGTGGATACTTGTGCGATAAAATCCATCCGCCTCTGGAGATAGCGCATGAAATTTTTAATTTCCTCGTTAGAATAAGCCCTTGGGTTTTTTAACCGCTCTGCCAGATACCAGATGGCATGCGAGCCGATGTTATGTGACATATTCCGCCCCATAATAGCAGCAATAGAGGCACGAATAGTATAATTTCTCATTTGGCGAGTGCTGAAATCTATTGCTTGTTGAAAACTTAAGTGTCGTCCTATGGCATATATATCTGTGATGATCAAATCTAATTCATTGAAATTATATTTTTTAATATCTTTGAATTTAAAACGACTAAAAACCACAACTCCTACAAAAGCAACTTCTCCCTCACCAAGCTTTATAATAGGAATAGGAACAAACAAAATAGTTTCCCATTCAGGAATTATACATAAAATTTTGAGACTTTTGTAAATATGTTGAATTTTTTTGTTATCACCATTTATTTCAAAATGATTATAAACGAAACTATTATCTTGAAGTGCTCTAATAAAATCTTCGAAATCATTTCTATTCTCTTTATCTTGAATTAAATTTTCAATAATAGGATAATCAGATATATTGACTATAAATGGATCATTAAAAAAAGGGAAATGTCTAGTTACAATTAAAGGTGAATCAGGATAAAAAGGATAATTATCTGTACCAAATATTTCATCATGTTTGAAGACATTTATTTTTTCTTTTTGTAATGATATCTGACTATTAGTAGGAATTTGAATATGTATAAGATAATTGCCAATAACTGAATTAAACTTTTCTTCTTCACATTTCCATGCATTACCTTTCGTTACTATATAAATTTGCTTTGTTTTGATTTCCCTAAAAACATAATTTGCAAAAGAAGTTTTTTCACTTACTTTCAAATAAGTGCTGTAATAAATCAAATATTCATTCAACTTTTGCTGGGATTGAAAGACATTTGGTCTAATTAGGGCAATTGAGCCGCGCCTTCGTCCCGCACACCAATTTATGGTTGAGAGAGGCTCCCATAGTACGATAGCCCAATGGTAAAAGTGAGAAGAAAAGCGTTTGTTAACGGTCAAAAACCATCCCACTATTTGCTTTTCTATGCCCATGTTAGACATAGCACCATCACCTTCACTTTCCACACATTGGCGCTTATAGTCTATTAAACTTTATATAGATTACTTTTACAAACACAAAACTAAACTTATCCCTAAGAAATAGAGATAGGTTCTAACAATAAGAAAAATCTACTCTCAATTTGACTAAGAAGTATATAATAAGACTGTAGAAATAAATCTGCAACTTTATCAGGTTCTCTTACCTGCACAATCCATACTCGATGCCCCTCAATTCGCGGGCATTTTTCCTTACCTAAATTATTACACCAATCATTCCCAAATTCTTCCCAAATAACTTTCCTGAACTTAACAGGGCACTCCGCCCCTATGGCAAGAGCCAATTGCTTACCTGTCATTGCTGATAAATACTCTTCAAAACTCACTTCATTGTTTTGCCAATGTTTTTCTACAGTGTATAATTCTATTAATTTTACAATTTTAAGTCGTTTAAGTATATCTTCCAATATTCCTAATGTAGTAGATGAATGCAGATTATAGAGAAATTTATAATTTTGTCCTATAAAATCCCTAAGAGCCAAGAAACTCTTTCTAAGGTTATTTTCTTTTTTTGATAAATTTTGTAAAGCAAAATCACCAATTTCTTGTACAAGCAACAAATAACCATTTTTTACTAAATTTGACAATATTTTCCTACAAGTTAGATGCCATTGAGGTAAGAGGTATAAAATAAAGAATGCTGTGATAATATGAAATCGTAAATTAGCATGATTTTCTAAAAATGTATCAATATCAGTTAAATGTATATTTATTGTAACTTGATTTAAATTCTGTAATTTTGACAACATTGTTTTAATAAATCTTTCATTTACATCAACGATATGAACTCGAATATGTTTTATTTTCTTTAATAGTGACTCTAATAACGGTAACTCAAGACGACCAGTGCCACAACCTATAAATAACAACTGAATATCATTTCTGGATTGATTATAATTAAAATCAAGTTTAGATATTATTTTCTTTATTAAGTATTTCTTATTATTTTCAGGAATTATTAAAAGACGGTCATACAAATCAATATTCCAATTTTGATCAAAATATGGATTTTGTCTCTCTCGCGGGAGAGAACATTTTTCACACCATTTTATACACATTCCACTTCCACCTCCTCCCAATTAGGAAGATCCGTCCCAGAGTCTAATATCTTAAAAGCCCTAAATGATTTGAACCCTTCTTTAGAAGTTGCGTGAACAATTATGCAGAGTACTTGACCTTCCCGGTCACAATGAAGAAGTCGATCTATAGGAGAAGGGATCTCAGGTGATTGATCCTTTCTATGTTCACAAGGATGAAGATGAAAAACTGCAAGGAGGTCCATAGATCGATTTTCATCTATAGCCTTTTTGATACTCTTTGAATCTATTACAAATCCCATATCTTCTCTTGAACAATTACATTGAGGCCATCCATAGTTTTCAAATGCTTTCTCAATTTCAGGCCATATATCTGGATTTCTGCTAATATCCTTTAATTCATCGATAATGACTTTTTGCGCTATCCATATATTACTACTTTTGATACCAAAAATAAGTCCAAAAGCCTTTTTAGGTCTCTTACCTAAGGAACTTTGACAATGTTCTTTAATCTTCTCGAACAGGCTTTTGGGTATGAGCAACTTCATTGTTGACCCTCCTTAACGCTATTAACTATTAATAATTCAAATTTCTTCCCATATCGCATAATAGCCAATTCTGATTGAAGATTTCCCATTTTATCAAAACTCAAAGGCCCCGTTACACCCATAAACTTTCTTGATAGTAATGTAGATCGCAAAGATTCGGGTGTCTTTTGAGGGTCTTTCGCTAAACACTCTGCAAGGATGTGAAGTGCATCATACATATAGGCAGCATCGTATGGGACTTCATCTATTCCCCAACGATTTTTAAATTGTTTACATAATTCCTGAAATGCTTGAGAGTTTTCAGCAATGAATTTAGGACCTATAAATACAACATTTTTGATGGCCTCAAAAGGCACTTGATTTTTTAGTTCTAAGAAACCAATACCTCCAATAACTTTTAATGATATTATCACATTTTGTTCTAACATCTGAGATAGTAAAAGCTTAATATCTGAACCATATCCAAGAACTATCACGAAAGACGGGGAGACAGATCTCAATTTTGCAATCTGAGACCGATAATCCTTTGCTCCTAATTCGAACCATTCTTCTTGAAAATCAATTTTGGCTTTTGAAAGTCCAGGGCGAAGAACATCACGAACCTGAACTTCTGATAATGGATCTCTGGACGCAAGAATAAAAAGTAAGTTAGGTTTTTCTTTTATAATTATATCCAATACCTTTTCAGCTTCTCTTTTACCATCATAAAGAAATCTTACGGTGTGTTTCGCATTTATGGTAATTTCAGGATGAAACGCAACAGCCCCAAGGAAAATATCTTGAGATTCAGCCACAGGTTTAAGTGCCATACAAACACCACTTAAAGATGCAAGAAAAACTTTAATCCCATCTGCACTTACTGCTTTCTGTATAACTGAGACAGCAGTTTTTGGATCACCTTGACTATCATAAAATTTTACTTGTACATTAACACCTTTATGCTTAAGGTTATACATTGCTAATATTAAAGCGTTTTTCTCTGGTTCTCCAAGAAAAGACAATTTTCCTGTTAATGGCAATATGGCGCCAATTCTGATGACTTGTTCTTGAGGTGTAGGCTTTTGGGTAAGGCGAATGCCGACAAAAATGGCGGCAATTACTACCACAACGACACTAACGATAATCCATAGGCTTCTCATGAACTGATTACCTCCTTAACATCGGTTTTTGTAGGAATTGGAAAGAAAATCTCTTCTAATTCTCCTAATTCTATTAATTTTTGTGGTTCTTCATATTCCATTTGAAGTTGCCCATTCGTTAAAATCAACGCTTTATCAGCGATTTCTAATGCATTTTTAATATTTTGCTCAACTAAGACAATGGTGATATTAAAGGTTTGATTGATAATTTGAATTTTTTGCATTATTTCTTTAACCAAATTAGGAGATAAACCTGCCGATGGTTCGTCTAAAAGCAAAAGCTTTGGTCTCTTCACTAAGATCATCCCTAAGGCTAACTGCTGCCTTTGACCGCCAGAAAGCAATCCTGCCCTTTTCCTTGCAAGCCCTTGGAGGGCAGGGAATAGTTCCATTACCTCTTCTATTGCCTTTCTTTTTTCTTGCGGAGGTAATCCATTGGCTCCTATTTCCAAATTCTCCAAAACAGAAAGGCTGGGAAAGACTTGCCCACCCTGCATAAAGCATCCTATCCCTTTCCTCACCCTCTCGTGGACAGGAAGGTCTGTCATGTCTTCACCCTCAAAGTAAATTTTGCCTTCCACGGGTCTTATCATTCCCGCTATCACCTTCAACAGGGTTGACTTACCAGC
>Ga0272445_1001500_pt1 | contig 17917 bp, 19 predicted proteins | sample YNPCB0031_FD_194404 | JGI IMG/M metagenome (GOLD analysis project Ga0272445, IMG submission 194404) | Hot spring sediment microbial communities from Yellowstone National Park, WY, United States - YNP-CB-003-1 | ecosystem: Environmental > Aquatic > Thermal springs > Hot (42-90C) > Sediment... | reverse complement strand
TGATCCCGATGTAAATAAACTCCTAGTCGAGGTGATGAAGAAGATAGCTGTAGTAAAACCAGAGGAGTTCTCTAAATGGGTTAGAGAACTAGGTTCATCTCTAACAATAAGAGACCCGTTAACAGATAGCAACACTGTGTTTACCTATGAGTATGCTAAACAGATTTCGGTAGCTATTAGAGAGGGTAGAGTTAGTAGAGATGATCTTTATCAGAGAGTTAAAGAAGCAGCTATATCAAGGTTAACAAGTATTCTTGCTGAGCTTAGTAGATGAGATGGTATCTAGATGGATTTTCTAAAGATCTACACAATTTTCTCTATAACACTCGTACTCTTCTTCGTAGTAATACCTATAGCTATCACTATAGCTAACTACAACCCTTCAACATGTTTTAAAAAAGCTCTAGAAGATCTCGCTACATCTACAGCATTAACTAGGATCCCTATCGAGATTCAGAAACGTGGTGAACTAACTGTTATAGTTATTAGATGGCTTGATCTCGGATCTCTCCCAAACTCTCTCCTCCTACCTCTAATAGTCTCAATTATAGCTACAGCTCTAGGACTTGTATACAGCTTGTCTATGTATATCTATAGATTCCCAAAGATATTCACATTACTTCCTCTACTAGCCTACCTCCCTATACCATTTGTAAAACCTGTAGCTCTTCAAATTATTCTCGATCCTGATATAGGGTTTCTAAACCGTTTCCTAAAGATATTCGGGTTAACGATACGTGTAGAAGGGTTAGCTGCTGTAGCTATCTATCAGATAATAAGCTTCTTCCCTCTTACCTATGCACTAAACTTATCGTATCTACTTATGTTGCCTAGGGAATTCGTTGAAACTTCTTATAGCTTAGGTAGCTCTGCTAAATCAACAATACTAAAGATAGTAATACCTCTTCTAAAACCTTCTATCCTTACATCGCTATCGCTAACCTACATACTATCTCTTGAAGATCTTGAAGCACCTCTAATATTCGAAGGGTATCCAGATGTAAGAGGTCTTCTCTCTTACAAAGCATACACATACTTTATCTCCGAGGTTTACAGAGGTTTCTCGTTAAAAGCTATAGGCTATACACTGATCCTCCTCTTGATAACGATATCTATATTCATCGCTATAGCCAAGTATTTAACAACTGTTTACAGAAACTTTGGTGTAGCTCTTGTTAAACCTATCAATATCTATAGATACGATGTAAGAAGTGTAGGGATTGCTGTAGTAATCTTGGTAACAATGATATTGATATCCTCTCTTATACCGACATTCACAAGCCTTACATACATCATCGTCAACCCTTTAACGTTGGAGATATCGCCTTCGATAGTATACCTCCTAGATGCTACACGCATTAAATCAACTATAAATACTGTTATCTATACCTTAACCTCGCTATTCCTAGCAATAATAATCTCTCTACCTATAGCTTACTGGATATCTAGAAGAAGAACTTTCTACAGATTGGTAGAAGCACTAGCTTTAACACCTCTACCAATCCCAGGTATAGCTATTGCTTACACATACATAGAGATGTTCAGAAACCTACCTCTAAACCCGTTCAACACTCCATGGATATACATAATCACGTTGTACACGTTTAGAAGATTACCCTACGTATACATAGTGTTGAAGAACACTATATCATCTATACCTCTAGATTATGAAGAAGTTGCTCAAAACTTAGGAGCTTCTAACACCAAAATCTTAACATCTATAGTATCACCTCTCGCTATATCTACATCTCTAAACGGATTAGCAATAGCATCTATAACCATTGCGACAGAGGTAAGCTCATCGATAACCATAGGAGGACTAGGAACTACACAAGGATGGAACAGTGAAGCACCCTTAATATATACGATATATAGAGATATTACTGTATCTAGCATAACTATAGCAGGGGTGTATACCATAGCTATACTTATAGCGGTACTCAGCTCAATAATTATTTCTAGGGTATTTCTACATTATATCTCGAAGAAATTCAAATCCTAACAGTTCCGGGGTTTTCCCAAGACAATAATATATAAATATCTATGTATATCTATGAATACTTTTTCTTGCTTCAGGGAAAATCCATTCATCTTTTTAATATTTAGATATAGTTAATCTGTAAGGATAGAGGTGGGTATATGAGTATTAGAAGCTATGTTCTAGACCATAAGCTAGAAATACTTGTAAAAGACATTGTATATACTTTAAGAGATTATTTTCCGTATGTAGATATAGATAGAGTTAAAGTTGTTATTTGTAGAAACTGTAAATCAAAAGCTTTAGCAAGGATATACTCTCTCCCTACGGTTTGGAGATATATATTGAAGTTAGAGCCTATGTACATTATAGAAGTTATTGAGAAAAACTTCAACTCCTTAACCCACGAGGAAAAAGTGAAGGTAATTATACATGAGTTACTCCATATACCCAAGAAATTCTCTGGAGGTCTAAGACCTCATGGAAAATACGTTAATAAGCATATAGTTGAAAAACTTTTCAATGAATATATTAAGAGAAAATCTATAGAAAAACTAGGTAGATAATCTTAGTAAAATCTCTATTGAAACAACCCTCCACCCTAAAAACACCAATATTCTCTGCATATAAAACCTTTTCCTACTCTACATACAGTCTCTTAAAGAACTTTGAGATAATGTTATGATTAACAGTATTTAAAGAATTATTTAGATATACTTTAGTCATCATTATATTGATAACCATCATTATTAGTAATGTTTAAATTAAATAATCTTCTTGATATTCTATACTTTAGCGGTTACTTACACAATATTCTTTGATCACTATAATAAAATTCTATTATTGAAGCGGTCAGTGAATACACTGACTTTAAGGAAAGATAATAGGACTTAATAGGAATCTAGAGGTTGAATCTTTTGGATAGCTTTGAATACTCTGTTCTTTGTTTTTGTTCACTTTTGTTTAGATATACATATCTATGTGATCGCTGTATATACTAATCTTGTGAGAGATATGTCGGAAGAAAAAGAAGTTAAAGAAGTAGAAACTGAATGTAAGAAGCTGGGTAAGAAATCTTCGGAAGAAATAGGAGAGCTTATGGCTATAAGAGAGATGATTAATGAATGGCTTGAGAAGCTAGGGATTGTTTCTAAAGATATTGTTAATGCTGTTGTTAGTACGCTTGATGGATCTAAGCTTGGTAAGGAAATTGTTGATCTCTATAATAGTTTGAAGTCTGCGGATCTTCCAGAAAATCTTGTTGTAGAGATTGTTAAGGATTTCTATAAGAAGAAATTAGAGATAGCACCATCCCTTAGCGATATAGTGAAATCAGTCAGAAGTTAGAGGCTCTATCAAACCTCCAGGTTCTCCAACAATCTCTGTACCTACTGCTAAAAAAGAAATTAAAGAAAAGAAAGAATCTGAAAAACTTGAAGAGAAGTAATTGATATAGAATTAAATACATATTATTTTTTATAATTATAGTTTTAGATGGTGCTGTGGTTGAGTTCTGAAGATGTTGTAGTAAAGTTGGTGAAAATTCTTGAAGAAGTTCTCGAGAGGTTAAAGAAGATTGAAGAAAAGTTAAGCAGTATTCCTCTTAGCAATGAGGAAGCTACTCTTGTTCAAAAACTTGTATCTCTATACTACCTTCCTGTTAGTGTAGCTATTGAAGCTACTAGAAGAGTTATTGGTATTGTTTCTCAATTTCGTTTAGACTCTATATCAACTGAAATTGTGAATATTTTGTCTATATGCTGAGAAATGAATATTTCTGAAATAACTAAAACTGTTAGAGAGGTTAGAGGTAAAGCTTCTAGAAGAATAATTAGAGAAAAACCACATAGACTTGAAAACCTTGGGATAGTTATTAACGTAGGGAGTAAGCAGAGACCTAAGTATATTTTGAAGAATTGTTTGGAGAAGCGATGAAACTTGGGTTCTATAAATACTTTGAAAATAGTTTACGTAGCTATAAACATAATTGTTACTGCTGTTCTCTATATAGTAACTCTGTATATAATGTTAGTAGTTTATGTATTCGCTATGGTTACATATAATATAGCATGTTTTGTTATTAGAATAACCTTCTCTAAACTTCCCTGGAGAATTAAGCTTGAGTTTGTAGTGATATACCTAAAACTTGAGTTAAGTATAGCTTGGGAAACGATTTCTATACATAAAATTGGTAATCTATTTAAAGAGAGCTACATATTAAAACAGCTATATTCTTTCAATCTCTTTAAGTATTTATAATCAGCATTGAATATCTAGATCCTTCAACGCTCTTCAATCTTCTCAATTCTGAGGAGCTATAGTATATTATTGAAATATGTATAGCTAAAAAATAGTTTGGGTAATTCCATATAGTTAAGTTTTGTAGAATAGTTACCTTTCGGTAATCGATACTAGCGGGTCTATCTATTCTACTAGTGGACAGATTCTTAAGGAAGCAAGGTCAGCACCTCGATAAAATGAAAAGGTGTGTAAGCATATATGGAATACCTTGGTTGCATCTGAGAACTCCTTCGATGAATAGTGGAGACCGAGGGATGGAGAAAGTGAAAAAGAAGAGATTCTTGTGGCTAATCAAACCAATTACTAAAACCTGAACCTTTTTAGGGATACGAAAAAGTGATCTTTGGTATTACACTTTTTAGCTCTGAATACCTTGGAATCTAGAGGATATTAAATATGTGTTCCAGTGTTGAGTTATCTGAGGAAGTTTTGAAGTATATTGAGATTGCTGAAAGATTCTTGGTTGAGGGTAGGGAGCTTATTGATAAAGACCCTGTTCAAGCATCTGAAAAACTATATAAAGCCGCTGAGGAAGCTGTTAAGGCTCTTGCAATAGCCCTCAACCTTCCAGAAGCTAGAAAAGCTATTGAATCTGGTGGTTGGTGGTCAAAACTTCTTGAGAAAACGGCTCAAAGTGTAGCTAAAGCTCTTGGTGTTAAAGAGTTCATTCTCTGGTGAGATACAGCATACAAACTACACGTAGATGGTTTCCACGAAGCTAAGTTAAGTAGTGAGGATATTAGGGAGAGATACGAATACATATTTAAACCAGCAAAATAAACAAATAGAATTCAAATTGAATTAATTAAACTAATCTATTTTTAAATATATCTAAAATACCTTAAGATTAAAATTCTTCGCTTTAATTAAAAACTATGTTTATATATCAAAATTTCTAAGTTTAAACTAATATAAAAAAGAACATCTATATATTATATCCATTGATGGTATTTAAAGAACTCTTATATTCGTTTAAATAGAATGATTTTCTTCTCCTAATAAAAAATCCGATTAATTTCATGACATAAAATATAGATCTTCATAGAAAATGAGTACCTAATAATATTTTTATTAGTCATATTATAATATTGATTAAGTAAGAAATTAAATGATATGTACTGTGATAAAACTGGTTTCCCTACTTGCTTATTTAAATTAAAGATTTTTAACCATTATGTAATAGTGTTTTATTTTCTCTATGCCTGGTACTTGTGTGTAGAAGAATAGATGTGATGTCCATGGTATTACTGCGTATCTGAATCCTAATTCTTTTAGATCGTTTAATGCTTTGAAGAGGAGTACTGTTCCTACTCCATGTCTTCTTTTCTTCGGGTCTACACCTATGGGTCCGAATTCATTTCTACCCATTCTAAGGTATACCGAGAATCCTATCAATTCGCTTCCTTGTTCTGTTATCCATATAGTTGGAGGTTTGTTTCTAAATGCGTATAGAGATTCTATTCTCCAGAATGGGGATTCAAATGTTTTTCCAACCCATTGGCTAACAATCTCAGCTTCTTCATCTCTACCTTTCCTAAAGATAATTCCTTCGGAGATAAGTTTGTTTTCTAGTTTTAATACTCTCTTTGGGTAGAAGAACTGGGATAGATTGATTTCGTAGTTAACAGTTTCTTCCTTTTTATAGTAGTTATGAATCTCGAATATCTCTATATAGTCTTCATAGAGAACATTTATACCTGGCATAAAATAGTAAGGAGGATAGGCATATAGAACAATACCTTTTTTACTACGTTCTCTAGCAATATTCTCAAATTCTTTTAAAAGTGTATTGAAAATGTTTCTCCAATCATCTTGAGAAAGATTAGAGTCTATTGCTAGATCTTTAACCCATATAACATCTTTAAACTTATCTATAGCTTCACTAGGTTCCCTAACAATCTCTACTCCAACTATAAAACCTCTAACTTTCCCAAAACTATCCAAGATAAAGAGTATAAGCTCTTCATCGAGATTAACATCATTAAAAATAAAAGAATTAAATATATCACACTCAACATTATCAAATGGAAATGCTCTATTATGAATTCTACAGGCATCAACTAAATATTCAAGATCTTTTACATCTTTGTATACTACAATTTTGTTCATGATTTCACCTATGGAAATCTATTTAAGTTGTATATATAAATCTTTGATTACAATATAAAGCTTAGTTTTATTCGATTACTGAGATTCACTAGAAGATATTTCTTCATTTTACTGATGCTCTTTACTCTTTTTATGAAGGGATCTTCTATTCGTTCCTTCATAATGAGTAATTGTTATTAATTGAAAAAGTTTTAAGCTATGTTTAGCAGTTTTCGCCAGTCTATTTCTTTATCAACTGTTTCAATTATGTAGCTTTCTTTAGTTTTTATTGAATCTGCTGTTACTATTGATTGTACTTCTCTAAGTTTTTCAACTGTTGTATATGTATCATAAGATGTTAGTAGTATTGGTACATCTACTTCTCTAGCTTTTATTAAAACGCTTATATCTGGGTATAGGTTGCCTGTTAGTATTACAACACTTGGTTTTGTTTCAAGTGCTGTTATTATAAGATCTGTTCTATCTCCACCTGTAACTATAGCTGCGTTAACAGCTCTTCTAAACCATCTTAGAGCTGCTGATGGTGCCATAGCTCCTACGACAATATCTTCAACTATATTGTTTAACCTTTCTTTATTTTCTAGAACTTCTGCGTTAAGTAATTCGACTATATCTCGAACTGTTGGAGCTAATAGTCTTGGTTTCTCGGGTATTACTCCGTATATATTCAACCCTATTTCTTTTATCGTTGGTACGAGGATGTCGTTTACTCTTTCTATGTAGTATATAGGGACGTTGTTTATGATGACTCCATCTAGTTTATAGTTATGGAATTCGAAGAAACATTTAAATAGCTGTATTTTGTCAACAATTTCATCGACAATATCTCTATCTTTAGCGTTTATCATTAGAATAGGTTTGCTATTCAATAACTTAGCTAGTTCAGCAATAGATAGACCTATAGATGATAGTATCTCTGGTGTTGGATAACCTTCGATAACTACGAAATCTTTTCCTTCAGCAATACTGTTATAGCTATCTATAATTGTTTTCTTAATTTTATCTAGCTCATTCTTCAACTCAATCGTGTTACGTGTAATAACTATAGGGCTTAGAATTTCTATAGGTTCTTGAACACCTAGAGCATCTTTGATAGCTACTACATCTGGATCTACGAATTTCATAGATGGAATTCTATACCTAGCTTTAGATATAGGTTTGAAATACCCTACTTTAAAACCTTCGAGAGATAATTTCTTCAACAATCCATATATCAGAACTGTTTTACCTTTTTCACCAAATATAAGTACAGATTTAGCCATGGTTTCCACCTACTCTACAACAATTTTTACATCTATTGCCAAAGCTCCTGCACCTTCTTCATAGACGAACAGAGGGTTAATATCCATTTCTACTATCTGTGGAATATCTGTAATAAGTTTACTTACTCTTATAAGAGTATTTATAACTGATGGTATATCTGCTGCAGGTTCTCCTCTAAAACCTTTTAGTAGAGTATACGCTTTAGTCTCCATAATCATCTCTCTTGCTTCGTATAGCGATAGAGGAGCTAATCTAAAAGATACATCTTTGAATAACTCTGTGTATATCCCTCCTAAACCAAACATCACTATATGACCGAATACAGGATCTTTCGTTGTTCCGATAATAACCTCCCTCCCTTTAGGAACCATCTTCTGAACAACAACACCATGTATTGAAGCATTTGGTGCATATCTTCTTACATTAACAATTATATTCCTAAATGCTTCTCTAACTTCTTCATCAGATCTAATATTCATAAATACTCCACCTACATCAGATTTATGGGTTATATCTGGTGAAGCAATCTTTAGGACTATGGGGTATCCAATTGCATTAGCTATTTCTACAGCTTCTTCTTCGTTTTTAGCAAGTTTTGTTGGTGCTACAGATATACCATAGCTTTTCACAAGATCTTTAGCTTCAGATTCTAATAAAACCTTCCTATTTTCTTCAAGAGCTTTTCTAATAATTGCTAGTGCTGTACTTCTATCTATATCGTATACCTCTATTGATTCAGCTATCTTACCTAGATAGTCTCTTAACTCTCTGTATGTACTCATTCCACTTAAAGCTACAACAGCTTTCTCAGGCATATCGTAGACAGGTATACCATTATCGATAAGTAGTTTAACTGCTTTCTCAACTCTTTCCCCACCTATGAATACAGATACTATTGGTTTCTCATGGTAGAGCTTATTCAACTCTATTATTGCTTTAGCTGTTTCTTCAGGTTCTGTAACAGCTTGAGGAGTAAGTATTGTTATTAATGCATCTACATTAGGATCTTTAAGAAGATTCTCAATAGCAACTCTATATCTATCTGCTCTTGCATCGCCAAGAACATCAACAGGGTTATATATAGCTGCCATCGGTGGTAAGCTCTTTCTCAGGATATCGATAGTACTAGAAGATAACGATGCTAACCTTAACCCTTTGAGTATCGCTAAATCTGATGTTACAACACCTCCTCCACCAGCGTTTGTCACAATACCAACTCTACTACCTTGAGGTATTGGCTGGTTAGCGAAAGCTATTGCTATATCGAATAACTCTGAAAGTGATGAAACAAGGATAACACCAGCTTTCTTTAAAGCAGCTTTTAATGCTGTTGCTCCACCAGCCATAGCACCCGTGTGGCTTAGAGCTGCTCTAGCTCCAGCTTCTGTTATACCTCCTTTGAGTAAAACTATAGGTTTCTTCCTAGAAACAGTTGAAGCTATCTGAATAAATCTACGGCCATCGGATATAGATTCAAGGTACAATAATATAACTTTTGTTTCTGGGTTCTCCCCTAGATACTCAATGAAATCTATTTCGTTAAGATCTGCTTTATTACCAAGACTAACTATATTCGAAAACCCTATACCAACTCTACTAGACCAATCTAGTATTGCTGTTAATAATGCACCACTTTGTGAAACAAATGCTATACCTCCTTTCCTCTGCGGATGTGGACCAAAGGTAGCGTTTATAGGAGTATACATATCTATTATACCGAGGCAGTTAGGGCCGACAACCTTTACCCCATATCTTCTAGCTATCTCTAAAAGCTTTTTCTCTCTCTCAATACCTTCACCTCCAATCTCTTTAAAACCAGCAGTAATAACTACAGAAAATTTAACACCTTTTTTACCACATTCCTCCATAACATCAGGAACATTTTGAGCAGGTATAACAATTACAGCTAGATCTACTTCATCAGGTATATCGAGAACAGATCTATAAGCAGTTAAACCTAGCACACTATCTGCTTTCGGATTCACTGGATATACTCTCCCCTTATACCCACTATCAACAATATTCTTTAAAACAGCGTGACCAACTTTACTAGGATCTCTAGACGCTCCTACTACAGCAACAGACCTTGGTTTAAACAGCAAATCTAAGTTTTTGCCCATTAAACCACCCTATTGTTACACATAAATCATTGATCATTCTACAAGCATATAAGTTTTTGTTACATATTGTTATAGTTTTTTATAACTTATTGAAACTATGTTTATACATAGTTTATACAAGTAGCGATAACAATTAGATACCTATAAGAGATTTTTACACTAGCTATAGATAATATACAATAGTTCTTTCGCTATTTAAGTAAGCTTCTAGAGAAATTGATAAACGCTAATGTATCTACACAAGTGATTGAATCTATAAAAACAGCTATTGAGAGATTGAAAACTGTTAAAGATGTTCTTCTAGGTGTTGCTGAAGAAGTTGAAGAGGTAGTTAAACCTAAGCCTGAGAGAATAAGAGAAGTTTTCAATACAACTTTGAAGATGTTAATTCAGAAAGCTAATCATAGTATAGACGAGCTTCTCGAAGAACTTGAGAATTTAAGAGAGAAAGCAGCTAACTTTAGCGATATAATAGCTAAAGTTGATGAACTTAAAACACAGCTTCTAAAACTTAAAGAAGAGCTGAAAAATGTTAAAAATATTGGAGATGTTGAAGAGATTCTTGATAAGATAGGCGAGGTAAGGCTAAAGGTTTCACAGCTATGCGAAAAAGTTACTATGCTTACAAATAAATTTATCGAGAAGATAGGAGATAAGCTAAAGGATATAGCTAAAGATATTATTGAAAAAGCTGAGAAAAAACTTAGAGAAGTTAAAGATCTACTACAAAACGTTAAAAATGCTATACAAAACATTGTCTGTATACAGCTATACCCACCACCACCAAAATGTGTAGCAATTGAAAATATTAAGAAGATGTTACCATATATAGAGAACCAAGTTAAGGAATCCGAACAAGACTTAACAACAGCTAAGAAGAGCTTCATCGATGGCGATTATGCAAAAGCTATGGCTAATGCTCAAAGAGCTCTAGCTAAGTTAACTGCAGCTGAGAGCCAACTTAGATATTTCATGAATATGCTGAAATCTTTAGAAAAAGAACCACCACAACAACCTCCAGGTCAACAAGGCAAAGGTAAATAAAGACTACTCATTTTTAATTATTTTAAATAATAATTTTTTACCAAATTATCAAGAAAATTCCTTAGTCTAAACAAAAGATTTTTTGTAGATATCCGCATGGTAAATTTGAACCGCATTCTACTGAATACCTATCTAAATATACTATGAGCTTTAATAATTATGGAGGTATATTGAACAAATAAACAAGATTTGAATCCACCTATATTCATCTTATTGTTGATACAATACAAAATTAGATCCTTAAGAATATGTAGTAATCTTGACGTTGATAGACGAGAGAAACTTTTTGGATTGTTTAACAGTATGTAGAGAAACTAGCTTGGAAAACAATTGAAGATCCTAATACTATTACCAACATCAATTTTCAACAGAGTTTGGGGAAGAAGGGGTAAAGAAAAATCTGTTGTTCATTGGCTAAGGGATGAAGACTTTAAATTGTGGTTCACTGAATCTCCTCTAGCAAAGGATTCTGAATTTTATATAATGGAGAAGATGCTCAGCTAGAACCATGTTATAGAAAGGACTATTAGAATTATTTGAAAATGTAATAAGGAGAAATATCTTTTCGGAATAGTGATAAAGAGAAAACTTTAATTTTACTCATTATAGGGATTTTATTGGTAGATATAGTTTATGCTCGGTAAAAATCCATCCTCAGCCTTATACACGTGCTACGATGGAATACTGAATTGTTGAGTTGTTGGTGTACTTTATGAAATGGGTTCTGTTTATTCATGGAGATAGCGATGGTGTTGTTTCTGGAGCTCTTGCGAAAGCATATCTAGATAGTCGTGGTTATAGTGTGGAAGTAGTTTTTACTCATCCGGTAGGTCTTCTAGGGGATCTGAAGGGTTTTATAAGAGATTCTGATGGTGTATTCATTGCTGATATAGCTTTAAACGAACTTTACATAGATGAAATACTGAAGTTCTTGAGAGACCTTGGTGAATCACGTAATATTATCTATATAGATCATCACCCACTGCCGGAAGGAGTATATATCCCTGAGAAAATTACATGGATACACAATACTTGTTGTTCTGCATCTGAACTTGTGTTTAAATATTTCAATAGCTTAGGTCTTGATCAAGAGTATTCTAGAGTAGCTCTCTATGGAGCTATAGGTGATTACTTAGATGAAACTTCTTGGGTTAAACAAGAGCTAGGTAGATGGGATAAAAGAGCTGTTTATCTAGAAGCAGGGATACTTATCCAAGGACTTGAAGGTTCTAGAAGAGATCATAATTTTAAGAGAAAAGTTGTTGAACATCTATCTAAAAATCTGTTACCTAGTACTATGAGTGAACTTGTTGAGAAAAGCTTGAAACAATCTATAGAAGACGAAAATCTTAGGCTATGGGTAAAACAGAACGTCTGTAAATATGGTAGAATAGCATATGTTTTAAACCCTCCTGGAAGTGTTGGTAGAGCAGCTAACTACGCTAAAATATATGGAAATACGTTAATTGGTATAGCTATTGAAGAAAAGAAAGAAGGTCTCTATGTAATGAGCTTAAGAGCTGATTTACCTATAGATCTTAACAAGATACTACGAAAATTAAGCAGAGAGCTAGGAATAAACGGCGGAGGCCATCCTCAAGCCGCAGGAGCTAGAACATCTAAAGATATGTTTAACGTATTTCTAGAGAGATTAGATAAAGAAGTTCATACATTTATATAGCACTTTTTCCAGCTTTTAAGAAGAGATCTCTAAACCATTGAGGGACTTCTACACAATCCACCTTTTTATCAAGGGTATAAGGTTTTATATCTATTACAGGTGTTTCATTGTAAAGATCCAGGTTCTCAACGTAGAGTACACCTTTATCCAAATCAATGTTTTTCAACTTAACGATAGTTATAGCAATAGGGTTAGGTCTATGAGGAGAATTTGTAGCAAAAACCCCTACCTCAGGAAGATCCTCTATAGAGAGACCAAGTTTTTTACCAAGACCTCTAGGTTTGACAACTAAAACTTTTTTCTGTTCTTCTTTAACCTTATGAAGATATGCTAAGATAATCACATGGGAAAACCCCTCTAAACCTCTTAACCCAATCCTATATTCATGGAAAACCTCAATAAAACCGTCAACACCTTGAAAAGCATTCCTAACATACTCATCACTATAACTATGCTTTACAATACCAATAGGTCTTAAAACAAAGACTTCTTCAACCAATTCTTACCTCACCAAATTCATATTAGATTTTATGAGAGGTTAACAATTATGATCACAACACAAGGTATAATAATTTTTAATTTTTATTAATAAGCTAAATCTAACCTTATATAGAAGTAAGTTCATCATAAAATTTGAAACAGAATCAAATGAATCTAAAATTAATGAAGCGATTTGTGTACAAAGTTATGCTGGTTCAATGTTAAGGTCATATACCTAGCTATGTATTAGATGTTTAGATGCGTATAAACAAGCTTTGATGGTGTTATATTTACAGCTATATATATTTCAATGCATATAATATATTTTACTGGATGTAAGCTATATGCACCAAGCTCTACACCCTCACTTCTATACGAACGATTATCGTTACATATACTGAAACCATTTATAGAACTATAACAATTTATAACAATTACTTCAGTGTATACAGCAAATTTAGAAACTCTACATACTCTCAACATACTCTCACAAATATTAGGTTCGAAATGTTAACATCAGTTTATATAACAACTGTTACATGAGTTAAGACTGCGATTACAACAATATCTCTTTAGAATCAAAGTAATTTTGAAGTATTCTTTCAAATCATCAGCAAGAGTTAATTTTTAATGATAATCGTTTGGATATAGTTATAAAAATCTATCCGCTGAATGTGAGGAAGACTAAAGGTAAGCAGAGGATAATTGTAGACATAATTAAGATAATTAAAAAGAGTATAGAGATTTATGTAAATTTAATTGATGCATTACATCTGGAATGAACTAACAGGCATCCGAAGGTTATTATCAGTGGAAATCCTATAAAAACCCATTAACTTCATGAAAGCTTCAACTAAATTCATAACATTCATTATATTAGATTATTATGTATTTTGATGAGAAATAGAGACTGAGAGAGATGTAAGAACATCTAATGGAATTGCTAAATTCTTATGGATGCTAAAAGTTTTTACAGATGTAATCGAAGCTTCTATTTAGAGCAGCAACAATATATACGTATTTTTAATCTCATTTCAATCTAAAATTGCTTAGAATAGAATATTTTGTCGAAGAACCTTCTGTGTAATGTATTCCGGGATATAATAGGTGACTCAATAGGTTGTTAATAACAAAATCATTTATAAAATTGCTAAGTAATTTTTAACGTTAACTTGAGAATAATGATCTACTTTTCTTAAACTTAAGCTCATACTTACTCCTTATCTCTGTAACCTCTTTAACTAGATCTCGAACACCAGGGCTAAGATCTTTTATAGCTTCTTCGATAGCTTTCTTCTTACTTATGTAAGGCTTATAGATAGACATACTCACACTAACTTTTGTTTTCTCCTTAACAGATTATTAAATTTTAGTTATTAACTCTAGATAAATTCCGACCTCCTCCCTACCTTAAAGAGCTAGGATCTCCACAACGACAAGAACGTCTGGGATTACATCCCCTCCCAGAGGTCCAATCCCAAAATAGTCTCCAACCCATTACCCCTACTCCTCACGAGGCTCAGGGTTATACATACTGTTAATCATTGCCAACAGCCAAAGATTTTAACACTCATCACCAAAAACAATTAAAATAAAGAAAATTTATAAATCTTCTACCCATCCCTACCCTAAAGAGCAAGACTTTCAGTTGTAATTCTAAAGTATAAACAACTAAGTTACTAAGCTTGATAACAATCTATCTCTTGAATGAATTAAAGCTATATATAACTTTAATAATATAAGATAAATAAGATGCTTACATCTATACACGTTCACAACTATGATACACTTTGTATACTTATACTTAGATCTATAAAATATATCGAGCAAAAATGGTAAGCTTTCTATCCAAAGTTTACATTTTGATAAGCAACCTAACTATAGAACAATAGCTATAAAATAGTTAAAATTTTATTATATAATAAGCTCTATATTTATTTGCTATATTACTATAATTACATATATACATAGTTACAAAACTCTTTACCTATTTATAGAACTCTATAAATAGTCATTCTAAAGAAAATGACTTAAGGAAAAATTATGCAACCAAGGTAAATAGTTCATCCGCCTAAAGAGAGAAAGTATCCTCAAAGGAATATCTCAACAGAAAAGTAGAGTAAGAGAGTAAAACCTTCAATGAAAATTCTATCTTTACATTTAAAGAATAGAGACATTAAAATATCCTTGTTAGAATTGTACATACTATAAAAACTTTTAATAAAAATTATTAGCATTTTTTGTATAGATTAAGAATATTTCAATTCGATATTTAAAGTATTTAATTTTAATATGGTTTTTCTGAAGTTTTTAACCATTCTTTATTAAATACTATATGAGCTATTTTTAAATAATACCATGTGTATACAAGATGTATCATACCATCACTAGTTTGTATTAAATAAGGATAAGCAAATACTCCTTCAGAAGGTTCAATAGATTTTATATATGGCCATGTCACACCTTCATCTTCGCTAAGTGCGATATTAAGTGGTGCTCTACCTACATGACTATCGTTATATGCAAGTACTAAACTATTATCACAAAGTTTTATTAAAGCTGATGCACTATCAGGATTCTTAAACATTGTTTCAATAGGTTCAGACCAAGTTTTCCCACCATCTTTTGAAATACTCATAATTATATACGAACCTATAGAAGGGATTATGGTCTTCTCTATTATGGTGTTTGGTTCGACTTCTATTTTATATGTTTTTGGTGAACCTAGTAGAAATAAGGATTTTGGATGGCCTCTTGGTCTCATAAACATTAGTAAAGTTCCGTTTGAAAGTTCTACTATAGATCCTTGGATACATCCAGAGAAGTATGTTATAGGACCATAGATATCCCATGATTGTCCACTATCTTCAGATATTAAGATATAAACTCTATGAGGTTTATATAGTTCATCATATATAGGGAGAACTATTGCCCCATCTTTACGTATTAAAGGTGGGTATTTTGTCCAAAAACCTTTTCTTCGGAGTAAAGGTTTTGGTTTAGTCCATGTATATCCAGAATCATACGATTTCATAAACATTATCATACTACCCCTAGGACCTTCTTTCTCAGGATATGAAGTCCACAACAACCATAGAACACTATCACGATCTACAAACAAAACAGGATTCTGATCAGAATTACCAGGAACATCAACTAAAACTCTTGGCTCTGTCCACTGATCAAATCCTTTAGATAATCTTGAATACCATATATTTACATCAGCTCTACCTTCAGCTGAACCAGCAAACCATGCAACCATAAGATCTCCACTAGGTAATTCAACAATTGTAGGTGCATGAACCATAGGCATTTGAGGTGAATATCTATGAACAAACCTCTTAATAAATACAGACTTCAAACAACAACACCAATATTAACATACTTTGTTTTACCTAGTGAACATAATTAAACACAATTTAAATTTTATTAGTTTTCATGACAGTTAATATGATTTAAGTAATTCCTTGAATTTCTAATTAAATTAATAATATTGCCTATAGATTATAAATTATTCACGGCATATCTTTATTATTAATTACATTACTTAGATACAAAAACTTTCTTTTTCAATACAAAATTAAATTAAAGACATGTAAATATTGATTATGTGGTTTTAATGATTATCAACTCTATAAAACCTATAGTTACTAAGGATCTTAGTGTGGTGATTTACAGCATGATTTAGAATCCATAGCTATGGATGATTAATTTCAAAAAATATTCACGATATTTATAGTTAATCTTATCTAAGCTTAATATATGTTCTAATCTTTTGTCATAATCATGCCCAACCTATAAGTACTTTCAATATATCATCTTAAGGAAATAATCAAGGGATACTTAAAATGCATGGTTAATAAGATTTAAATTTTCTGTAAATATTGGCTAAAGGTTTAGAGATGATCGCTATGATATGTATTGATCTTCCATACTATAATATAGCTGGTAGAGCAATAAAGATAACTATAAATACGTTATCCAACGAACTTTGTGAAAAAATTAAACAAGTTATTTTAAGTTCAAGGCCTAGAGATGTTAGCGAGATTATTAAAAGTTTAGGAGGATGTGTTATAGAATCTGAGAATCCGCTAAAAATTACTAGTGATGATAAAAGTCTTGAGATAGTTGTTGAGCCTGCAAGTCTGTTTTCAAAGATGTATTGGAGTGATGTGGCTAGAAGAGTTAGAGATATTATCTGTGGAAGTACTTAGTCGTGCAAATATCTTAAACTGATGTAAACTTTGAAAAACATTTCTTTTATTGATATTTTACCTTATTTTAATTGAGATTTTTCAAGGAGCCCTGCTTCTAGAAGACTGTCAACTACATCAACTACAGCCGCATAGACTGTGTTTGCATCTATCTCTTCTTCGGATTCTATACTATTTAGTATCTCGTCCGCTATATTTTTAACTGTTGTTTCTCCATTACATTTACTCCATATATAGTATACAATTGGTGATAAAGCATATACTTTTTCTTCGTTTAGTGCAACTATGTAGTGGCCTTCTTGAACTCCTAGCTCTGTTCCTTTCTTCTTGTAAGCTTCTGTTAATCTTGAACTCATCTCTTCCGCCATATTCTTCACCACGAGCTTCTCCTACGACCTCTTCCTCCTCTCTGGAATCCTCTTCTCGAAGGTCTAGATGTTTCGACTGACGGTTCTGCTTTAGGTGTTTCGCTAGGTATATTCTCTGTTTGTGGGACATTCGTATCTGGTATTTGTTCTACAGAGCTTTTACTACCAACGTTTAACTGTACCTCTCCTTTGAATTGTGTTACCCATGCGTTTTTAATCGATACAGCTTCCCCAGCGTTTAAAGATCCTGCTTTTGATCCCCAAGCAACTAGCTTTACTTTACCACTATCATCTCCAACAATATATTCTCCTAATGTTCTAACACCAGCTTTAGTATTAATTGATCTTACACCAAGACT
>Ga0272445_1001497_pt1 | contig 17933 bp, 10 predicted proteins | sample YNPCB0031_FD_194404 | JGI IMG/M metagenome (GOLD analysis project Ga0272445, IMG submission 194404) | Hot spring sediment microbial communities from Yellowstone National Park, WY, United States - YNP-CB-003-1 | ecosystem: Environmental > Aquatic > Thermal springs > Hot (42-90C) > Sediment... | reverse complement strand
CGCCCCCCCCGCCCCTAATGTTCCTCTTCCCATTCAGAAACCCTTTGCTAAAAATCTGGTGGTATAAGGTCACGAGGAGGGCGCCGAAGGGGCACGGCACATGGGTGTACGATCCCCCCTCACCCCGACCCTCTCCCCCCTTCTCAAGGGGGGAGAGGGTGTAGGGAGTGGGGGGATGTAATACCAATTTTCTGTAGAGGGTTTCCGAGTGGTAAGAGGGACATTTTGGGCAGGTACCACCTAAAAAGAAAGTCTGTGCCAGGAAATAGTATATTAGAGGGGGGAAAGAGGCCTTTAGGCTGCCCACAGCTTGTCAACGTATTTGGCACTCTTGCCGGCGGCCAAATGACTTACGCGTAGGGGGGATTCTTATCCCCGCAGAAGTACCCTTGGTATAAGAGAAGTCTCTTCTCCTATTGCGAGCAGGCGAGTTCCTTCTACCTAAGCTCGGGGGAGCCGAGTCCCCTCTCTATCCTATGAGGGCTAAGGTTTCAGCTTCCCCACAAACATACTACTATGGAACCCTCCATATTCAAGGCGGATAGTATCAAGGATTAGCTCATCGGATTCAAACCAACCCGTTACATACACATTTCCGCTGGGGTCCACGGCGAGGCCTGTGCCGCTTTTTGTTCCCTTTCTGCTAGCGCTTTTTGCCCAGAGCACTTGGCCGTTAGGGTTATATTTCACGATGAAAAAGTCACCTTCGCAAATGACCTGGTCCCATGTCTTCCTCCATATTCTAATGTCACCCACCCTCATGCTCAATTCACCGGGCATATCACCTTTTCTGATAATTGAGGTATTAGCAGCCCTTCTGAGGGTAGTGGAGCCGATAGTCAGCCTATCACTGCAGAAATGGCCCATGACATACGCATTTCCGCGGGCATCTACGGCGATGCCTATGCCACTTTCGTAGTCTTCTCCGCCAATGCTTTTTGCCCAGAGCACCTGGCCGTTAGGGGAGTATTTCACTACAAAGAGATCCCTCTCTTCACCCTCCTTCTTGAGGGTAATGGAGTCAAAGCTGAGGGTAGAGCTTTCAAAATAGCCTGTTGCATACACATTTCCATTGGGGTCCACGGCGATGATATTAGTACCACTATTTCCGCTCCATTTTCCGTCGGCGCTTTTAGCCCAGAGCAGCTGGCCCTTGGAGTCGTACTTCACGATGAAGATGTTCTCTATTGCAAAGAAGTCCTTTTCAAGGGTGACGGAGCCAAAAGAGAGGACGTCGCTTCGGAAGTAGCCTGCTACATACACATTTCCATTGGGGTCCACAGCAATGCCTTCGCCCCTTTCCTCTCTGTCTCCGCCGGCGCTTTTAGCCCAGAGCAGCTGGCCCTTGGAGTCGTATTTCGCTATGAAAATGTCCTCTTCACCGCCGCCTTTATCGGCATTTTTGAGAGTAATAGAACCAAAAGTTAGGTTAGCGCTTTTGAAGTAGCCTGTTACATACACATTTCCTTTGGCATCCACGGCGATACTACGGCCTTCGTCATCATCCTCCCCGCCGGCGCTAGTGGCCCAGAGCGGCTGGCCGTTGGGATCATATTTCACGATGAAAATGTCCCGTGTGGACATACCCTCAGCCATTTGCGTGACCAAACCTCTGGCGAAAATGCTCCACATCAAGACCATCGCAAGAGTGTCTCTAGCGGAAGAGTTCCCCGCCAAAGCCCTTTTGATAAGGTCTTTAAGGGGCTCCTTAAAGGAAGGGGCCTCTGGAAAGGCTTTTTCAATAAGGTCCATGGCGGAAGTGTCTCCTGCCAAGACCTTCTGGAGAAGGGTTGTTAGGGAAGTGTCCTTCGCATGGAGCTGCTCGATGTTGGCCTTCTTTCTTTCGGCAAAGGCATTCCTAAGGGTGATAGTGCCAAAGGTCAGGGTATCGCTTTCGAAATAGCCTGTCACATACACGTTTCCGCTGGCATCTACGGCGATGCTTGCGCCATAATCATCATTCCTTCCACCGGCACTTCTTGCCCAGAGCACCTTACCGTTGGAATCGTATTTTACTACAAAAATGTCCTCTCCGCCGGCCCTTCTAAGGGTTATAGAGCCAAGGGTCAAGCTATCGCTTTCGAAATAACCTGTCACATACACATTTCCCTTAGCATCTACGGCGATGCTGTGGCCCTTGGCGTTGCCGGTGCTTTTTGCCCAGACCCATGAAGGGGCCTGCGCGTAGATACGACCCCCTCCGACCAGCCCCAAGAGGGCCCATTGGGCTAAGCTTCCTACAAGCGTTGAAAGGCTTGACAAGCGCATGGGTGCCAAATATACGCAAATGCCAGCAGTTGTAAGAGAAGGTATTCTTACCTCCGTTCTGAGGGTAAAAATCCTCGGCTTGGGCTGCCGTGGAGTTGGCAGGATAGGTAGGCCTTTTAGTGCCGTGAGCAGAGAGTACTGTCCCCAGCGCATGCTCCCGATTGCCTTCTGTAGTATCGTCCTGCCAGGCGGTCTGCTTTCATTCCTCCTATTTTGGTGAGCTTTTCCCCGCTACAAGTCTATCCACACGCCCGCATACACCAGTCGTCCGATGAAGGGCGCTCCGTACGCCTGGAAAAACCGCCGCCCCAAAAGGTTGGTTCCGCCCATCTTGTAGGTGATTTCGGGCGTTTTAGCGGGGCGAAGGGATACCTGGGCATCCAGCGTCCCATACCCCGGCACATACCCCGTAAATTGCGGCGACCCCTCAAACCAGAAGCCATGTACCCACCGCCAGGTTACTGCGAAGCCCCAATAGCGAATCTCCCAGGTTTTTTCGCCGAGGGGAATGCGGCTCACCAGGTCGGAGGCGGAGAGGCCCAGGTTGTATTTGTGCGGTGGGGTATTGAAGGCAGGGATAATGGGGTCGGTATGCGGCGGGATTTCCCGAAAGACAGCTCTACCCCAGAGACGATTCCCGAAACGTGCTAGGTCATTCATCCAGCTGCCACCTTTATTGAGTACGGCATAGGTGTAGCTGCCGGAGAAGGTGTATTTTTTCGCGAAAAAATAATATACTCCCACGGAAAAGCCCTGGGTGGTAACGATTTCGGAGGCGTTAGCGGAGAGGCGGTAGATTTGGATGGGGGTACCACCCACGAGGTCGGGCACTGTGGAGACGAGGCGGAAACCCAGAAAGTCCCAGTACCAGCTGAAAAAGTAGCCGGCATCAATGAAGAGTCGGTTTTTCCAGATGCCTTTGTAGCCGATTTCCCAGGTGCGGAGACGTTCGGGCCGCACGCCCGGCACGAAGATAGGCTCTAAGTAGCGCTGGTCGTTGGTGGCTAAGAAGTCGTAGAGGTTTTCCAGGGGGATGATGTTGCCCATGCCGTTGGGGTTGCCTTTGAGGATAGCGCGGCCGACATTGTAGTAGAGGTACTGGTCTTGGAGGGTGGGGTATCGCAGAGCCGAAGTGTAGGTAGCCCGAAGCATGTGCGAGGGCCGCACCGCATAAGTGATCATGATGGCGGGGGAGTAGATGAAGTTATATCGCAAGGCGCGCAAGGTTTTTTGGAGGGAGGGGCGGTCTAAAATGTTACGCTCTCGGACGAAGTTTTGTTGGGCATCGGCGCGGGCGGCGAGGTTGAGGTGGAGTCTATTGTCCAGCCAGCGGGTCTCTAAGTGCGCAAAGACCCCCCATTCATACAGCTGGATGCGGCGGTAGCCTTTGGAGGGGTCATTAGGGTCAATGAGCGTATCGGCAAAGATGGTGCCGTAGCTGCGGGGCCGATATAGGCGGTAATTGCCCCCGGTGTGGAGGGTGAAACGGTCGCTGAGTTTCCACTCGTAGGCGCCTTGTAGGTGGTAAAGGGAGGAGTTATCCACGAAGCGGCTGCCGCCCCCCAAGAAGGACGGATTAGAGGTGATACGTTGGAAGGCGGCGTTGAACTCCGGCGTGCCAGGCAGAAGAAAGCTTCTACAAGTATCGCAGAAACGCCGACTACTATCGGCATACGCTCTGGCCAGCTGGTGCCAGATTACTAAGGAATCCCAGTACTGCTGTATAAGCACAGCATATACGCTATCAAACTGGGGGTTGAGGTGGCTTATGCCCATGCGACGCAAACTATCCCGCAAGGACCGGGAATAAAGGTCATAAGCGTACTTGTAGTCCAAGCTCCAACGGATGCTGGGTTTGGTGCTATTCTGCAAGAGCAGGGCCGTAAAGACAATATCGTAAGACTTTCCAGCGTCTTCGGTGGTGTGGTAGGCGCGAATGTAGTAGTTGGGGCCTTTCCATTCCAGTTTGTGCTGGAAAAAGAGAATATCGCGCACGCTATAGCGGTTGTCGCCTTGGTAGACGGTGGTGCCGGTGCCGAAGTTAGCGGTGTATTCCAAGCGGGTAGTAGGCGTAGGACGAAAGTAAAGTCCAGCGCCGAGTTTAATGCTGCGGGCGGTGTAGTCTACGAGGTCTTTTTCCCAGTAGCCGGTACGGTGGTAAATGCCCAGGCCAGGGGAGATATAGCGCGAGTAGCGGGAGTTGTCAAAGTTATTAGCCCGGGGGTCGGGATTTTCATCGCCATAACGGTTGACGGCGTCGTAGCCGCCGGGGTTGTCTTTACCCACGAGCGACTGGGTGGTAGGGGCATCGTTTTCGGCGGGCCAGTCCTGAGCCTGCATAAAAGACCCCGTCACCTTAAAAGCCCACCGCTCCCGTCTATCCAGAATATGCGCATGCCGAAACCCCGTCTCTATGAGAGAACGATTCCCCACCTTAAAGAGCACACTGGTGCCGGGTTGCAAGAAAGGGTCCTTGAGGGTCATGACAATCACGCCATTGAAGGCGTTAGGACCATAAAGGGCGGAGTTGGCCCCTACCACTAGCTCCACGCTCTGAATATCGGCTTCCGGGGCGCCAACGAAGTTACCCAAAGAGAAATTGAGTCCCGGCGCCTGATTGTCCATGCCGTCTATAATCTGAAGGGTACGCACGGGGCGAGTGGAGTTGAAGCCCCGAGTATTAATGATTTTGAAACCTAAGCTGGCGGTGGTGATGTCTACGCCCTTGAGGTTAGCCAGATTTTCATAAAAGTCTGGGGAGGGGCTCTGCCGCACCGCCATAGCATCCATAGTCTCTACGGTAAGGGGGGATTCCTGCTGCTTTTGGCTGACGCGGATTTCCACAATCTCCACGGTCTGCTGGAGGATTTCTTTTTCGCCGAGGGGGATGCGGATAGGTTTGAGCGCTTGTACCAAAACTCGCGCGCTATCGTAGCCGATGTAAGAAACCACGAGGTAGAGGGGGAGTTTTTGCTGGCCTAAGGGAAGCTGGAATTCTCCCTTGTCGTTGGTAAGCGTACCCATAGAAGTACCCTGAATACGTACTGCCGCCCCGGGAAGAGGTTCTCCTGTACTCCCATCTACCACGACCCCCGTCAAAACCTGCGCCCAAACCCAGCTCAGCAAGAGAAAATACCGCATCCCTGCAATGATAAGGAATACGCTGGAAAGAGCTCACCGAACCGTCCAGGACTATTTGAGAGGCGGAGACAATATCTATGCCCGCATCTTTAGAAAGCCCGGAGGGCAGACCACTAAGCACCAGCATTGGCTCGCCCTAAGGAAGCCCGCTAAACCCGCCCCCCCTCTCCAATCGCCCTTCTCAAAGACAGAGGACCCCCTATCCCAACGTAGCTATAATACTATTTCCTAGCACAGACTTTCTTTTTAGGCGGTACCAGCCCCCAGCGCACCCGCTCTGTGGGGCGGGGGCGCTCAAAATGTCCCTCTTACCATTCGTTGGTATTACATCCCCCCACTCCCTACACCCTCTCCCCCCTTCTCAAGGGGGGAGAGGGTCGGGGTGAAGGGGGATCGTACACCCATGCACCCTGCCCCTTCGGGGCCCTCCTCGTGACCTTATACCACTTTAAGTCAAAGGCCTTCTTAATGTGAGGAAGAGGTGGGCATGCCCGCCTGAAGGAATAGCAGCAGCCACACATAACTCTACCCTCCTACATTCAGAAACCCTTTGCCCGGAATTGCTATAAGACCGGTATCTGCCCTCAGGAACACTCGTAGGCCGAGAGGTATAACCGAAGGTAGAGGTAGCTGAAAAAACCGCCAAATCCGAAATTCTAACTACCAGCTTCGCCGCGTCTCTGGGCAATCCACGGGCCTTTCCCCTCTAAGAATACCTTCGGGATACGCCTGAAAAAGGGCCATCCAGCTAGTAAGCGGGGCAGCACAGGCCTCAAACCCCGCCCTGAGGAGAAAAGCGACTTTCACCAAACAAAAGTCGCTACATTTGCTTCTGTGTGGGAGCGCTTAGACGCATTTTTGCGCCGGCACTACAATTTAGAGGAGGCTTTTAATTTAGCCCTACCTGGGCCGCCGCCGACCCGCCCCCCCCTTCGCCGGCGCTACAGAATCATGGCTAAGCTCCTCCGATACGCCCCTCATACCCTCACCGCGCTGATTGCGCTGTATCTCCTCCACCGCTGGATGCCTTTCCTTCCCCGAGCTTACGACCCCTGGTACGAACGGATATATGTGCTCAGCGTTACAGGGATGATTGGCTATCTAACGAACTGGCTGGCTATTAAGATGCTTTTTCGGCCGCGGCGGCCGCGGCCCATTTGGGGCCAAGGGCTCGTCCCCGCTAATAAACTCCGAATCGCTGAGCAGTTTGCCTCCGCCATCAGCACACACATCCTCAATGAAGAGACCCTTTACCGCGTTTTGCACGAAGCGGGCGTAGCTCAAAGGCTATCCCAAGCTCTGCTGCAAGGCACCTCCAGCCTCCTCAACGACCCCGAATTCCAAGAAACCATCCGCAGCGAAATCAAAGCCATCCTCGTCCAATATGTCCAAACCCCCCACCACCAAAAGCAGCTCATCCGACTCCTTGATGCCAAACTCCTCCAGGTCGTGCCTGCTGGCATCGCTGGCGGCCTTTTCCGCTCGTACCGCCAGCTCAACGAAAAAGGCTACTACGAAGTCCTCCAACGTACCGTCCTCTCTATCCCCGACGTCGTAGACGAAGCCCTCAAAAACCTCAACATCCCCGAAGAAGAAATCCGCCGCTTCATCCTCTCCCACACCGAACAGCTGGAAAACCTCCTAACCGAAATCATCCAGGCTGTAGTCAGCCGGCTTCAGCTGTATAATATCATCTACGCCCAGATTAGCGCCTTTGACGAGACCCAGCTGGAGAACCTTTTTCTCCACACTACCAATGAACACCTGCAATTCATTCAGAACCTGGGCGCCGTCTTAGGAGTGCTGGCGGGTGTCTTTATCATGAATCCGCTCCTTTCTCTGGCAGGAGCAGGGATCACCATAGGCACCCTATGGCTAATAGACGAGGTGTGGTACCGGCTTCGTGGTGAGCGCAGAGTGGAGTAAGGCACTCCTGGAAGCCCCCTGGGCCAAAGGACTCCAAGTATGGCCCTGGCCCATCGCCGATTGGCAGGCGGTAGTGAGACGGCGCCAGCTCTACCCTATTGACCGAAAAGCCCTCTACACCGCCCTCCAAAAGCAAAATGCCCCTTACCTCTACTCCGACCCCGCCCTCTCCGAAAGTCTATCCCTGCTTTTGCAGGAACATACTTACACGGTTACCACGGGTCAGCAGGTAGGATGGCTCACAGGGCCCCTGTACACTATTTACAAGGCCGTTTCGGCGATTCAGCTGGCGCGCACCATAGAGGCGCAGTTAGGCCCTCCGTATCGGGTAGTGCCTATTTTTTGGATGGCGTCCGAAGACCATGATGCTGAAGAGGTGCGCTGGATAGCCACCCACTGGGAAAAAGTCTGGCGCTATGAGGGGCACTTCCAAGGCCCCGTCGGCCGCCACCGCATAGAGGCCGCCTTCCCCCCTCAGGTAGAAACTCTGGCCCTTCAACGTTTCTACGGGGTGGGACAGCGATGGGAGGAGGCTTTCCGAGCGGCCATGAGTGCGCTCTTTCAAGGTACAGGGCTGCTTTTACTTTCGCCTGACGACCCTCTCCTAAAAGGTTTAGCCACAGATCTGTGGGTCAAGGAGCTGAGGGACCAACTCACTCAGCGAGGACATGCGCAGGCCGCTGCCCACCTACGCACCCACCACCAAAAACCCCGCCTCCACCCCCGCCCTATCAACCTCCTCTGGCTCAGTGATAGCGAGCGATCCTACATAGACCTCAGCGAAAAAAACCAGGCCCTCCGAGCCGCCCATACCGAACCCCACCGCCTCAGCCCGAACGTCCTCCTACGCCCCCTCTACCAAGAGGTTATCCTCCCTAACTTAGCCTACGTTGCCGGCCCCGCCGAATTGCGCTACTGGCTGGAACTGCGCTGGGTCTTTGAGCAGTTTCAGGTGTTTCATCCCGTAGTATGGCCTCGTTTTTCTTTGCGACTCCTCTCGGAGCCGCCCTTTCCCCTTTCCGATGCCGAAATAGTCCTGCTCTTTACCCCTAATACTGCCTGGCAACGGCTCCTCGTAGAAAAGTGGGAGGCCGCCACCCTCACCGCCTGGCATGAAAAAATCGCTCGCTTAGAACCGGACTGGAGGCTGCTTTCCGACCTCCCCGAGGGAGAGCACGCCCTTCGCTACTACTGGCAAAAGGCCCTTCACCGCCTCCGAAAAGCCCTCTACCGCCGCCTCCTCCAAAAGCACGCCTCCACCCTCGCCCATCTCACCGCCTGGCAAAGGCACGTAGAACCTTTCCCCAAAACCCAAGAGCGCTTCCTCAACCTCCATGCGCTGGCTCATGACCTACCCACCCTCCAAGCCTGGATACGCAAGCTCTTGGCCCAGCCCCTTATCCCCGGCGCCTGGAATCACCTCAAGGCACCAGACGCCGTATTTCTTCAGGAAACGAACTGAGGTCTCCCTTCGCTATGTGCACCGTCGTCAAAATCCCACCCCGAATATTATACCTTAGCGAAAGCCGCAAGTATCGCGGCTCCAATACCGCCCACAGGTCCTCAAATATCAAGTCCGCCACCGGCTCCTGAAAAATCTCCTCATTCCGATAGCTAAAAAGATACATCTTGAGCGATTTGAGCTCTATGCACCGCTCCGAGGGAATATACCAAATATCCAACGTTCCGATATCCGGCAGGCCTGTCCCCGGACACACCGCACTAAACTCCTCCGTATGCAAATGAATCACCTGCGGTACCTCCGTCTGAAACGCAAAGGTCTCTAAAATGGAGCGCCGCTCAGGCCTACGAACCTCGGCGCGGGTGTCGGCTATGCGAATCGGCATGCGACGAAGCTGCGGATTTTCCGCTGGAAAAAGGCTCGGAAGAGCCCGAAGGCTTTTTCGTGTTTTGAGAAGTCTTCTTCTCCATAGGAAGTTGGGACTTAGGGGAGGCTGATGGAGGACGTTTCTTACCTGGCGATGCTGGGGAGGTAGCGGGTGAAGCCTCAGAAGGTTTATTTTTGGGCTTAGGTGGGGGGAGGGGGTTGGGCCGCTTGGGCAGGCGGTCTGTGGGGGTTTGGCCCACGGCCATGTAGAGCCAGCCTACCTCCGCAGGCGTAAGAAACCGCCATTTACCCCGAGGAACGCCCTTCCGCTTGATAGGGCCAAAGGCAATCCGGTCCAGCGCTTTGACCCGGTATCCCAGCTTCTCCAGCATACGCCGAACGACATGCTTCCACCCTATATGCACCGTAAGAATCAGGGTGTAGGGGTCTTCTAAGTAGGCTTCATCCGCCTTAGCAATACCTTCCGGTAAAATAACCCCCCGTAGTAAGCTCTCCACCACTACATCCGTAAAAGGCTTGACCGAGGTCACCCGATAAGTTCGGGGGATTTTCGTGGAGGGATGTAAAAGCTTCTGCGCTAGATCGCCGTCATTCGTTAGCAAAAGAATGCCCGTCGTATTGCGATCCAGGCGCCCCACGGGGTAAAGGCGCACAGGCGGCGCCCCCTCCAAAAGGTCTAACACCGTCTTTCGCCCTTGCGGGTCTTTCACCGTACAAAGCGTATTCTTCGGCTTATTGAGCAGGATATAAACAGGCTTTTCGGGCTTGAGAACCTTTCCTTTGTAAGTAACGACATCTTTTTCAAGATTGACGAGGGTGCCGGGCTCTCGGATGATTTGGCCATTGACGGTCACCAGCCCATTTTTGATGAGTTTAGCCGCGGTGCGGCGGGAAGCTACCCCCGCCATGGCTAAGTACCGATTGAGCCGTACCTCAGTGGGACGGGGGCCTTCCAAAACCATAACCCTCAAAGATACAGCAAAATTAGAAGCCGAGAGGCCTCCGTAGCCCTGCCCGGGAAGAACAAGAGAGGACCATAACTTTGTTCCCCCCTTTTGGGCGTGCCTCAGGTTGCTTCCTTAATAGGTCTATGCGACGTCTGGAATTTGTACTTTTGCGGTGTAGCCCGGATGGCGGAATAGGTAGACGCGCCAGTCTCAAAAACTGGTAGGGGCGACCCTGTGCCGGTTCGAGTCCGGCTCCGGGCACCAGTGCGCTTAGGCCGCTGGATGCGCCGGCTTTTTTTGGGGGCTGTTCTATTAGCCTTGGGTGGCGTGGTGGGTTTGCGCTTATTCCTGACCACGGAAAAGGGGAGCCGATACCTGCGCTTTCTTATCGTGCAGACGCTTTCCCAGGCGCTGGGGACCGATGTGCGGCTGGGAAGTGTGCATTTAATGGGGCTTGCTACCCTGCAAATTCGGGACCTGAGCATAGATGATGCGCAGTGCGCACCTCTTCTCCGTGTCCCCGAAATGCGCCTTAGCTGGCGCCCGGGCCTCTTCTGGCAGGGCCTCTGGAAAGGCCCCCTCCTCATCCCCCTCTCCAGCTTAGAACTCCATCGCCCGCAAATCTATCTCTATCATGAGCGCACCTCAGGCCTGCTCAATTTAGACCGGCTCTTTCCCCCCGACACCTCTCCCTCCCCACCCTCCCAAACTCCGCTCACCCTGCGCCTACCCCACCTCACCATCCACGAAGGAGCTTTCACTTTCCGAGACTCCACAGCCCCAGATAGCGCCCTACTGGTACGTAAAGGATTTATGAACTACGCCCATATCCAGTTTGTCCACCTCAACCTCTCCGCCACCATAGAAAAGCATGGAAACCGCCTTTTCGCTTATATTCGCCACCTGAGTGTTACGGATACCGCCGCCCAAGTCAAGGTAGATACCCTAAAGCTGGCCCTACGGGCTTATCCAGATAGCACCGTCATTGATAATCTCTATTTACGCACGGGGGCATCCCGCCTGCAAGGGCAAGGTAAGTTTCTCTATGAGGGACTGGATAAGCTATTTCTCAATACCGACACGAAGCAGTTTGAGGCTTGGTTCAAAGGGGCGGTGGATTGGCGGGATATTGCGGCATTTAGTGGGGACTCTGTGCCGCTGCGGGGGCTGTGGCACGTAGAGACGAGGATGGAAGGGGACCTCACCCGCCTTCGCTGGAAGCAGCTCCACATAGAGACGGCTCAAGGGCTTGATCTGGAAACGGCGGGGGAGGTTTGGCATTATGCGCGTCCACGGTCCCTCTACTGGGATGTACGGGTGCGGCAGGGGGTTGTTTCGCTGGGGGGGCTGGGAGCGGCCATTCCAGAGCTCGCCGGCTGGCCAAAGAACTGGGATACCTTGCGCCTGTGGAACCTCACCGGCCGCAGTATCGGCTCCCTGGATAGCTACTGGTTTCAAATCCAGCTTCCGCAGGCCCAAGTGCTCTATACAATGGAAAAAACAGAGGCGGGATGGCTCTGGCATGGAAAAGCCAAACTCACGGGCTGGTCTGTAGCTCATCTGATGGCTGATTTGCCGATTCGGGAGCTATATGGGGAGGTGGAGCTGGGGGGACAAGGCTTCACTTGGGAAAGCTGGACAGGCACAGCTCAGGCAGCGCTCGCTGGCCTGTACGATACCCTCCCTATTCGGCGCCTTATCCTCTCTGCGGAGGCCACTTCAGGGGAGTGGAGTGGCGAACTGACCCTCCAAAGTCCGCTTCTCTCTACGAGGCTGCAGGGCTTCGTCCGCTTCGCAGAAGCTCCCTTGTTTCGGCTTTCAGGTGAGATTCAGACTCTCTCGGCTCAGTGGTGGGGGGCCGCAGGGCGTCTCTCAGGGGAGTTCCACACCGACCTCCAAGCCCCCAGTTGGGATAAGCTCCAAGGACACATCCAAATCTCTCGCCTCCTCTGGGAAAAAGCCGACACCACCCTCGCCCTCAGCTATCTCAGCCTACAAGTCCGCAGTGATGAGGTCTCTCAGCTCCAGCTATCAGGGCAAAATCTCCAAGCGCAGATCACCGCGCATACCGACTGGCGGTCTTTCCTCCAAGAGGTGCAAGCCATTGCTAACGCCGCACAAGGCTGGATACGGGATAAGGTACCCCCTACTTTGCCAGACACGGTGGCGCTATCCCCCTTTTCGGTGCGTCTGACCCTTTACGAGAGGAACGCTTGGAGTTGGCTCCATTTGGCGGGTGTGCCTGAAAATCTCATAGGCGGCAGAGCCCAGGTGAGCTTTTCGGCTGGTCCGACATCCTGGCAGCTCCAAACCGAAATAGACTCGCTGATTTTGCCGGCTGGCGATCTACATGGTATCCACCTTCAAGCTCGGGGCCAATGGGAAACCCCCTGGCCCTTCGAAACAAACTTGAACATAGCCTATGGGGAGCAGTACCTTCTCTTTCAGGATTTGACAGCTCATCTCAAAGGCCATTATCCCAAGGGCGAACTCCTTCTTACCTCTCGCATCGGCCTTCGAGACTCCCTGCATTGGCAGGGAGAGTGGTTATGGCCCGGGGGAAAGGACTTTCGCTTTCGCCTCCGCCCGGAAAGCTCTACTTTCACTCTGGCTAAGCAGCGCTGGACCTTCCCCGAAGAAGCAGTCTTCACTTTGTCTGACAGCGCTCTAAGCTGGCACCTACTTACGCTGTCAGCTCAGGCTCGTTTCTTTACCCGGGCCACCCCGCAGGGCATACAGGCCCAGGCCGAAAACCTCCCCCTGCGTCCTCTTTTAGAAGTCCTCGGCGAAGACTGGCCCCTCACCGGCCTCCTCTCCTTCCAATGGGAAGAGGAGCACGATAATCTTTTTTCCTTGAGGGCGGAAAGCCTTTCGTATGCGGGCCAGTCATATCCGGTTTTTCACCTTCTGACGCAGCCTCGTCCTGATACCCTCCCCATTCAGTTTTCTTTGGGAAGTGACCCCGAAGAGAGCCTCACAGGCACAGGTTATTATGTACTTACCGACACGACGGCCCCCCTCTTTCTAAGGCTCTCGGGGAACTTGCCGACTACTTGGATATCCCCTTTCTTCAATGACTACTTAACGGGCTTGGGAGGCTCTTTTCGCTTTTCACGGGTCATTGTAAGAGGCGCTCCCTCCCGTCCTGAAATTATTGGCGATGTGCTCTTAGATAGAGCCCGGGCTTATATCCCCTTTTTGAGGCTCTCTTACACCGCCGATGGGGTCCTGCAATGCCGAGGAGATACGATATGGGCTAAGGACTTGCCGCTGTACGACCCTGGTCAGAAGCTGGCTCTTTTGGGGGGATATATTGCCCTACGAGCCTGGACGGCTCCCTATATAGCGCTTACGCTCCGAGTGCAGGAAGGCCCCGTGCGGCTACTGGCTACGCGCCCCTCCTCCGATGCCTATCTGTATGGGCAGGCGCTCATAGAGCAAGGCGAATTGCGCTTTACAGGGCCCTGGGATGCCGTCCAAGTGCAGGGCTTCGTGCGATTCGCCGAAGGCACCGACCTCACCCTCCCCGTAGAAAACTACCTCCGCACCGAAAAACGCAGTTATGTGCGCTTCACAGGGCAAAAAGATACCCTTCGCCCCGCTATTCAGGCTCCTACTGGCCTTGCGCTGCAAGTGAGCCTCCTCTCAGCTCCCACAGCGCGTTTTCGCGTGCTATTTGACTCCCGCACAGGAGACGAAATCGTCGCCAACGGCACTTCCCAGCTCCTTCTGCGGATCACCCCAGAAGGAGAAGTGGCCATTTCCGGCTCCTATGAGGTTACATCAGGCGAATACCGCCTGAGCCTGCGGGGCATTGTGGGGCGCACCCTCCGCATAGAAACCGGCAGTCGTATCACTTGGGACGGCGACCTGTACCAGGGACGCCTCCAAATCACCGCCATCTACAAGACCTTTACCTCTCTCCGCATGATAGACTCCACCTACACCGCTACAGTCCCCGTAGAAGTCCGACTCCTCTTAGGCGGCACGCTCCTCAGCCCCGAACTCCGCTTCCAAGTGGATATCCCCAATCTCACCGGCAATCCCTCACCCCTCATCACGCTCTTTCTCCAGCGCCTCCAAAATGACGAACAGGAGCGCAACCGTCAAGTCTTTGCCCTCTTAGCGTTGGGAACCTTTTTGCCACCTGAGCAAGGACTTACGGCCACCCAAACTTCCAGTGGGGTAAGCACCACACTCTCGGAGTTCCTTTCGGCTCAGCTTTCGGGCCTCTTAGGCCAAATCATGGGCAGCCAGGTAGGCATAGGCTTTAGCATGGGCCAATGGAACGAAATCTCCACGCAGGTTCGCCTCTCCTTAGGGGGGCGCCTCACGATTCAGCGGGAAGGGGTCCTCTTAGCGCCCGGTCAGACCAACCCCACCCTGGGCAACCTCTCGGCACGCTATCGCATCTTGCCCCCCCGCATCACCAGCCCTACCCAGCTCCAACTGGAAGCCGAGGCCTTCAACCGCCAAACCTTCTTCGGAGGCTCTTTCGGAAGCAGTACCCAAGGCCTCGGCATAAGCCTGCGCAAGAGTTTCTTCCTACCCCCTTCCCGTCGCAAACGCCCCTCATCCTAAAATCCCCTTACCTTTGACTTATGCGCAAAATCGGCTTCCTGCTCTTTGGGGCCCTTCTCGCTGGCCTGATCGGCGGCGCCTTAGCCAGCTTCTGGATAAGTAGCAGGACTACCCCTGCCACTTCCTCCCCCGAAACCCCCGTCGTCTACCTACCCCTTAGACAGGCTCGCTCCGAAAACCCCACCGACGCCAGCTTTATAGAAGCAGCTAAGCGCGCTACCCCTTCCGTAGTCTTTATTCGGGGGTATGGCGAACGTATGGCCGGAGAAGACTTCTGGAGCTTCTGGGGGCTGTGGCTCCCGCGCTCCCAGCCTATTTACAGTGCGGGTTCAGGCGTGGTCTGGTCCAGCGACGGCTATATCGTTACCAACTTCCATGTAGTGCGCGAAGCGCAGCGGATTCTGGTCTCCTTCCCCGACAAACGCACCTTGGAAGCAGAATTTATTGGAGGGGATGCCAGTGCCGACATTGCCCTCCTCAAAGTCAAAGCTACGGGCCTTACGCCTCTCCCCTTGGGCAATTCCGACTCCGTAGCTATTGGACAATGGGTCCTCGCCATCGGCAACCCCTACAACCTCACTTACACCGTTACGGCGGGTATCATTAGCGCTCGGGGCCGCAACCTCAACCTCCTCAAAGGCCCCCTACCCATTGAAAGCTTCCTCCAAACCGATGCCGCTATAAACCCCGGCAATAGCGGTGGGCCCTTAGTAGACCTTTCAGGCCGCCTCCTCGGCATCAATACCGCTATTGCTTCCCGAACCGGCTCCTATGTGGGCTACGGCTTCGCCATCCCCATCAACATCGTCAAAAAAGTCGTAGCCGACCTAAAAGAGTTTGGCGTAGTGCAGCGGGCCTTCTTAGATGCGGATGTGCAAGACCTTCCCGATGAAGGCCCTACGACTGCTTCGGCCGAAGAGCTTGCTGGCCTTTTCGTAAAGGCCGTGTATCCAGGGGGCGCCGCCGAAAAAGCCGGCCTACGTCCCGGCGACCGCATCCTCAAGATTGATGGCCTACCCCTGCAAACGCAGGCCGAGCTCGCCGAACGTTTGGCCCAAAAACGCCCCGGCGACAAAATCCGCCTCACCTACAAACGCCACAACCAAATCCTGGAAACCACCGCCACCCTCACCAACGAAGATGGCGAGACCACCCTCCTGCGCCGCAAACCCTACCGCTCCGAAGCGCTGGGCGCCGACCTTACGCCCATCAGCAAACGCGAAGCCACCGAGTTAGGCCTCAAACGCGGCTTCCGCATCACCAACCTCCGCAGCGGCCTCCTCTCCCAAATGGGCCTCCAAGAAGGCACCATCATCGTCTCCGTCAATCGCTACATCCCCGAAACGCCCGAAGAGCTGGAAAACATCCTTTTGAGTAGCCGAGGCCGCCTGCTCATTGAAGGCGTGGATGCGTATGGCAAACCCTTCTTTTACAGCTTTTTCCAGCGGTGAAGCTGCCCGAAGCCTTTTCGGAGCGGATGCGGCTCCGCTTAGGGGCCGAGTGGGAAGCTTTTGTGCAGGCCCTTAGCCAGCCGCCTCGCACCACCATTCGCCTCCATCCCGAGAAAGGCCGGGGTTTATACCCCGAAGCGCCCCTTGTGCCCTGGCATCCTCGGGGGCGTGTGCTGGCTGAGCGGCCCGACTTTGCACGGGAGGCCCCCTGGCATGCAGGCGCCTACTACGTGCAGGAAGCCTCCAGCATGAGCATCCGGGTTTTTCTCCCCGAAAGACGCCCCCTCCGAATCATAGACCTGAGTGCCGCCCCCGGCGGAAAAAGCACGCTCCTCTTAGATGAGATAGGCTTGACAGGCGGCCTCCTCATTGCTAACGATCCGGATTCGCGCCGGCGGGCCGCCTTAGCCGAAAACTTAGCCCGCTGGGCTATCCCCGCCTATCTGATTACAGGCCGTGACCCCGCCTGGTGGGCCGAAAAATATCCCCATAGCTTTGATGTCGTGCTCTTAGATGCCCCCTGCAGTGGGGAAGGCCTCTGGCGAAAGAATCCTTCTTTAGCCCAGACCTGGCATCCCGAAGAGGTACACTTTTGCAGCCGGCGGCAGCGCCGCCTCCTCGCCGCCGCCCAAAAGCTCGTAGCCCCCAACGGCCACCTCATCTACTCCACCTGCACCTTCGCCCCAGAAGAAAACGAAGATAACCTCGCCGCCCTCTTCGCCCACAACCCCGCATGGAAACCCCTCCGCTGGGAAAACCCGCCCCCAGAAATCATAGAAATCTCCTACGCCCCCCGCGGATGGGGATACTACTTCTATCCCCACCGCACCATCGGCGAAGGCTTCTTCCTCTCCGCCTGGCAAAAAGAACCTACCCCTACTTCACCCAACAAACCCAAAACCCCTCCTACCCTCCGCCCCGTCAAACCTCCACCCCTCCCCCTCCATGGCCCCTTCCTCTTCTTTCAACAAGGCGAAACTATCATGACCCTCACAGAAGCCGCTTACCAACTACTCCCCCCCCACCTACCCAAAATAGAGGCTTTCCCCATCTGGCAATACTATAAGCCTTCCCACGCCGCAGCCCTTCTACCTTTTCTCGAAGAGAACAACGTGCCAAACTACGAACTCAACGAAACCGAATTTCAAGCCTACCTGCGTCGGCAGCCCATCTCTACGGGCCTTTCTGAGCCGTATGTGCGCGTCCTACGGCTCGGTTTCCCTATCGGATGGCTCTATAAAGGCCGCCCCTCCCTACCCAAGCCTTATCTCACCCTCTGACCCATCTGCCCAAACTCAAGTCTGGTAATAGCCTTCCCGCCACTCAATCTGCACACGCCCATCGCTCTCCCACACCTGAATAAGGCCCTCGTAGTCCTCCAACTCATCGTCCTCCGTGCCCCGATAAAGGCTCACTCGCAAACGAACCCCCTGATCCAGTAAGAAACTCACCAGCTGCCAAATCACCTTTTTAGCAGCGGAGTTGAGGTAAGTGAGCTCCAAATGGAGATGTAGGTGCGGAGGATGGAGCTGGGGTAGGTTCTCTTTCAAAAATTGCCCAATGGGCTCAAAGAACTCCGCGGCATTTTCGGGGAAGCAGGCCCCCCGCATCAGGAAAGTGTGCTCAGCGAGGTTGATCTGCACTTCGGGTGTGTGGAGAGTAGATGCTAAATGAAAATGCATTCCCTACAAAAGTACGAATGGAAGCCCATCCTAAGGGAGTGGGGAAGGTGGCTTGGGGTTATCTTATACCAATTTGGTGCAAAGAGCA